>JAABUQ010001982.1_pt1 | contig 42003 bp, 40 predicted proteins | sample 5560001 | NCBI WGS metagenome assembly JAABUQ01 (sample SAMN10711888, study PRJNA513371) | rock metagenome | isolation source: Antarctica rocks | place: Antarctica: Victoria Land, Finger Mt nord | collected 2015-12-18
GATCGCTGGAGAGGGAGAGAGAAAAAGGCGACTCGTGTATTGTGGTCTTGACTCTTCTTCCTATCTCTAGCGCTTTACTTTCTGCTTGGTTTATAAGGCGTGCGTTGCTCGATCTGTGATTTCTCTTCTTGTCGCTCCCATCCGCTCTCTGACCCTCGTTCCCTTTTCTTTTTCTCCCGCTCCTGTTCCTTACTCTAACCCTCCGCGCGAGGTTTCTGGGTTGGGGAGATGTGGCTAGCTCTGATGCGAAATCCTTCTCTCTGCCCTCGAACCCCAAATTGTTGACTGTTGCTGGGTGGTGGAGATAAGGCACGGATGTGGGATACGGACTCTGCTAGGAATTGAGAGTGCACAGTAGTGGCTAAGAGAGGGAGGAGTGAAGAGAGTGCGTGGTTGTGACTAAGAAAAGAGGGGGAGAAGGGGGAGAGGCGAGAAGTGGAGAGAGAGAGAGAGATGATAGATAAAGAGAAGTAGAGAAGTAGAGATAGATAAATAGATAAATAAAGAAGGAGGAAAAAGGGAGAGAGAGAAAGAGAGAACAAGAGAGTGAGACAGAGAATTTGGACGAGGGATAGTAATCTAGAAAGCTATATTACTATTCAAGAATATGTTAGAAAGAGCGTATCTCCCATACGAATCTATCTGTTATACGAATCAAATCCTTAGGAACTTTTGGCCCAATCTAATTAGCAAATACAAGAATCTTGCTCTTCTCCCATCTCTTTCTCCCCAGCTGTAACCTTCGATCTTGCCACGAGAAAGTGCGATTTCAATTAGTTGTTCTTGTGTTATTGGATTTGATTGAGTGCCTCTTTGGCTTCTATATCTCTCGGCTTTTTCTTCGCTCTCTGTATCGTTACACCTCTAATTCCTCGCTCCTCTATCAAATTCCTTATTCTCTCTTATCTCAGAAAGTGCATTCCAAAACAATAGTAAAGCTCGCTCACCTCACACCCCATTTCACCACTTTCCATTCCCCATGGCTCTCTTTACTCCTTACTGCTCACTCCCCACTCCCCACTTTTCACTTCTCACTCTCCGCTCCCCATTCCCCAGTCCCCACCCCCGAGGCCCCAGTCTCGACTCCCACCGCCCTTCTAATTCGCCATTCGCCATTCCCCAATCCCCCCAGACCCGCTACCTTTCCGCAGTATATATCGATCCGTATCCACATCCACACCACCCAATTCCCTCCTTTCTCTCTAGAACAGCAACGAGTGGTCTCGATGTTCTGATATATGCGAGGAGGGTAGAAGAGGGAGGTGATGTCACGGGTGTGATATGAATGGGGCTTGAATAGGAGCGGGGTGGTGAGGGGAGATGAGGCGAGGGGGTGAGGCGAGAGGAATGAGATGGATGGAGCTTGAAGAGGGGAGAAGAAAGAGGGGGGGGGGGAGATAATGATATGAGCGAGATATGTGGCAATAACGCTGGAATAGGAGAGCAGTGGGAGAGGGGAAGAAACAGAAGAAAAGGAAGAGAAAGGGAAAGAGAAGACAGGAAGCCAACAGCACTACCCCCCTCTTCCCATCATAACCTCTCTGCTCCTAGAAAGAAGCGCCACCCGCCGATATAGCCTCCTTTCTGGGATCATCGTTCAAGGTCGAGGTGGGAAAGTCAACAAGACGGGGAGGCAGGGAGGGAGCAGGACAGTGTACGTGCTTCGACTTCAACGACTATGGCGTCAGGGTCTGCCCTTACATATCACGCTACAGTATGAGATCGATGGGGCTCATGGGGGGTAGCGTTGGGGAGGGGATGCATGGCTGGCTGGGGAAGACTACGCGCGGAGTCTTCATGTTTCCATGGATAGCACGCGGAAGAGATACGTCCGGAGGTTTGGTTGGGAGCGAGAAGAGGTATCTAACAATGCTGGCCAGGGGGGGGCGGAGGGCAATTGGCTGAGAGTGAGGGAAGGGATCAAGGGAAAGGAGAGTGTGGGATTGGAAAAGGGCGGCAAGGTTGATCGAAAGTGAAAATTGGTTGCTGACGGAGAGGCGATCGATGCTGTCACGCAAATAATGTGGCTCGCATGGTATGAAGGGAACTGGTGTAGAGGATGTTCCTAGGAACGTAGGTCACGCGATTAGGGGTTTAGGCTGTGGTTTTGAGGGAAGGGAGGGGAGGTCTTTGATAGAGATGGGTGGTTGTATTGCGTTTTGAGATGGGGGATGGTAGTTAAAGTACGTTTTTATGGGTATGGGGATGAGAAGGATGGAGGCAGAACTAGGTGATGGGATATCAATGATATTTTTTTATCTGCTTATGAGGTCGCGAGAAGTTATCCGGGAAATAAGACCACGAGGCTTTGCGAGCTCAGATAAGGGGAAAGTCAATCCGAAACGCAGGCTGCCCGTATAAGAGCTCTAGAAAGGAAATGGGATTGATGAAAGCCGGAGTTTCCGCCTTTCACTACAAGATCCTGAGTTTGGTTTTAGAATACTCAAGAGATCCGTTCATGATAGGGTGGCCGAATACAGACATCTGTGGCTTTGATAGATAGAGTAGGCTAGAGAATAGACGCGCGGCGAAAAGGGTGTTCATGAGTAGATAATGGCCAAAAAACGCGCCTCTGACGGTGGGTAGCCAGGTTGGAACACCCATCCGGAACAATACGGGCGGGCATGCTGGATCAGATTCCGCGAGCTGCACGTGTGTGGGGATGGATGTGCGGCAGGTTGAGCTGCAGATATGGGGGCGCTCCGTGGCGGCGACTTCTCCCGATGGTGCTACGTCCCTGCCTATCTGTTTTGAGATTGTCGGTGATGCTGGGCCGATGCAGGCACGGAAGTTGGGGTTCGCTGTAATCGTCGATGATGGGTTGGCGGAATTGGACGATCGGCGATGAAGGAGGGCATGGATCTTGTACGACGCCGTTATCGCGTGTCTCGTGCGGGGTTTGAGGCTTGAGGGTATGAATGGATGGTCGGTCGTGTGAATTTTCGTTGATAGTCGGCCGAATTGGGCATACAAAGTCTTGGCGTATCAGTATTTCGACATAGCGCCAAAACGCAGCTGGTGACGAATGCTGGAACGATAAGAGATGCGTAATTTGGGCAAATGAATCTCGATGATGTGGATAAATATAGACATGAATATGAAGCAGTAAGTAGATTCTGTGCATAAACCAATAGAAGTGACACCAATCCAAATGCTACGCTATGGGTATATAAACATTAAGAACGAGTGTTTCTCTTTGATCGATCTTCGCAAAGCCAACGCCAGTAGAAGGGTATCAGAAATTAGATTACAGGCTGGAATAGTAGAACGTAGAACTAGATGTTCGCTCAATGCAAACCAGGTTGGTCCAGAGTGGGCGGCATCACATCATCATCAGACGCGTCGTTCTCCGCTCGGGATGTCGACGACCTGGCCCGAGGAAAGGCATCCGCTGCGCTGCACGGAAGGCGTGTTGTTCGCAATAGGTTTTGCCGCTCACTTCGAAGTAATCATCACGAAGGGGCCGCTGGCAGTCCTGCAAAGAAATGTTAGCGCACATTGTTCCTACATCAGTAGTCATATGGTCTAAGCCTACCTGGCAAGTAAAGCAATAAGGATGGTATTTCTGCTTCACCTCCGTTTCGAGATACTGTCCCTCAATCCCCCGATCACACGTGGTGCACAGCGAATCATTCAATTGATGATAGTGACGTGCGCAGTAGGGATGGTTGCTGATGACGTAAAAATCGGTGGTCTGGAAAGGCTCCTTGCACGTCTGACATACGAAACATGGCCTGTGGTAACGACCGGTGAGCCGACCGTCCGCCGAGCTGACGGATTTACCACAGATAAGCTCCCCACAACCTCTACAGCTGCCTTTATTGACAGGTGTGGGCTTTCGAGCACGTGGCGGAGGCGCTTGCATTGCTGGAGGTGCAGAGGAGCCGCCAAGAGTGCTTTGCTGGAGTGGATACGAAGGTGCAATATCGTCATCCGATGGTCGGCGGTAATTCTGCTCTGCTGGTTGCAAGCTTCCCATCGAAGGTCTCTTGACTAGTTCACGATCCCGTTGTGGCTCTGTCAGTCTGGTATACATGGGTCTGCTGAAGCTGGGTGGTGGGCCACGGCGGGCTGGTACAGGTGGCTCTAACACTGGGGGTGGGTCTAGATCTAATCGGAAGTCGTTCATCAGGTTGTCCAGCCGGCTGCTATCAGCCTTACCGTGTGGCCTTTGCGGTGAGCCGCTCAACGGGGGGCTTGACCGTGAGCTGGCGGTCCGTACATCAGAGCCTGAAGAATCATTTGAGGAATACGACTCTGTGGAGAAGTGGTATGGATTTCCGATGCCGAAATCGAGAGCTCGATTGGGTTTGGGCACTGAGGGCGCATCTTGGTATCTGTCGTCATTCCTAACTGCTGTCTTTGCGGATACTGGGTCGGCCTCTTCAACAGCTGCTGACTCCGTACGCCGTCTCAAAGACTTGGAGGGCCTGAATGAACTCATGCTCCCAATCTCGTCAAGGGGTCGTATGGCTGCAGCTACAGATGGTTTGGGTCGGTGCAGCGCAGCTTTGGCCTGCGATCGTTCCGAAGCTGCTTCGCGGAATGCAGTCTCTATACTTCCGTACCTGCCAGGCCCTACGCTTCCCACGGGCGAAGTCTGTGAACGACCGAGCTGCGCAAGCAGTGGATGTGGCTGCGCAGACTTTGCCGAGTCGGGCAAAGGCTCCTTGGTGTAAGGGACTGCTGACTCGGAACATCCTATACTCACATGTCCACCAGGCAAGGTTGGCTTTGGCTGGTCTATGGATTTCTTGCGTCGAAGCGTGCTGCTCGTATTTGATCGGGACAGATGACGATGACCGGAACTTGCCTCCGACTTTTGCGGCGAAGGCTTTCCGACGTTGCCACTGTTGGCCGGTCGGATGAAGTCCTCCATACTGCTACTCGAAGCTGGGTTTCTCTTGTGCCCTCGACTGCTGTTGGTGTCGAAAGGCCCTGGCGAGATCGCATTCAACCTCGAGATAACATCATCTCTGCCCATGCGTCTCGGACTGAGCGGCACAGATACGCCGAATGTATCCTGTTGCGGATGTAGGTTGCGCTGTTCGAATCCAGCAGGGCGAGTCGGTTCGACTGGAGTTGTGGGAGTTGCACTACGTGATCTGGTGGTGGGAAAGATGGGGAAAGCAGAGTCCTGGGATATCGCCTCTGGCGACGGTGGTATGATGGGCAGCGTCGCACTCCTTCGTGGAGGCGAAAAGGGCGGAGTGGGGAAACTCGTTCGTGGGAGGTGGGAGGGCTTGTGAGGAGTGAAAGCATATGGTCGATATGGGCGGTCTTCTGTAAAGGTTAGTTACATTTTCGTAATGTAGAGCTCCGGTCTATCGTACTCATGGCGGAAGGGTTTGGTTCGACTTTCGAATTGCTCTGTTCGGTCTTATTATACTTCAAAGACGAGGGAGCAAGGGGCCTGTTTAACAGTTGCTGCTGCGGACGCGGTTCAGGAGCTGCGACTCGTTAGGCGGGCACGGAATCAGACGTCGTGAAGACGATATACCCTGCGAACAGACATGCTCTCCCATCATTGAGATCTCGATCTCGACACCGCAGCTGGAGCATTTGATGGCGGGCAACATGCTCAACGCTCTTGGTGCGGAGGCCATGATGGCAGCCAGTCCTCTTCTTCGTTCCTCTTACTCCAAATGTGGGGCTCGAGGGCTCGGACATGCAGTCCTGCAGCAAACCGATCGAATTCCGAAAGTTCCTTCTCTTGTCATGCGAACACCAGGTTCGGGACTGTGTAGCGATGCCGACCAGCAGGCATTGACGGAGATGTTCCTCATGCAAAGCCTCGATAGCTCAGGTGACCATTAGAGTAGGCGCCGAATCGGGTAGCAGTCGTCGTCGTCGTGAGCAAGGGCAATTCGATTCCCCATTCGTCGACTGGCGCCGCGGGAAATGAAGTTGAGGTCAATGTGACGACCCCTGGGCTAGAGGCGGCGCGGGGATTGGTGGGTCATTAGTGTTCATCACCATTAATTCTCCTTCTCGATATCCGGTAGTAAGGCAAGTGAGATTGCTTGATCTCAGAGAGTCGATGATGATAGTGAGGAGGTTGGATGGTGGTGGACAATGAACGTTGCGCGTGTGCCGTTGTCGGGAGAATCGAGGTATGTTGGATGCCACATGGAGGGTTTTGCTGGCCCAGACGGCTGATACACCAACAACTTCAGTTTTGTTCCCGTTTCAAGCATGCAAAGAGATCTTTGGGCTTGGTGCCTTCCAATAAGTGTGCAGGATGGACAAGCGGCAATATGCACGACAAGGATGTCTCGAGGATGCATTGTTATCGTTCGGATCTTTCGCGCCGAACTCGGATTCCCCAGACCAGGGTCCAGGAGGCACGCCTCTAGCATCTGGCTCCCAACATTGTCCAGAACACTGATGATCAAGTCAGGTAAAATACTTCATAGAAAGACTATGATGAATAGAGTAGCTTGACGGAGAGAGCTGTCACACCACCATGCCATCCTCCCCCTCTTCCACGCTCCGACAATGTGGAGCAATCGAGGCTCGAAATAAGGCCTGAGCAGCGGAAGGCTCGTTGATGCAAGTGACCCTCTAGCGCAACGCAAGGGTTGAACAGCCACGTCCCAAAGCAGTGTATCCCCTGCCGATCCGGGAAGACTGCTCAGACCCCGACGGCCGGCGGAGCTCGGTCTATGCCAAGCATTTCCGCTGCCCTTATTGTTTGTCAAAGCGGCCTCGAAAAACGCCTTCGTGACATTGACCCGCTGCCGGAATGAATTCGATGTACCAAGCTGCCTGCTCGATTCTATGTTCTGAGAGATGTCTACAACAGTCCTACCCTCCCTCTATCTTTTTCCGTCCGCCATTGCTACTGGAGAGATAAGACTTCCTCATGCAGTAGTTCTTCCCACCAGAGCCTCACCGCCAAGTAGCAGCTGGGCCGATGTTGCATGCCGCAAGCGCTGAGTTATCATAGTCCATGCCTAGGCGTAAAGCAGCCAAGCTTGATTGTTGTGGTCGCATCTTTGAGCGTATATACCGTCGAGAACATTGTTCAATACGAACTGTCATCATTGTATCATTCATTGGGGGCATGTACCGGCCGGGACCACTTGTTAGATGTTGACAAGGCAAGGTTAGTGAGTACTTAGGTACGAAGTGAATGGAGATCTTGCATCAGGCCTCCGCTGGCCGGAGACTAGTGGGGTAAAAATGGTGGGGGGTTCCCTTGGTTCGAGAGCATGTGACTCGCCAACAAAATCCAACTACTTTACCCGATTGATCTTTTCTTCCCACAGCTATTCGAAGACACAACGTTCGAAGTCAGATCTCTCCAGCATCCAGACAACACTGTCCTTGCTCGATCGCACAACGAGTGCGATCACCAAACCGCCAAGACGTTTTCTAATCTGCTCAACTCGTAAGTCTATCCTCCGTCCAGTCCACCCCCTACCTGTCCGGAGTCTCGTGCGCCAGATCATTGCGAGATTCCCTTGTGCATATTCCAGAGAGCCCTAGGAGACCATCAAACACTGACGTACTCTTCTCCAGCGTTCACCATCCGTTCAACGGATCCCGACGCGCTTCCGCCCCCGGAGGTGCATCGGATTCGCCCTACACCAAGTAGTAGGACATAAGTTACGATAAACACTTTACAGGAACTTGGAGCCCTTACGTGACCGAATACGATGGCTCCCCACGCACTAGAGCCTAACGGCGCCATCCATGGCTCGCACCACACCGCGGCAGGCGATGTCAAGACGGACCCTTTCACGGTGGACTCACCCAATGTCGTGTACACCGATAAGGAGATAAAGACCAGGTACACCTACCATACTACTTCGGTCTCCCAGGGCGCCAATGGGAATTATATCGCTAAGCCGAAAGAGACGGTATACGACTTCAAGATTGAGCGTCAAGTGGGTAAGGTTGGTATGATGCTCGTCGGATGGGGTGGGAACAACGGATCCACGGTCACGGCCGGCATTATCGCCAATCGTCGTGGCTTGGTGTGGCAGACTCGCCAAGGCCCACAGGCCGCCAACTACTATGGCTCCGTTGTCATGGGCTCTACGATGAAGCTTGGGACCGAAGCCAAGACTGGGAAGGAGATCAACATCCCCTTTCATGACGTGCTTCCTATGGTGCACCCGAACGATCTTGTCATTGGTGGGTGGGATATCAGCGGCATGAACCTTGCCAAGGCCATGGATAGGGCAGGTGTGTTGGAGCCTACCTTGAAAGACATGGTCAAGAAGGAGATGGTCAACATGAAGCCTCTCCCGAGCCCGTACTACCCTGATTTTATCGCGGCGAACCAAGGTGATCGCGCCGACAATGTGCTCGAGGGCTCTAAGGCTTGCATGGCCCATGTGGAGAAGATCCGCAAGGATATCCGGTATGTACCCTGCGTATAAAAACTGATCCCGCTCTAATCTTTGCACAGTGAGTTCAAGGATGTCCACGCACTCGAAAAAGTCATTGTTCAGTGGACTGCCAACACCGAGCGCTTTGCCGAGATCATTGAAGGCGTCAACGACACTGCGCAGAACCTCATGAAGGCCGTAGGGTCTGGTCATGACGAGGTGTCTCCGTCAACCGTCTTCGCTATTGCGTGTATCCTGGAAAACTCCCCTTTCATTAATGGGTCCCCTCAGAATACCTTTGTTCCAGGTGCCATTGAGCTTGCCGAGCAGCATGAATCTTTCATTGGTGGAGACGACTTCAAGTCGGGTCAGACGAAGATGAAATCCGCCCTCGTCGACTTCATGATCAATGCTGGGATCAAGCTCACCTCAATTGCCAGTTACAATCACCTTGGCAACAACGACGGGATGAACTTGAGCTCTCAGAAGCAATTTCGTTCCAAGGAGATCTCCAAGTCCAACGTTGTGGATGACATGGTCGCGGCAAACAATGTGCTCTACAAGCCTGGCGAGCATCCTGACCACACCGTTGTCATCAAGTATATGCCGGCAGTCGGCGACAACAAACGCGCTTTGGATGAGTACTACGCGGAGATTTTCATGGGTGGTCATCAGACTATCAGTCTCTTTAATGTCTGCGAGGACTCCCTCCTGGCTTCTCCGTTGATCATCGACCTTGTCATTATTGCTGAGATGATGACGCGTATCACCTGGAAGTCTGATGCCGGCAATGGTGCGAAAGACTACCAAGGCTTCCACAGTGTGCTGAGCATTCTGAGCTACATGCTCAAGGTTAGTGAAACACTATCCTCCGCATCTTCCTAACGCTAACCGCGTGTCAGGCACCACTGACTCCTCCTGACACTCCTGTTGTTAACGCTCTGGCCAAACAGCGTGGCGCTCTTACGAACATCTTCCGTGCTTGTGTTGGTCTGCAACCCGAGTCGGACATGACGCTTGAGCACAAGCTGTTTTAGACAGACATGGAGCTATACATATGATGATGGGTGCAATTTAATGTGTAGTCGTGGTTTGGATACTGGTAGATTCTATGTTCGACTGAGGTAGGTAGTTGCTCACTCTATCCATTCATTACGTCCACCTACCTAGACATATCGAAGAGAATATGGCAACTAGACTCTACCGTATGTTTACATTCCCACTTTGAAATGACCATGAAGCAACTGGCGATACAACCCTTTCTACAATTCCTCAGTACTGCCAAGGCCGGCTTGCGACAACTTTAGCGAGGTTCCACAAAGCGCACTCCATCTCCTTTGGGTACTTCTTCTACCTCGATTCAGAGCCTGGCTTCCGAACGCCATCTTCCATAGCCCATCGACCTTGGTTGCCCACCACATATGAATAGATTTCTCCCCATATCCAGCACGTCTAAGTCGGCGCCTTGGGAAACCCTGCGTGATACAAACCAGAGAACCGCCAGGCTATTATTTCACAATGCCTCAACAATTCCCTTCAATTCAGTCCTTCTTCCAGCCAGAAGTCTCGCCAGCCCAGGAGGACAAAGCGAGCAACTCGCCACTCGCGGCTGGCGATGGATTTACAGCGGAGGAAGTGGAGGCTACAATTTTTCCACCGAGTCTCCCTCATTGGCAACCTCGCGGTATTTACGAGGAAGTTGACATCGAGACAGTGATACCAGGGCCAGGCTGCGTCACCATCATGGGAAGAGTGGTCAACTTCTTCGTCCTAGAAACCCCCAGTAAAGCACCCCACGCTGCAAAGGGCTGCCTTAAGATGGTAGTCAAAGATGATACCGGTGCTCTCGTGGTGAGTTTCCTTGTAACCACGGAGACGTCACTTTTCTTACTTCTTTCATTAGGTCCGTCTGTGGTATGACAAAATCGACTACCGCATCCGACTTGGTCAGCTGGTCTCGATCTGGACCCCTCATGTTTCCAGTGCCGAGTCGAACTCTATAACCGCGCAGAATGCTACGTTGATGACTTCGATCTTCCCCGAGAAGGACAATAGCTGCTACTTCCTCATACAAGAGAAGAGTGATGACGGCACGATGTGCAAAATGCCGATGGGATATCAGGAGGGCAAACAACTACCGGGTTTGATGACACTGAAGAGTTTTCTCGAAGGGGGCCATGAGGTATTGGATGCGAAGGTGCTAGTGTGCGTGAAGAGTATCGGAGGGAGGAAGACGTGTAAGCCTTCATCATACCGACAAGCTAAGTGCGTGTGCTGATCGAAAGCTGCAGTCACCACCAAGAAAGGCAGACAGGCTGAGAAGGTCGACGTCGGTGTTTTCGACGATACTTCGGATGCGACTCTCCAGTTGTGGAACTGTCTTGCTATGTCATCGTCCGCCTGGAAGGTTTCATCAACCATACTACTCATGTCGAGCCCGGGTCTCAAAACCGAAGGACGTCCAACGCTTACTATTGACACCAAGACGCACGTGGATATAGACCCTTGCATGACTGATGCCTTCTGGTTGAGGAAGTTTGCCCAGAACTTGACAAAGAGGGAACATGTCGATCCGCCCTTTCCCAAAGAAGGTGTGCAAATCCGATGTAGAGTGATTCGGCAGACTAATCGGAGCAGTGTTTGATACAGAGACGGTCGAGACTGCGCTTACTTCCGAGCAACGAGTGCTTTACACCCTCGCCGATATCGATGAATTGTAAGCTTTCCCTCTTCTGAAGATTGACTGCAGCTGAATTCGAATTAGTGCCCGTGTCGCACCTCACGGTATAGCCAAACTGTGTCCAAATAATGATGGGGCATCTGTGTTAACAAGATACCAGAACGCCTTCTGGGATGGATTAGCGTCATCCTTCTTGAAATGAACATCATGAGCCTTCAACAACGTAGTATGATGTTTTGTCACGAATGGTAGGACGCTCAGTCCGTCAATATTCGATGCTAATAGAAGGACATAGTTGCGGCGTACCAATTTTCGCTAAAAAGCACGTAGCGAAATGCAAACAGTGCGACAAGGACGTTGAGCTTGGAATCAATCCTCGCATAGTACGCAGTAATAATCTCGAGCCAGAGAGCTCCGATGCTTTCAGTCCGAACAGCTGAACTGCGATAGGTCGGCATGTTGATTGACGAGACTGGGAACATCGGCTGTGGAAAGCTGATCTGGGCGCCTGCTGCTTGGGAGCAACTACTAGGCAGGACGGCAGAAGATTTCGCTGAGTGCAACACGACCGTACTCAAATACCTGGAACACCGCTTGCTGTTCCTGAGGTACAATCTCTTCGTTGGGTGGAGTGAAGAGGTCGGCAAACTTACGGTCTGTCAAGTTGGGATCTCTTGAAACTTTCTATTCGCTCCGGAGGACTACTCAGCATCATGGATTCCCCTCTTCCACGTTGTTGCTTGTTCTTCATTATTGCGTCGTATGCTGAGGGACTTGTAAGCTTTGTTCTTCCCAGTCCCAGCTGTGTCTCGAAATGTGCTGCAAGAAAAAGACTCAAAGACTCAACCTGCCAGGGTGTTTCCTCCAATGCACATACATTGCATTGCGGTATGTACATCTCTTCGAAGTCAAGTCTCCACGAATCCTTTGTGTTGTATCTTCATCTCCATTCTTTTCTCTACACATATTAGCGGTTTCATGAAGGTCGGCAAAGCTTGGCAATCAAAAATCGTCTTTCCCCCCCCTCCCATCATATATACATCAACATTGAATATGCGATAAAAGAAGATTAAAGAGTACAAACGAAAGCGTATATATCAAGATAGCTAGCGCTTGAATTTGAGCGAGTTCATTCAAGCTTTGATTGTGCTAGAGTTATTATAAAATAATCTCGAAAATAGCCCAGATATTGCCAAGCATTGACAATTACTTGAACATAACATAGAGACTTCAATGTTTTGTAAAAACGTCTTAAATTCGAATTGTAAGTAGCTTGATATATACGCTTTCGTTTGTACTCTTTAATTTTCTTTTATCGCATATTCAATGTTGGTGTATATATGGTGGGGGGGGGGGGAAAGACGATTTTTGATTGCCAAGCTTTGCCGACCTTCATGAAACCGCTAATAGCTAACCAAGAACACGCCAAGCCCTCACAATCGACCTGCCTATGGCCAGACTTTACAACAGCGAGAGTCACACTTCAGAAAAATTCCCCTCCTAGCAAATATATGGTTCCAAATGAGGAAAGCTCCGCCATACCTTGGCTCTACTGCCAAAGCGGTCGTTGTTGCTGTTGGTGTTTTACTTGTTGTCCTTGAGATCGGCCTTGTACGCTTGAAATGGCAAGGTCGACATCGAATGATCGTCAAAAGCCATCCTTTGACATCGCCTCCGTCAGCAACCGTTCTAAGCTGTCGCAGGTTTCGAAGCCCGGACGCTGGACTACCAGCAAATCTTAGCCTTCAGCCTTCGCTTTCAAGTGAAATGTGTCTGGAGGTTCTTGCGCAGAGGCTAGCCCCAAGTGAACAGAAGAACTACACCTGCAAGGATGTCTCGACGCAACCCAGTGCGCCCCAGAACGATGGTACTGACGTCCAGGCCGCTCTCACAGCAGTATTGGCCACCGCCGAAGGCCTCGTCAGCCCTCTCACGGGCGACATACTGACCCGCAGAAGCCTCGTCTCGCCGGCCGAAGAAGATATCATCGAGATCGCCACGGTACTGGATCTGCCACTAGTCAACCTAATGAATCTCAAGGAGCACGAGCCGGGTGCCATCAGGGAAGCTTTGAAAATTGACCGCCTCAAGCCTCTGATTCGAGCCAGCCGTCTCCGAACTCTCCTTTATTGAGCTCGACCTTAGCAGAAGTGAAGGACTCAAGCGCAAAAATAATCAATTCCGAAGAGCAGGCAGCTTACCAAGCTGCAATTGGCAAAGCATACTTCTCTGGTTGACCCGGAAAGCTGCTGGGGAAGGACGGCTAAGACTCTGTGACACTACCATCTAGCAGAGAAGGGCCGGGCAATGTTCATCATCACTGAGCTTACTGCTGGTATGAACGGCGTCACGGGTCGGCCATGAATAGAGGCTTTTCCTGTTCGATTGCTTTCAGGGCGCTCGATGGAATTATCAGGGTTTGCAGTGGCGGTGTTTCTCTCATTACGCCTGGAAGGGGGTTTCGGGTTCTAGGGCGCACAATTGAAATGGCAGCAGTTCAGGTCTAATGCTCCCTTTCCTGACGATTTATTCTCTGTTTTTCTATAATACTCCTGCAATACCTTTCCTTACTTTTCCTCCATCTTTCTGGCAGGGCAAACCCGTTTGGGCATGACGGTTTGCTCATCGGCAAACCACTCCTACCTGTTCCACGTGATCAAGGACTGTATGTAATGTATGTATATATGGGTCTAATTGATATAGCGCAAGCAGAAAACAGATGATTAAACCGCAAGAGTATCCCTCCTTTGTTCTCCCTCCCCTATATCAACAATGGCGCTCCACTCTACCACCAGAATGACACAGCTGAACCACAGAGATCACCACCAGCATGGACCCTCCCTGCCCATCCCCAACACCTACGATAACTAGCGCGAACCTCCTCCGTCCCCGCCAAAACGCCTAACAGCCACAACTCTGCCCCTCTCCAACCATAGCATGGGGTCCCTCCGGCCCTACGCCTTCCACAACATACCTCCCATGCCACAACCCCCAACCTACCAAGCCACCCTGCTCCGGCCTCCCCAAAGGCAGCGTCGTCGCGCTCACGGTCACGATCCCGCTCGTGCTGACGTGTGTAGCGTTTATCGCTTGCGCGGCTGCTTATTATTGGGGGAATAATAGCAATTATAACAGTGGATACGATGACGGAAAGGTGAAGGGGAGACGGGAGGTCGAGAGGGAGGTGGAGAGGAGAAGGGAGGAGCAGGAAAGAGAACGGGAGAGGGAGAAGATGTGGGAGGATTGGAGGAGGAGGAGAGGGGCGGAGGCGGTTGCTAGGAATGCAGCTGCTGCGAATAACGGACGGGCTACGAACAATGCGGCAGCTGCTCGAAATGCATTCCATACAAACTATCGAGCTGACAAGCCAGTAAGAGGCCGGACGGACTCATCTTCACGCCCTCAACCTGAAGGAAGAACACCCAGAGATCGATACTGGACCACCCCCCTCCAATACCATCCCACAACAGCATCACAGGCGCCAATGATCAATAATCAACGCAAAACCCCGACATGGTCTGCGCAGCCCCCTCTTTCTCGCAGGTCAGCGTCTACCAGCCAGTCCCAGAATCTCAAACCAAGTCGCAACGCAGTCCCCCTATCTCTATCAAGCCGTCATGGTCGCGGCACCTCCCGTGGTCCCAGCAGAAAGACACGAGTGGCATCCGCCCACCGCGCTGAACAAGCACGAGCCTCGACAGCAACAGAGCGTTTCGAGAATGCCGCAACCCGCCCTTTTCCCCAGAATCAGCGATTCGAACCTGCCGAGCCGCGACGTGGCAGCAGCAGCAGGCCTGAGCATATCCGCGCGGAAAGTGCAGGCGAAGCAGCGAGGGGACAGGTGGCAGCTCGGCGGCGTGATGGCAGTGTGGACGGGGCTGAAGAGTGGGGGGGAGAGAGGAGAAGGGAAGGGTTAGAGGAAGCGGTATTGGGAGATGGGGTGGATGGAGCGGCGGGTGATGTGAACGGAGGCTTGCGGCGTGCTTCGCCTGCTGAGGGTGATGGGGCTCCATCGCCGTCGTTGCGGAGGCGCTCTGCGTCGCTGTGGGGAGAGCGTTCTGTAGCGCGGAGTGAGTCTTCTGCTTCGGCGGCGGGGAGCGAAGAGAAGGCACAAGACGAGGAGGAGCGGGCATCGGGGGATTTGGATGAGGGCCGTTGGCCGCATTCCGATGTCGAGAGAAATAAGGTAGAGAAATCAGCGTGGAGTCGTTCTTCGTCGCCGTGGGGAGAGCCTCTGTCGCCACGAGGGGAGCCTCGATCACCTGGGAATGATGGTAATACAACAGCTGGGAGTGGAGAGACGGCGCAAGATAAGGAGGATCAGGAAGTGGGGTTGGCGGAGGAGGGACATTGGCCGGGTTCTAAGTGGGAAGGGGATGAGGAAGGGAGATCGTCGAGGAGTCGCTCTCCGTCGCCGCTCGATTCACCTCGAACCAAGTCTCAGTCGGGTGGGAGTGATCATTCTGCGGCTGATAATGGGGAGAGGGGCCAGAATAAAGAGGAGCGAGCAACCGGAGTTGCAGATGAGACCCGTTGGCCGGATCCTGAAAGGGAGAGGGACAGGGATGAGGAATGGAGGTCGCCAAGAAGTCGTTCTTCGTCGCCACGAGAAGAGCTTCGGAGTAAGTCTCCATCGCCTGAGAGGGATCGTGCTGCGGCGGCGGGGCGTGGAGAGAGGGGTCAGGATGAGGTGGAGCGGGAAGTGGGGTTTCCGGATGAGGGGCGTTGGCCGGGTTCTCAGGCGGATAGGGATAGGGATGAGGGGGAGAGGTCTAGGTCGCCGATTCCGGGAAAGGGGATACGGGACGTCTAAAAGTCTGCTGTTGCGGAATAGGAAAGAAAGAGGAATTAACGAGCATAAAGAAGGTGGGAGACAAGCTCAAGAAAGGATGATAACGGAAGCATGGCAAGGAACTTGGGGAGCTCAGGAGCTGGTTTTGGTCGTTGGGGTGCGATTTGGTAATTTGGAATGGTTGGCCTGGGGTTGTTTGATGGAGTTGTGATGGAGGAAGCTCAGCTTTGACTACTCAGTAAGGCCTCGACGTTTCTTAAAAATGGGGTATTCCCAGATACTCGTTTCGTAAGTAAGTGTATTCGAAGTAACTAGGGTCGCCTTAGAGGTAGAAGAATGTGATTACAAGCCAATAGAAGTACCACGAATATCTTGCTTGTACCAAGCTCATGCACCTCTGAGGAAGACCAAAGGGCAGAAAGGAATAGCTTACCGTAAGAATTATCATCCTTGAAAAACAGGCAACACTGGTAATTTCATCGACCACGGTGTAAGACCTTCACTACGCATTCGACAGGTCTGCTATCGTCAGCTACTGCACGATAGAAGTCGCACGATGCTGCAGAACAATGTGAACCTATTGCTGATTCCACTGCCCATGCCCATGAGCCTGCGGTTGAAATCATTGCACAGCATTCTGATTCCCCTTCCTCCCCCTAATAATCCCCATCTTCCGGCCCCAAAAGTAGAACCCAGTTGCAGCCCCAAGCACCGCGACCGAGAGAACGCTTATGATCGCCGCTACACCACCTTCGTCCATATGTAGAATACTCGGTGGGTTCGTGCTAGATGCGCTGGCGCCTTGCTGGGTGGTGGTCCCTGACCGCTGCGTCGTTGCCGTCACTATTTGTCCAGCGACGGTTGGTGTGATTGGCTGTTGCGGCGAACCTTCAGTGATGGGAGTTCCAACTATGTTCCAGGGTGTTGATGTGCATGGTAGCTCTACTGTGACCGTGCTGGAGGATACGCCGATGCCTGGCCAGGTCGTAACGGGGATGCGACATTGGGCGTCGTTGCGTTTGGCTTTGGTAAGTAGTGTTGTAGCAGGAGGTTGTCCACGGGTGAACAGAATCCATGGTGGTGCAGAGCCTGTAGAATTGGCGATTGGCGGCCATGCTGCAGACGCTTGGGAGGAAGAATTAAATTGCGGTGGAAGAGATGGTGGGTTCATTTTCGACAATGGTGCTGATCTGAAGCAAAATTCGACTGCTTCACGAATAGCCATGTCTTATAGAAAATGTTTGACTTGAAAATTGGAAATGATGTTTGTGTTCAAGAGAGATCTGGGTTGGCCAACGAGCCACAGTCTCGCCGTCAGAGATTTCGCTGGTCTTGCCGATTAGTGAGACGAATCTAAATCTCGGTATCACAGGTAAAGTTGGCTGATCTAGCCAAGAAGAATTGCCATAGCAAACTTGATCTTGAAGGACAACGAGGAAGATCTGGATAACATGACAGCCATGTTCAGATCGAGCAAGACTTGCAAGACTCAGAAAGATCATAAGGTCTAGCAATAGCGATAGCTATACATGTGGTGAGAAAAGGAAGAGAGAAAGCATATCAAACCTTCTGGGTGGTATCTTTGAAAGTCGCGAAGACCGAAGCAGGTATGAGAAAAGACCCGTTCTTCCCGATTCCGATCAAAAGGACGTCAATTTTAGTTCTCAAGGGCATGAGCAGCAACATTCTTACCTACACACAGCGCTGCTTGCTTGTACGTTATGCGAAGTACTTTGGTGGCGATTTTGAACTGCTAAAGTTTACGGTCCCAAGATTCCGCTCAAGCAGTCTTGATTTGTTTGCAGTCCAGTCTCAACACCGAAATCCGATGATCTGATCACACTTCAGAGTCAATCTGAAATGAGCCATTTCATGATCGTTTGTTAACTGGTGTCTGATCTGCTACCAAGAATGCGGAAAGTTGCCGACGTTCGAGTGCGTTAAGCGATGACGGCTCTTGAATTGGCGATTACTTGTCGAACAAATACCATGCGGCAAGGCATATGGTCAAAAAAGTAGATGAGCTTGGACACAAATACGATGTGGATTGGATGATGAGATGTTTGATAAGAAACACGCGTTCCAACGCGCTAGTGCTAGTGTGAGCGTGGACCGAGGTTCCGCCGAAAGACTTTGAAGACTGCTGTTGAACCTCAAGCCCGAAACCATCCCAAAATAGATGCATTGTGAGGGTCGTTCAGGTGTTCCTCCGATCAAGGGAGTGGAATCTACATCGGAGCTCTATCTTCGTATGCCGCAGCTAATGTTTGAGGTTTTTTGTCCACTGGGAGCAATTTCTGATTTTTCTTCTTTCGGTGACGACAAATGGTGTCCAGGTAGAGACCAGGGGGCACAAGCAGTAGATGTATTGGCATTCACCGGTGACGCATCACGATGAATCATGCTCAGAAGGTGTGGTTCGATGGACCTTGTGAGGCTGGCCCAAACCAGGCTACCGCCGTTTCCATCGCATCGATGAGCTTGACATGGTTGAGGTTGCCATCTGTCTTGGGACTCTTTTCTGCAATAGGCCTAGATCTGCTAGCTATTGCACGGTGTTTTTTCAGGGGCTTGAACGACCGCGACAGGAATGGAGTCTCCACCGCCATCCGACCAGACCTGAGTCGGCCAGAGGCACTGAGCCTACCTCCTTTCGGTGAGGAAGACTATAGCGACATGGGTGACGGAAAATGGGAGATGAATCGACTCTGCTATCATGTCAGTCACAGTACTAGGTAACCTGACTTTGAAGAGACACAGCGCAAATGTGAGCAAACTAGGTTTCTTTACATGACATCGTAACTTGAATGTCCTGTCTTTTCCGAAGGCATTACTGTCGTTCTTTCTGCGGTCTTTAATGCATTGAGCCACAAGCATTAGTCGATTGCCAGGTTCGGATTGCAAATGTGCGATGGAGAAGACAACCAAGGCCACATTTCGCCATCAGTGTCAGATCTTTGACGCAGCTCGGGTACTTACGTACATACGGGGCGTGAAAAATTGCAAGAAAGAACTCTAGCTCAAGAGTAGCCAGAATGAGGGAAGGACAAAGGTGATCACAATGTTTGCTATCATGGCTCTAGGAAGGTCATGGCCATGCTTACACTTTGACGGAGTATGTAAGTTGCAGAGGGCTTAATCCGGGGAAAAAGAAAACGACGTAGTTCATGTAACTCTCCAGAAGTCCTACCTAGTACTGTGATTCAACCTACCATCTGTGTGCCCAAAGAATACACATCAATCCGGAACGGCGCCTTTCCTCTGCTATCTTCAAGCTCAGCTACTTCGTACCGAACGATCAACAGACCGTAACCACGCTGCAGCAGCCGGAATGGGCCCGCAAATCAGTCAGGAAGCCTTCTTCATCTCAGTCCTCGTCCTGCTGAGCGTGTCTGTCCTATCAACTCTATGTCTCGTATCCATAACCATGTGTTGTAGCCGAAGGGCCAGCGACAACAATTTCGAACTTCAGGAGCGCGGTGAAGGCCAGGGAGGCTATTCGGAAATCCAAAGCCACGAGGTTCATCATGCTGGTGAAAGTCACGGGCGCCGAATCGAACATCGACTCCATGAAGACCAGCCAGACCTGGAGGGACATCCAGACTTCCAGGACCATCAAGGCCAAGACGGGCACCAAAGCCGGGTTGGTCATCGAAACGATGAACACATCTCGCCCAGCGGACGCAACAGTCTAAGAGCCATCCAGGAGGCGACAGAAGCAGGGTACGGGAGGTAGGATGGTGCTGGATCTCGCCAGGATAGATCTGAACCGAACTTTCCTGAAAGAACCTGTGGAGCCAAGATTCTAGATACTGCATCTTATGAGATCCATGACTGGTGTTCTCCGAAGGGTTCTCAGGTATATGTGGTGGAGTTCCCTGCTCAGTATGGGGTACGCAGGGTGATCGGGTTTCGCAGTTCTTGTACTGATTCTCTTTTGGCATATCTTACCCATTACTGCTTGTTACCGTTTGCCAACTGTATCTCCTTATACCATCTACACTGCTTTAAAATTTTGCTCTCTTTGAGAAGGCCCCCAGTCTCGCCACGATCCTCAGTACATCCCATGCTGCTTTGGGGAGCCTCTCTCACGCCAGGACAGCGACCTTCTCCAATATCTCTTGCCATATCACGTTGTAAGGCATCTCTCAATCTCCACTTCTCCGCCCTTTGGGGCTTGCGAAAGTGTGAAATCGGCGCAGCTTGCTAGGCACATGTTTGCCTTGCCAGCGCATTTGGATTATAGCGAAGTTTGGCCTCGATTTACATGCTTTTCCTTTTGGATCTTCTTTCTTGCTGGCGGCCTCGCCAACGAAAAGCCTGCAATCCTATATCTCTGGGCTGAGGCAAGCTGATGATTCGCTGGCAAGATGAGCTGGTCTTCCAGCGGTCGGTCTCGATGGGCTGCCTCTTTTAGCATAAAGAACAAAAATTACCTTCCGCGACCTTTCCGGTAGCAGATTATTTTCAGAAGACCGCTTCTTAGTTCTGCAGATGGACTAGAATCGACGCCATAAGTGACCCGCAACATCAACTTCACCGTCCTATCAGCCTCGACCCAAGCTTGTCACCAACCCTACCGTCCTACCAGCCTGAACCCCAGCCTGTCATCAACTTCACCAGCCTATCAGCCTTGACCCCAGCTTGTTATCAAACAACACCGTCTCATCTTCCCCTAGCCAGACTGTCAAAATGTATAACTACCCCAACAACTACCCTTACCAAAATTTCGCTCCCCAAGTCGCAGCCAACGAGTGGCATTTTTCACCAGGGGCTTCGATCGCGATAGTCGTAAGCTTGCCAGCTGTGATACTGTTGCTCGCTGGCTTTGTCTTGTGGCTTGAGAAAAGGAGGAGAGAGCTTGCGGGGAGAATACGAAGGTTGGAGCGATGGTTTAACGATCGTGACTTGCACGTACCACACTGATGCGAAGGACACCAAGATCGAGCCTTCTCCCTTTCAGGTCATATGGGTGCTGGCGTTTAGCAAAATGCAGGATTTGTTGGCTTCGCAAGATAATATGGAGGGGTCGATATTGAAGGTCTTAAGCCGGAGTTTTGGGAGTGAATTGGTTACAAGAGAAGAATATGCTTTCGAGGAAGCGCGTCTCTAGTTTCCCTGTACTACAATTTCCTTGTACTACAAGCATTCTCCCCACAGAGAAAGCCTTGTTTTCTTTGAAACTTTTATGATATCCGGGGTTTTCCAGATATTCTTTGTTAGCTTGCACGAAAGTGCCATTTCTGGTAGGTCATATGATATTGCGGCTGCATGCAGAAGGGAACGCCGGCTGTATCAATTCGACAGCTCAAGATGTTGTGACAGATCGGATACAAATCGAAATCCAGACTGGCTTAGAATAGTGAAAATCTTGTTGAAAGGGCCAAGAAGCTCAAGGAGAGATGTTGATGACGGACAGATAGCAAATAAGATCTTCGCTTATACACAGGTGGCAGAAAGACAACAATATAATGACGAGCCACCTATACGATCTGTGTTTGCCATCTCCGTTAAAGTCGAAGAGCTATGATGGTGGCTTGCAGTTGATGCATTTAGAATGGTCGCTACATTTTGCGTCAAATTCAACATAAAAGAGAAGAAACCCCATGCTTCATCTTTCCCTTGCACACCCAAGTCCTCCACACAGCATTGACTACCTCCCCTCCAGCCACCTTCATCTTAACCTTAAATCAAATCCTCTTTCCAAACCAGCAGCATGGCCGTCATAATTGGCGGCACCAGCAGCCCCTACGACTACCAGCCGTACAACAACAACCCTCCACAAGTGACCATCTCGGAATGGCAGCTCTCCCCTGGCGCGTCCATTGCCGTCCTCGTCTGCTTGCCGATCACCGCCATGTTGTTCTTCATGATAGGTGCTCTCATTGGGATCGAACGCGAGAAGCAACGCGCTAAAGCCACGACTAAGAAGAAGAACAATGAGAATGGGAACCAGAACGGTGGTGCAGGCCAGGAAGGTCCCGGTGGGGCTGTCGTTATTCCGGCATCGCCTTTGAACGGTAATGGGAATCAAGTGGGCAATCCGGGTCAGGTGGGCAATCCGGGCCAAGGAGGCAATCCAGGCCTAGTGGGTAATCCAGGCCAAACTATCAGTCCAGGCCAAGCGGCCAATGCAGCTTAGGCGGAGCTGAAAATCCAGCGTCTTGTGGTACCAACTGAAGTTCAAGTACCTTTTGGGACGGCTCAGGGGAGCTAGGTGCGGTCGAGCGTATGATATTGTGTTATTTTGTGATACGTTCAGTAGAAGGAGTTCCAGAGGAATGAAATGTACTTTGTGTACAGGGCGATGTACTAGAATCTTTCGGGCATTGATATTGATGATGCAGATTGGAGATATGAGGGTGAATCTATTTTTTGAGATATAGCTGTTATTCCAAAGATAACAATCCAGCAAGTTTTTGCACAATGATTGGCTCGAGCCAGCAAATCCAACTGCGAAGGTACATGTCCGTGCAACTCGTAGAAACTGCGGCTTGCTTAGGAGGGATTCCAATGTTGCGGGCTTTTCGGTATGCTCTTTTGCCGCAGAGCTGTGTATACTAAATCATCCGTCTCCTCAAATTCTTGATCTCGCCTTACATGAAGTTGAGAAGATTCATGTACTGTTAGCGAATGATTGTCATACGTAGCAATTCGATGCGTTTCCTCAATCGTTGAACAGGAAACATCCAGTGTCCACCTGAGAACAAGATTTCCCATTTTGTGTGAGTCTGCTTATTCCTTCCTCCAACCGCTCTCCAAGTCCAGCCGTATTTCTCAACCGGGCTACCCGCAAAGATCCATTATTGCCATAGAGTCTCTACACACCATGAAAATGCAAGACACTTCATCTAAAAACTTCGGATCGTTCAGCCAGCGCCACTTATTATGAAAACATGCCGGGCTGTAGATCGATCTTCCCGTTGGAGGCAAGTCTCTTGGAGATCGGTCTACATGTATGCCGCGGATGATGTAGTCAAGCAAACAAGGTCGGGTTGAGCGCTTATATGTAGCAGAGAGTCCGCCAGAACTATTTCTTCCAGCCATTGACAGTCTACCTAGCAGCTTTTTTAGAGCCCTCCAATCCAGGTATCAGCAAAGTCTTTTTGCTCTCCAGATCGTGTAGCCTACCATGAAACTCTCAACACCTTTCAGCACCTCCCCAAATCCGAGCACTTGGCCGATCATTGCACATCAGACAGTTGCCCAGGTCTTAGCCCAAGCAACCTTGGTTCCTCGACAATATGACAACGCAGAATACTGCAGGAACTACTGTGCGCATTGTCCGAAAGGCTGGGGACTAACGAAAGCCAAACAAGCTTCGATATGGGCTTTTGGAGGTTTAATGGTTATAGCTCTTGGTGTCGCTATCGGGTATCTCTGGAGAAAGTGTCGTGGGAAATCAACACTCAACCGCAAGGAAACAGAAAGGAAGCATGCCGAACAACGAGTCAGTAACAGAGATGCCACCATTGTAAGGCTGCAAGCGACTATCACCGGGTTGGAGAACGACATCCAGAAGGCTCAGAAGGGAAAGACGAAGGAGACGGCCTCATCATCGTCTCACATCGCGAGCAACGATGCTGGCCCGCTTAATACCACAACAACCGAAAATAAACGAAAGGGAAGGGCCAGGGACAATGATACCATTCTTAATCCTGCCAGTGACCCAACAGCCGTAGAGATGTCTCCAGTGGAAACAGCGCCGAAAGGCGAAAGCCTGACAAGCGGTCCTCTGCAAGAAAACTGGGATCCTCTTCCTGACGAGCCCTTGTCTAGCGGTGTGGCTTCTTCGTCAAGCCATGCACCTGACGAACAATCGGCTGAAGATCAGGAGCCACGAAAGCCAGTCAGTGAGCGGCTCGATCTTGTGGTACGACAGACCCTATCCTGGCGTCCAGGAGAAGCTCGCGCACAGCCTCTCTTCACCTCTCGGCTACCATCAGATGAGACTCGGTCAAGAGATTGACAGCCTTTGAGCGCCACGAATCAGCCCATCGTCAGATCACTAATAACTCCACAAGCATTAGTGGGGTCGAGCGTCGTCCCTCGGGATAGCCGTAATTCGACGAATTGTGGGCCTAGCAGTGACTAGTCGTCAATGCTAGGACTTACTGTCAATCGGATGAATCTAACCGCGACGGTTGAGTTCCTTGTGAGGTTATATTGCGTTGTAGCTGCTAGACTTCATGGCTCCTAGATATTTAAAACGTTCCCAGTTCCTTCTCTTGGTCGGGTAAATTTCTATATCCACTGTCATGTTCTGCCTGCTGTGACATGCTTCCGCTAGGGTGATCGATCGATCTTACGAAATATCCCGGAGTGTAAAACGGTGGTCCTATTCTTAATAAGCCTTTGCACATATCTATTTTGTTGTGCCATGGTCCTCAATATGCTTCGAGCCTCTGTCATAGCCTACGGGGGTGACATGATTGCATGATCAATAGATCTCCGATGTTTGCCCTGCCAACCCCACCTCGATCTTTGCCAGGTTCCACGTCTGTTGTCATCATCGTCTTTATGGTTTGCCCTGAAGGAGTCAACAGTCCACGACATCAATGAGCTGTTTTCCTACCAATAGACAGGTTGCGCAGCTCTATTCAATACGATTATTCAATTGAACATTGCCCGATTTAGTTAGCGTAATCCGAAAAGGGCAAGCAGATTTGACGACTTGACAGTCCCAATTAAATCAATATTCAATTATTGAATATTTATTCAATTAACTTATTATCTTATTTAATTGCTTCAATTACTTGTCTAAACGTAGCTTGTAAAGATTATAATTATCTTCTCTATTATTGTTGTTACTATTGTCGTCGTTATACCTAGAGATATACTTAAAAGTTATTTTTACATTTTTTAATTTAAGTATTTCTTCGCAACAATTAAAGTCTTTGCAATTATTATTATTTTTGCAATTCTTGCAATTATTGTTATCTTTGCAAATCTCGCAATCTTTAAAGAATATATAACAATTATTTTATAAACAAAAGAAGATAATCTAATTTAAATTAGAGTTGTTTTAACAATTGTTAAGAAAGAAAAGAAGACAAATTAATAAAAAATATTAAAGAATAATTATACAAAAATTAAAGAAAAAGAATGTTAAGTTAAATATAAATAATAATATTAATCTCGACTTTTATACTTAAAATTTTGTTAGTTAACATTATGCTTTTAATATTTCTAGTATTTCTTTGTTATTAAAAATCTTTACTTCTTCTATTTCTTACAAGTAAAAGAAAGATTAACAACTAAATTAAAAACTTAATTACAATTAATAACTTATAAAGAAAAACAATATTATTTTTATTAATATATATATAACTAGATTTGCGAAGTATAATATTAAAATTATGCAATATTTTTAAAATAAAATTCGAAAAAAATTCGAAACAATAATAGATTGTAAATATATTAATATTAATAAACAAATAAAGTATTTAATAAGTAAAAGAAAAGTAAATATTAGAGTTTTACACAAATTTAATTATATAATATAAGACAATAATTAAACTTAATGTGATATTAATTCTTAATAATTAACGAACACGTCATTAGTGTCAAGTTATCGTAATGGCGACTTGACATCATGCAAAGTTTTTTCTTTAAGAATTCTTTTTTAAAATTTTTACGAATTAATGTCTTTCTAAATTGTAATTCTATATACTACGTAGTCTTGTCTTTAGTGCGTCGATGTAACGATATTTTGTTATACGTTTGTACACAATCTTATAATATTAATTCGTCTTAATCTTTATAAATGATTGTTCGACAAAATGATCAACTTGATACGCAATACAAAACGAAATTTGAAAACGAACGAAAAATAGACGACGTTTTAGCGCTCTTAAAGCGACAAAAATGCGAATAATTAACTTGTCTTCGACAATATTACAAAAATTTACATCATATCGCAAGAAGAAGTTTTGCAAAATAACAACGCTATATAGTTGTTATAATTTGACGAAAATATCAATTACGAAAAACTTTTAATTGAAGAGAAAGTAAAGAGACGTAAACTTTAAACGAAGCGAAAGCTTCGCATCGTTCAAACAAGAAACAAACTTCTTTTAAAGTCGTTTCGTAAAAACGAAATTAAAGCGACAAATTTGCATCATTCACGTGAAAATCACTTTAATAACGAAATTAGCAAATCAATATTAAAGAGATAGCATTTCGTTCGTTTTATAAGATTAACTTAATTAAATCTTTACTACAAAAAGAATTTTAAAGAATGAAAGAATTAAATTCGAAATGCAAAAAACTTTTTCGAAATCAATAAAAATTGATTTTTAACAAAGAACTCAAAAAATTCGTTAAGCTCAATAATATTTTCGCAATACGTTAACAACGCAATAAAAAAATTACAAGAACAAACGAACGAACAAAATAAAAAAATAAAATTAAGAATAATTCGCACAATACTTGATTAATCTTATTAAGAATTCGAAAAATTATTATTTTGTCTTCTTTCGCAAATATGAGAAAATTAAACAAAATTAATTTTAAAGCGTTAACGACTTCGTAATTTACATTAAGATATTAAAAATAAATTTTAACAAATACATTAAACGTTAATCACGTAATTATCTTTTGCATCGTTTAAAAAGAAATTTTCGTAAAAAAATTAATAATGTGATTTAAATTCTTGAAACAAGAAACGCTTTTGTTACGTTAACATAACGTATAAAAAGCGTTTTATTTTTTCGATTCGATGTTAAAAACAAAATTTCGAATCGAAAATTGTTCTTAAAATTACACAATAACTTTAAAGAAAGTTCGTATAATTATAAATCAAAAAAAATTACGTTAACGATTAAGATTTGCGACGTATTAACGACAAAAAATTGTTAAAAAAGTATAACAAAACTTTTTTTACGTAATTTTGACAAAGATAATTCGAATATACGAAAGAAGCGCATTTGCTATAATTGTAACAAAAAAAAATATATTTAAAGAAAGATGTTAAAGCGTTTAAGTTAGGAATAAAAGTTGATCGCGCGCAATTCTTAGATTTGTTCGATTCGTTAAAGTTAAGCTTTGCAACTTGAATTGACGATTTTCGTTCAATTTGATCGCAACGTTCTTAATCTAAGATGAAAACTACAAGTATTAAAACATTGCTCTCGATTTATAACTCTTTGATTATATAGAAGATCGTCGATATTTAATTGCGAACGTTTTATCGTCTCTTACAATTAACTCTTAAGCTACCAAGTTAACGCAATCGTCTTAAGCGTTCTTTTTGATCTTTAGAATTCATTTCTTGATATGCGATTCTCGTTCGACTAGCTCGTCGCTTGATACGATTTTCACTATTTTGATTAATTCTTTATATAATTTGTTGTTGTTTATAAATCTAGCTTCACGCTTAATACGATAAAACGTTTGTTAAGTAATGAAGCTTGCGCAACGATTTTAACTCGCAATTCTCGCTTTGCTTCATTAGCTTCGATGTCTATTATTCATTCTAAATTTTTTTCTTCTTTAACGCTTTTTTGCCTTTGCGTTCGCAACATAGATCGTCGCACTTTATTTTAAATTATTAAGACTTATCGCTTTTGCAATCGTTTTCGTTATTAACGTTCGCAAGTTTTGCAAAAAATCAAGATTTTATTGTGCGATCGTTATTATTAACATATTGTTATTGACGTCGATTCAAATGTCTCGCAAATCTTGTTAGCGATCGATAGTTTTCTTTCTTAATTACGACTTGTTTATTTAGAATCTTTTTATCGTCTATTAATAGTCTAGATCTAGTCTAGCATAAAGCGAACGATCTCTTGTTTGCTTTCTCGTTGTTGACGACATACAATTAGATCGAAATCGTCGCTCAATTATGTTATCGATCAATTAGCAACAAAATAAGCGATTGTTTCATTTTATTTATATCGTTGGAAAATTCTTAGCTTCTTGCGCAATAAGCATATTAGAGCGTAGATTTCTCGTAAAGAATTGTTAAGAGTTCTATATCTATCTTATTTAGCGAGACGCTCCTCTAGATTCCTCGAACTTATTTGCTCTCTTTTCGTTTTTCGCTCTTCTTTTCGCTTATTCATTTAGGTCTTATTCACGTTAGTATAACTCGCAATTAAAGATTAGTTTCTTTTATTTAAAAGAAGAAGCTTGCAAGGCAACGCAATTATCAAGTCACTCTTGACGATCGTCGCAACGCTCAATATGCTCAATATCTCGCAAACTATTATTAGCAAATTCTTGCTTTTCTTATTTTTATACTTCTTAACGTCTCTCTTAAGATCTTGCCAATAGCGTAGACGTCTTCTCTTACTTTTTACAATATAATCATTTCGTTTGTGATCGCTTCGATCACTAGTTAGATCGCGAACAACATCGCAACGCAAAATCTTCTTCTTTAGTCTTTTATCGTTATTATCATAAACTCGCTTCTTACTTTCGAATCTCTTTCGCTTCAATTAGCTTTCTCTTTCGCGTTCTCGACAACAAGCGTTAGCTTTAGTCTTATTTCACGTCGCACACGTTCTTAGATTCTTATCGTTATATTAACATCTTAAATTATTCTTCTAATGACGCTCTTAGAAGCATCACTTCTTTCTTTTTTGTTTTTTCAAATTTATCTTGCATCGAATTCAATGTTCGCATTGTTTATTAACAAATTTGTTTTAAATACAAATTAGCTTTCAATGCGACTTTAATCGCTTTCTATCTCTCATAAGTACGTCTTTAATCACACACAATTCTCGCTTACGTATAGTAGCAACTCTTGTATTTGTCGCAAATTTCATCGATTTTAACGTCGAAAATGTAGAAGCAATCGCATTACGCGCATCGTTTCTAGATGTTATCTTGAACAATCTCTCTAATTAGCGTGCAACATCTATTCTAAGTTTCCACACATTTCTTTCTATCATTCTTGAGATTTCTAAATCGCCCATAATAGATAAGCTCCTCACAAGGCCTCTAGAATGTCCACGAACAAAGTAGATCAAGAAACGTTTAACGTTCGTTAGGGTTCTCTATTTTAATTCTATTCTAACTTCTTGATCGCGAGACAAGGTCAAGTAAGTCACAAAATGTTCATAAACATTATCGACTCTTTCTTTTTAATTATTTGATAAATCTTTTTTTTCTTCTCTCGTTGCGACTCGCATCTAGTTGGTCTTTTCAAGATAAAAATCTAGAAACGTTCGTTAATTTTGTTCAATTTTATTAACATCTTATTGCAAACAATTCTTTTACACTCTTTTTCAATTTATTCGTTATTTCTTGTCGAGACACAACGCGATTTGTGCCTTCTATCGTCGATGTCTAGTCTTTCATTCCTTTTTCGCATTCTCGAACGATCGTTTTTACCAATTATGACGTCATTGATTTCTTAACAAGAAGTCGCTTTTTCGCGCTTAATGATTTGTCCTTCAATTAAAGTAAAAGTTCTATCAAAATTACTTTGATCTTTAGGCTTGAGCGTTTATTTTTCACATCGTTTCTCGTTATGCGTCGATTTATCAATACAATGTTAAGTGAAGAATTCGTTAGCGTTTTCTCGAAGTAGCGAGTCGCGATACAACAAACGCTAAATTCGTTTTTCGACTCATTCTTCAATTCGTTTGCAAGCTTAAAAAACTTCTTTAGCGACAAATTCGAATAAGAGAGCGAGTCTAGCGTCAACGACTTCGTCAAGAATGCTTTCTAGTTAGAGTTCGAAAGCGAGAAATTCGTCGAACAAAAGAATTTTAATGTCTTTAAGATCGAGAGCGATTCTAGACTTGTAATCAATATACAATATGCGCGTGATTACGTCTTTATAATCTTTTAACTTAGTTGTTTTTACAATACGTTGCCTTCTCATTAGTCTTAATCTTTTTATTAAGAAATGCTATCGAAAAGCTTCAAACAAAACTCCTCTCTATCGCGCTTTCCTTAGTTGAGATCGTTCGTACTTGGAATTTTATCTTATCGCTAGTTATCAATTCTTGTACGAATTTTTATCTCTTGCTTCATTCGAATAATATGCTCTCTCGCAATGAGCAATTTAATGACTATTATAACATTAGATAGCGCAAATAACTTAGCGATCAAGATGCATCGCAAATTGTCTTCATCAAAAGTAAGAAAATCTTTCGTCTTATTAGCGTGTTCGCTTATCTTACTTTTTATTGTACATTAAACTTCGATAACATAATTAAGCGCATAATTTTCTTAAATTCGTTGCTTTACGACTTCAAGTTCGTTTATCGCTTCTTGTTTCTCTAGCGCATCACTTAAAATTCTAAGATCTTGCATATTAACAATAGATCGCTCGACAAGTTTAAACAACTTCGCATTAATTATAAGCAAAAGAACAAAAAATAAGATTATTAAGTTCACGTTCTCTTCTTTCACATGTTGCGAATCCTTAAGAACATCACTTATCTAAATAATTCGTTGTAGCAAATATGAATCGATCAAATCATTCTTTTAGCACTCTACAACTACGACGTTTCTCTTGTTTTTCTCGCTCAACATCTTAAAAGCTTTCGTGTGATCAATTCTTAGATACGCGCTAACAAGAAATCTTGTCTCGTTAAAATTGCTTATCTTGCAAACATCGTCTACTTTATTCTTAAGCATCTTCTTCGTTACTTCTAGGAAGAGATGCTAGTTCGCGCTTATTATTATTCTTTTTTTCGTAATTTTGTCTTAATTCTTTTCGAATATAATTAAAAGATTAGAATGCAAAGATTTACTCTAGCAATTGTTCGTACAACTTAACTAGTTTATCTTTCATCTTAATTCGACATTTTAAAGAAAATTATGTTAGAAACTTTTGTTAATTACGTCTTTAAGTATGTTCTTTTCGTCAAAGCTCACATTTTAGTTTGAAAAATCTCTTGTCTTTGTACGTAAATAGCTAATTTTCACGATCTTATTATTCGTGAAATTCAAGTAGTTATTACGTGCTATTCTTTTTTGCTTCTTCGTAACGAGAGATTTTGTTCGATTGAGCTTCTTCTCTTTAATAGTTTGCGAGAAAACGACGAATTTGCGTATCACAAGACGTACAATCTTAGCAAAAATTTGTTCGTCAATTCGTTTAACGTTCTTCTTTTCGCTTATTTTTAATTTAAGACTTTGATCTTTTTTGCAACGAAGTTCAAGTAATGATACAATATTAATTGTTAAGAAGAAATCGATTTCGATCTTCTTAAAAAAGAGAAAGACTTGCTAAAGACTTAGAATGTGAAGTTGAAACGTCGTCAAAGCGTCATATTCGCCAAGGTCAAGTGTCGACTCGCATATTAGCTAGAGAATGTCACTTTAATAAAGATTATCTATGAAATTCGCAAAAAATATTAAAAAACTTTAAAGAACTTCGAGAACATAAACTTGTTTACGAAAAAAAAAAAGATAAACTTATAAATGTCTTGATTTTTAAGCAACTTTTTTGTTGTTTCGACATCTTGCATTGGGCGCGATGCGTCGTCTATTTCGTCTAAAATGTTTACGAACGTCTTTTCTTACGTCTTAAATTAAAGAAAATCGACAAAAGAGAGAATGACGACGCATTATTAACTTTACTAGATTTTGTTTATCGTCGAAGTGACGAAGTTTGCATTTGCTTTAATAAATCGATAACTAACATCTCTTAAAGCTTTCGTTATTTACAATCGTTCTAATTTTGCGAATCTACACATCGTTCTTTTCAAGATTTAACTTAAGAACGTTATTATTAACAACGTGTTCGTACGAATCTTGCGATTAATCTTGGGTAACTTGGCGTTTTTTTAACAATTGTTCGTGTAACTACGCGAATAAAAATTCAAGAATCGAAAAAATTCTAATTTCATTATTGATCGCTTCAAGTCAATTAGACGTTACGAGTTCGAACTAAAGAATTGCATTATTATTAACGAGTTTGTCTCGCTTTTTAATAAAATAATTACTTGAACAAATCTTTCTATGTTTTTCTCGCGAACGCGCAAGCGAATGAAAGTTACTAACAACGTTGTGCAACAACTACTTATTCGCAATCTCAAAGTTATAGAAATTAGACGTAAATAGCAACGTCTTTTGCTTCACTTCTAGAAGTTTCTTAAGAATCTTAGAAATTACGTTCGCGACAATAACGTTTAGAATCGTTGTCAAGTCAAGATATACGCTTAGAACGCTAATCTTATTATTCGCAATTACGTGCGAGAGATTCTCAACGTTCTTAAGCAACGCTACGTCAAACAAGCTATCGTCGAGAACAATCGATTGACGTTCGAAGACATACGCAATCTTGAGCAAACGTTTGTCAAGATTCTTATCAAAACGCAAAGAAAAAATTGAACTAAATTAGATTATACTTTAATGCGTCGTCTTTATTAATTTCTTAAATCTCGAATTGTCTACGCACGTGAATCTCGCCTTTCTTAAGAAGTCTTTGTCGACAATAAAAATTATTTCTTCTCTTATTTCGACAATTTTGCGTGGGTCGTTCGACTCGCAAAACTCTTTTAATAAGAGAACATCTAGCAAATCAAAGCGCGAGATTAGAAGAATCTTGATTTTTGTCAATTTACTCGTCATTTCTACAATTTGATTAAGCGTATCTTTGAGCATCGAGACTTTGTCGTTTATTTCTTCGATTATCTTTTCGAACGTTGTCAACGTCATTTGTGAATAATTTTCTAATACGACTACGATCATTTGTTTATTAAGTATAAGTTCTTTAAGCATCACGACATCGACACGCGAGTTCACATTAAAATCATAAGATCTCTAAGCAAAATTAATTGATAAATCGTTTGTGCTTCTTCTTATAGAGTTTTCGTATTGCGACGAACTTTTATCTTTAATATCGCTTCAAACGACTTGGCAATACGAATCGACGTTTAGAGCGATATTTTTGACGATCTTCTTCGCATAGCTATCTTGAGCGACAAACACAACGCGTGAACGATCAATAAGCGTAATCTTAACTTCGATATAAGCTTAAGAGAAGAACAAGAGTTTTATCTAAATCTTGAACGAACAATCGAATAGAATTTCTCGTTTCGCTTTAGCTTCTTGTCTCGCTCTCGCTTCTTGTCTCGTTCTCGCTTCTCGTTTAGCTCTCGTTTCTCGTTTAGCTCTCGCTTCTTATTTAGCTTTCGCTTCTTGTCTAGCTCTCGCTTCTTGTCTAGTTTCAACAAGCTAAAATAGTTTATTAACGTAAAACTCTTTCTTTACATAGAGTTTCTACATTAATTTCTCGCCTTATCAATTATTTCTCTTGTCGAAAAGAATTTCTTCGTAATGTCTATAAACAAGTTTGCACAATAAGAAATTCATAATATAAGAAATGTATGCAATTTACAATTCGTAAATTATATGTCGCATCATATATAAAGATTCTCGCTTTCTAATGTTTGCAAATCTTTTTATCTTAAGAGTCGAAAAGTTTACTATTGCAACGCTAGAATGTTTGTAATCGATAAAAACGATAATGTTCACAAACAACATATATAAAATTTAAATATTTATAAATATTAAGCATTATTCTTATTATCTTTTTAATTAATTTATTGACGACGCGTTTTAAAAGACTATAAGATAGTCACAATCTTCGAAAGATAAAGTAGTTAAAAATTTAGAAAAATTAGAGAGAGTTAACAAAGATAGTTCGAATAACATCTTGTATAATTTGTCGTCATTTGCTTGAATTTTCTTTTCACATATAATTATCGCAATAATCTAGAATTGTTACTTGTTATCGTTTGCGTAAATGTGTTTCAAATATTGTCTTAATTTAATTAAAATCTTCGTGCGTTTAAGATCTTCGATAAAATTATTATTAATTGTTTTTCTTATATGTTCTACAAAGATATTTAAATAACTATCTAAATCTTAGTGATCTTAGACTATCTCGCATGCTTTTGAAGATCATCATTCTTATTATATTATGTCAAATAACACGTAATGTTTACGAATAGAATTAAGATTATCTTTTGTCTAGAAACGAATTAAGTTCGTATTTATATTTAATATTTAAGATAACAAATTCACAATTCACGCGTTTAATTATATTTATCTTCTAAGCTTAGAATTATCTTGCTCATTATCTTCATTTGCACATCTACAATTTTTATCTTCTTTTTTTTATCTCGTTGCTCGTTGTTTGTTAGCTTGTTAGCTTGTTTTATTACTTCGTTTAATATTGCATAGTAGATACATTCTCTTTAGTATTGCTAGCGTTATTCTTGCGTCTCGCAAGTTCGTTGTGCAATCTATTACTTTCGATCGACGCAAAGACGCACATTACATTTATTATTACTCTTATATTTACATTTAATTAACGTCTATAGATGTACATCATCTTTAGTAAACTTAGAAACGATAAATTACTTTTTATTATCTTATTAAGTTAATTGCGCAAAAGATTATTTTAATCTAATAAGAAAACGACAATTACTTCTTTTATTATCTTAAAACTTACGATTTATTAACGTCTTTTATTCTATAACATTATTAATATCTTTAAAACAAGCAAGTATATCTTCTTACTCTTATTAATTATTTATTGTAGATTTTTCACAACTCTATTGTTGTTAAACGCGTTGAGCGACTTTCTCTAAGCATTACGTCACTCTTACGTACGAATTTCTCTTGCTTATTATTATTCTAGAGTTTATAGCACTATCACGCAAACACTTTATTATTAATGAGCTCACTTCTTCTCTTGCAAACTCTTTGACGCACATTATTTTATCGCGTCGTTCTATTTTCTTTTGTTCTTATTAAACACTTAGCGTCTTCTTATTCTCTCACTTACTTTAACACTTACTTGTTGGCACTAATCTTATTTCGACTTTAATTCTTAATTTAGCACTTGATATGCAAATTGTTCGCAAACATTTTACTTCGCTATTTCTAAAATTATTATATTATTTTCTTTTTAGATAAAATGTTTACGAACATTTTATTCTTTCATTTGTTAACTACTTTTAGCGCAAGATCTAGACATTTAACATTCGATAACTTCATTTGTCTACATAACATAGAATCGCGTTGCTAGAAGAATTGCATTTAATAAATAAAATGTTCATAAACATTTCGCATGCTTCATTAACGTTCAATAGTATAAAATTCTAGCATTTAGTATCTAAACTATTTATTATGACATTTACGCTCTCAAGTGTTAAACGTCGCATAAATAGCATTGGCAACAATCGTAATGTCAAGAAAATCAAAATTAATTCGAAGACATCTAGAAAAAAGTTGACGCAAGCAATCTCTAAGAATGTTGTCTTCGAATCTAGTACGTTTACGTTAACATTTTATTAACGCGTTCGTAAACAAAATCTCGCGAAAAACAAGTCTAAGCTTTGCGATATTCGCGTAATAAATGTATTTAACGCGCTTAAGATAAACATAGAAAGAGCGACAAATTACATAGAATTTGCGAAAACGAAAATAATAAAAAAGATATAATATAAATTTGCTAACGCATACATATTTGATTACGTCTTGAAAATAAGAAGTTTAAAGTTCAACGATCTTAATAAAAGTAATTAATATTTTAATGTTATTATTTAACGTTAGCTTCTTAAAGAAGATACGTTCTTAATTAATTATCGTAACATCTTAATTTCGCTAAAAGACATAATTATAATTAAAGTTTATCGCATATACATTATATAAGTGATTGCAATATTTAAGATTCTAAAGCTTAATTCTCGCATCTACTTAGAATCTCGCAAGACTAAGTATAGCGAAAAAGTTAACAAATATAAGCTAAAAGACTAGTATTGTGTCTTAACATTAATAAAATGTTGCATTAAGTAGAAATGCGACGATAACGTCGACACTAAGATAAATAGACACAACTCTAAGAATATTAAGATTCTTATTTAACTTCTTAAGATTAACGACGAGAGCAATAAGAACAATTGTAAAACGTTCGCGAACATTAAACGCATTAAAATTATCAAACGTTTGCACAAAATCTTGCGAAGTTTAAAGAATAAAATCGACGACAAATATTAATTCGACATTAATGTAAAAAAATTTAATAAACTTTAAGACGCTTTCTAGAAAACACTTATTCGTTCGCTCTATTACAAGATTGTCACATTGCGCAATTTTGTCAAAAACAACAAACGTTCTTCTATAACTTCTAAGATGTTCGAGACATTCGTAAACGTTTTTTGTTCAAAGATAAATTTGCTATGATTAAAATTAAAATTCAATAAATTTGTAATTTCTTTTAACGACGACGTTTGCAATTTAACTCTCTTAGAACTCGCATTAGCAACTAAAGATTTAAATTAACAAAACGTGCAAAAGTTCTTTCTATTTGCTCGCAAAAGTTTTTTTAATCTTACTTGACAAATGAACTTGTAATCGACGAAGTCGTTTTTCTATTGCAAGATTTATAAGTTTATTAAGAATATTATTTTTATTATAGACAAATGTTGTTCGCTTTAAACGCATTAGAAATAGTTTGTAATTTAAGCTTTTGTCGTCGAAGCAATGCTAAAATGTTGACTACTTGTCAATGTTATAAATCTCGAGAAAATTATTGTCGCTTTAGTCTATCTAATTCATTATGTTATCGTTAATGGCGTCAAACTAGCGAGCAAATTGTCTACAAACATTCTAGACGCTCTTGTTCTTTTATTCGTCTTTGACGATCAACTTAGAAGTAGAACGTTTACAAACATTCTAAACGCTCTCGCATCTTCGTTCGCTATTAATGATCAATTTATTTTCGTCTTTAAATCTTAGTTTAATTAAGACATTTCTATAACAAACATTAAGACAATTGTTTCGCTAACTTTTCGTCATTATTGTGTTATTCTTGTTCTTGTCTTTACAAACGTCGTAAGCATATAAAAGAATAAGCTTCGTAAACACTTTTATACTTTTAATTCTAAGTTTTGATTTAATTTTAAAGAAAAGAGAAATTACTATATTAAGTCGCGAACGTTAGACAATTTGATAAAGAATTTATAGCAATACTTGCTAAGTTTTTCGAACACATTCTTAACTCTTCTTAAAGTTGTTCTTTTTATTTATGAAATCTTTTTTAGTCAAGTCGTTCGCATCGATAGCAACGATAAAAGTAAAATAATTAAGATTAATAAAAATATAAAGATTAATAAAAATAACTTTTTAAAGAATAATAAGTCTTAGATTAAGATTAAGTCAAATTACGAGATGCTATGTACAAAACTTTTCGAACGCATTGTTGTCGACGAAGCGCAACGACTTAAAAACATTAAAACTCACACGCATCTTAATGTATTAGACATAAAAATCTTTATTATTAATTTTTTTATAGCAATTTCGATGATAAATAAACTCGCTAATCTAGAGAGTCTTCTTGCGTTTGCTTGAAAAAATCAATGAACTCAAGTCTTAAATAATAAGAAAAACTTTTTTCTAGCTAACTATTAAGTTTTGCAAGAGATATTGATTAATTGCGTTCTTAACTTTGCAAAGCTTCGAACGTACGCATGAGCTCTTAATCTTTTAGTCTTTCGTTAGCATAAAATCTTAAACAAGTCTAATGATTAAATAAATCTCGAGATTGTTAATTTCTTAATGTTTATTATTCTCTTAATTATTTAATTACGTCGCATTATCGTTTTCGTAATTAAGAACGTAAATAAAACAAACGTGCGCATTGAAGATAAGTTGTCTCACTTAATATGACACTTTCTAAAGCTTGGAACTATTATTGACTCTCTTGATCATAAGCTCTATGTTAACGTTCATCGAAAATGTGTCTTCTAGCTTCGACTAAAGATTAATTTGATAAATCAAGATTATATTATCGCGTTGCGAGATTATTGTCGTCTATCTTATGCAATTCTTCATTCGCAATTAAATGTGTTCAAGAATCTCTCGTTCGTTAATTAAAAGATTATTAATTAATGATACGAACAAGTTGCAAATCTAGAAGTTACTATCTTCTATAACAAAATACAATTAAATTTCGTCGTACTCGTACTTATAAATCGTCTTACTTTGACTTTCTATATCGTTTATTAGTTTCTTAAACTTGTCGCAATTATAACGATCGCTTTTGATATTTGCATTAAAGAAATAAAAAACTTTTTATCTTTTGCGATTAATTGATTACGCAATGAATCGTTAAGTAATTTCTCGTAAATATGAACTTTAATATTCTTAACATTCGCAACGCTCATTAGTTAAATGTTTAAGATAAGATTATTAATATTTTCAATAATATTAATAATTACGTACAAATTCTTGTCACTTCGCTTCGTCTTTTCGCGACAACAATTAACTTGCAAGAAAACTACTTTAACATTCTTTTTATAAATGTGTTTATTAACGTTTAAATAACTTTGTAGATCGTTAATTGTATACTTCGCATCGAACAACGACGTATATGTTACATATATGTACTTAGTCTAAATCACACGTACGATCAAGTTCTCTTCGCTTAAGCAATTAACAAAATGATTACTATTATAATAGATCAAACGAATCTATTATACGATAAAATCGACAAAATCGCTTGCGTCGAAGTTTATCTTACTTTAATAAAAAAACTCGCGATTATATTTCGCTTTTATATTCTTAAGATTAAGATAAAAGTTCTTTACATTCGACTTTTTGAGCAACGTATCTCGCGCAAAATATGAAAGAAAGTCGAAGATTTTACGCTTAAAGATTAATTATTCGCAAAGATTAAATTCGTTAAACGCAAAAAAATTAAAAATTAATTGCTAATTAAATTCGTTAAGAGCGCAACATTCACTTAAGTTTCTTACAAAATTAATAAATCTTTCGCAAATTTCTATTTTTTTATAATGTTTATAAACATCTTAGCTTTAATAGCTATGCGTCACGAAATGTTCGTAAACATTATATATTTACTTAGATGTCTTCAAATGTTTACGAACGTTGTACATCTAACTTATTTTCTTATTTATTTTAAATCTTGATGTTTAACACTATTGCAAATTGTTTTGTTCGCGAACGTTTAATTTCATTGCGAACGCTAATCGTTTTATAGAACGTTAACTTAAAGAGCGTGACAAGAAAGCTCAATTATAAAGCATTATCTCTTTTAAATTCTCAAGAATCGTAAGATATTTTCGTCTTCGTTACTCGAAAATTAAGTTGACAATAATGATGACTTTTAAAGATCAAGACGAAGATAAAATCATCGAAGAGTTGAAAAAAGACGACGAAGACAAGAAGAAAAATAAAAGTAATAAGAACAACAAAGACGAAAAGAATGAAAAAAATAAATAGAGTAAAGATAAAACGAATCAAGATTTGAAGAACGAAGATTCTAAGAACAAAAATTTAGAAAAAGCAAATGTTAAAAATAAAGAGTCTCGAGAGAATGAAAAAGCTAAAGAAAAGAGAAAAGATAACATGAAAGAAGAGCAAGAAAATGACGAAGACGAAAAGAATGTCAATGAATATGCTAAAGAATTCGACAACTCGAACGTCGTCTTTATCTTAATCGCTCATTGTATTAAAGACGTCTTGTTCGTTGCTACTTAACTCTCGTAATTCGATAACAATTTGTCAAACGATTTTAAACTTAGCTTCTTAACTTTAGAAAACGACAATTTTGAAAATCGTCTTTTTAGCGAAAATATGCGTCGATCATTAAGAAGATCTAACGTTGCGTCAAAATATACATAAAGAAAGTATAAGTTTCTAACGTGAAATATAAGAACAAATGATATTAAATGTGCGAGAATGTTCTTGCGAAGATTTGTGTTATTAATGAATTCGTGCGAAGTAAAGAACTTGTGCGAAGAACTATTACAACGACGTTAAGACGAAATAATATATATTTACTTCTAGTTTTCTTGTCAACTTCTTACTCGTTTTCGCACTTAAGTTCACACAAGAATCTTAAAATCATTGTACTTATTTATTAGCTTAATTAATAAAGAAATGATCTTCAATTTTTCTTGCTATAAAGACGCTCATTGTTCAAGTACATTGTAAATCTTGACTTTAAGATATTGTCGTTGTCAAGAGTCGCATTTTGCGAAAACATAAAATTAGTCAACATTAAGATAATTACAACGTCGCAAAAGATAGTCTCTTACGACATCTTCGATCTCTTCGACGTTTATCGCAATATATTATATTATACTTCTTTCTTTTCTTCTTTCTATATATTCGTTACTCTCTTTTTTATTCGAACATTGATAAAACTTTGTCATATAATGTTTAATTTATCGTCTTGTTCATAAATATTATAAGTTGACAACTTCGTTCTAAATCGTAACTTATCTCGTGTAAACTTCTAACAACTATATTATTTATTAGATTTCTTTTTCATCTTAATTCTCTCTCTATTTCTATTATCTTTACGTCAAAAATAATTAATCGTTCAAAATCTTCTATTGCGACAATACTTCGTAAATTGAATTGCGATAAAAAATTGTCAAAATTGAAGAAAACGTCTTATAGACGTACTAATATCGTTAGCGAATTTAGTCGCTCTTTTGATAGTACGATGCTCGCGACAATGATCGCAATTATATCGAATATTAATGTGATTAATCGCTTTAAACTTTTGGAAATTTATTGTTATTAAAAGCTATTACGCTAGTGTTTATACAAAATTGTATCGTTTGTCGATTAAGATTTATAAAAAGATCTTCGACGTTCTCTTAAATGTTTAGATCTTAATAATTTATCTTGTAAATATATAGAGATTTTGTGTTCGTTTTTTGAACATTACTTTTAAAGCGATCTTTGTACATTCTTATATTATATTGTACATTTATCGAATTTTGTTAAAACATCTATCTTTAATCGATCAAAAGTATAATCGACGTTCGATTAATATTTGTTGTTAAATAGCGAACGCATTAAAGTAGATTTTATATATAATAAAGTTACTTAACGAACGTTTTGCGCTTCGTTAATCATAAGAACAAAAGCGTTTCGCAAATCTTTAACATAAAGATCACAAAATCAACTTGCAACGATTTAAACAAAATAATTAGTATCAATTATTAAAGCTCGTATTAAAAGATCTTCGTTTAAAAATTCTTGTGTTGCGAGAAAAGAAGTCGATATCTTAAGACAAGATTTTAGTCTATAGTTTTACTTAACGTTTTAAACGAAACTTTAGATTCTAAAATATTTCTAAAATATATTTTACGCATATAATGATTAAACAAGTCTTAATAATTTAATTATTTACGTCGTCTTAAGTATTCGAAGCATAAGTTCGTTATTGTGTTAAGAATCTTTGTGAAAGTTGATTGCAAACAACTTAATTAACGATAACAACACATTTATTAATTAGACGATTTTCTTTTTTGCAACTAAATTTTTAACAAGACTTGAAGTGAAATGTCTTCGCTCTTAGCTTAAATTCGAGAACTACTTATATATAGAGTTTTGTACTTATTTTTCGAACGTTATTATAGAAATGTCTTGTCGATATTTGTTAACAAGCTTTAGCACTAGTTCTTCGCAACGATTATAAGCAAATTTTAATATATATATCGAGAATTATTTGCAAATAGAGTGCGTTTATTGAACGACATATCTCGTAGATTTTTGAACATAACAATTGTTCTCAAGTCTTAGAAGTTTTGCTTATGCGATCGTAGAAAAATCAAGTCAAAGAAAATTAAATTCATTATCTATTATTTGTTTACAAATATGACGATTAGATATCGCATTCTAATTGTACTACGCATGCATAAATCATTTAACCTTTCTAACTAAAAGAAAAACGATTTCTAATATTTGTATAAAGAATAATACGACGAAGAAGAAGTCGTTGTTTATTTCTTTTGTTATCTCTTTCATGACGCAAATAATTAAGAGAGATAACTCTAATTTATTAAATTTGCATAGATGTATCTTGATGAATTTATTCTTAATTATGTGATCACTTTTATACTTGATTTCGTAAGAAGTTTCTTAAGAGATATGTCTAGTCACAAGAATCGAAAATCTTAGCTTAATTATCTTTCGTTCTTGCTCTTAAGCTATATCGAATTGCAATATTTTTCAAACATACTTTATTAATTGCTTGGACAAATCTCGATTGTTCGACTCTCTACAATGTTGTAAGCTTTCAAAATCGAAATTCGCAATTATTTAGAGTAATTTTTATCAAAGTTGTGTATAAATAGTCTTCTCTTTGCTAATTTATTAATCGTTAATGTTGCGATTTCGTCTAATCTAGACGCGCTTTGTTTACGAACATTTCGTTTCGCTTTGTTGTTCATAAA
>JAABUQ010001983.1_pt1 | contig 41994 bp, 49 predicted proteins | sample 5560001 | NCBI WGS metagenome assembly JAABUQ01 (sample SAMN10711888, study PRJNA513371) | rock metagenome | isolation source: Antarctica rocks | place: Antarctica: Victoria Land, Finger Mt nord | collected 2015-12-18
AAATATATTAATAATAACTCTTAATTTTTAATTATAAACTTTATAATTTTATTTTATAAATATTATTTTCCTAAATTAAAAAGTTATAAAATATTATTACTTATTATTTTATAATTATAATAATATTATAATAATAATAAATTTAAAAACCTTTATTTTTAAATAAATCTTCTTTTTAAAATCGAAATATATTAATAAAAATATTTATATAAAAGCTTTATATAAAGTATAAAACGTTTATATAATATTTTTAATTATTTAAATATATTAAACTTCTTATTTCCTTTATTATCTTTTAATAAATTAATTAAAAAATTAATATTTTTCAAAATAATTTAAAATAAATAAGCAAAAATAATTTATAAATCTTATAAATTATTAAATTTAAAAATAATAATATTAAAATTAATTATTATATAATTATTAAAATTCTTTTTAAAAATATAAATATATTTTATATAAATATTATAAAATTAAAATATTTAATTTTTATTTAATTAAATTTATATTTAAATAAATTTATAAATAAAAAATATTATTTTAACTTTTTTAATATTTTATATATATATTATTAATATTATAATAAGTTTTTAAAATAAATTAATATATTATTTAAATATATTAAATATATTATATTAATTATATTAATTAAAACTTTATTAATATATATTTTATTAATAAATCCGGAAACTTTATTTTAATATATTTAGTAATTAGAATCCAAATCAGCAGATCTATTTATATTCAAATTTCTTAATATAAAATATATCAAATTAGAACGTAATTAATAGCTATTTAACATTATTAAAAAAAAATTGTTTTAAATTCCTATTTAAATAGGGCTTATATATTAGACTTATATAAGTAATATAATTTAATTTAAAGCTATTCTTAACGAAACTTTTAAATTTAATTTTTTTTTAAAAACGTTAATTAATCGTAAAAAGATATATATTTTAAAAATAAAGATTTAATTCCCGGCCTTAAAAAAAAGCTTAACAAAAAAATTTCTTAATAAAATCCTATTAATTATATTAACTATATTAAACGCGGTTAATTAGAAAATCGACTTATTAAAATTTATTTAAGATTTTTCCGGATTTGTTAATATTAAAAGGTTATTAAAATATTAATTAAATTAAATAATATTATTAAATATTTAAAATATTTATATTATATATAAAATACAATTTTTATTAATTATCTTCTTATATATCCAAATTTAATAAATTTTTTAATATTTTTATAATTAAAAGGAATAAGTATTTATTCTTTTTAGTTATTATATTTATACCTTTATAAATAATATATAATTATAAAGTATCGTCTTTCTTAAATATAAATATAAAAATAATTAATATTTTTATTAATAATATCGAAACGCGGATTATTTTTTATATAATTATATTATTAATATATCGATAAATTTGCTTAAGTTTTAACTTAAAAAAATAATAAATAAACTAGTAAGGAAGATCTTTACCTTCTAATTTTATTATATAATTGTTTTATTTAAAAATTAATTAAAGTTTAATTTAATTTATAATATAAAAAAATAGTTTATATCCTTTTTAATAATTTTAATTATCTTTTATAACAAAGTAAATATGATAAGTTTTATAATAATATATATTCGACTTATTAATTAATTTAAATATAAATAAGTTCTAATTTTTATAAAATAAATATTTTAATATTATTTATATTTAATAAAAACAAAGTTTTTATTTTTTCTTATTTTTTCTTATTTTTATAATAAAATTAATAAGTAATTTTTCATTGAATTATTTAATTATTTATAATAGTTTTTTTAAAAGAATATAAATATTTAAAGTTAATTAAATTTTAATTTAAATTATTAAGTTTTTTATAATTATTTTTTGCTTTATAATTGAATTAAAATTGAGTTTTTTTAAATTTATCCCTTTAATATTTATTATTAAATAATTTTTAATACCGATTTGATTTAATAATTTGATTTTTTTAAAAATATATTATTTTATCTTTAAATATATATATATATTATTTTATTATATTTTTTAAAGAACTTTATTTAATTTTATTATATTACTTTAAATAAAACATTTTTATTATAAAATTAATATAAATATTTAAATCTTTTCTTATTATAATTATTAAATTATAAATATAAAATAATAGCTTTTTATTAAAAGTTTACTTTTTAATAATTTACTTTTTATATTTAGAATTTATTTAAATTTTAATATTAAAAAGATAAATATTAAAATTATAAATTAATTAATATTCCTTTTATTTTATACTTTTATAATATAATATAATTTTAATTAATTAATTAATAAAATATAAAATAAAATTTATTAATATTCTTTTAAAAATTTCGAAAATATATTCGAAGGACTTATTTTAAGACTTTTTAATATTCCGAATATATTTTAATTATATATTATTTAATTTTATAAAAAAAAAATTAAATATATTATCAAGAAAATAATTTAATTTTTATTATATTTAATTTCTTAGTTTTTAAAATTAATTATTAAAATCTTTAAATAATTTACTTTTATATCATAAAAAATTTTAATATAAAGTCCTTTTAATATTATAATTATTATATATAAAATATTATTATTTTCTATAAATTATATATTTATATTCAAATTTTATTATTGCTTTTTTAAAATATTAACTTTAATATTTATAAATAAAAAAGCTATTATTGTTATTATTTTAATATATAAGTTATATATTAAAACCCTTTCTAATAATGAAAAAATTATTATAAAAATATAAAAACTTTTAAAAATAAATTCTAAAAAAAGAATAATTATATTATATATATAATTAAACAATTTTTAATTAATATAAATTTAACAATTTTTAAAAATATTAATAAAAATATTAATAATTTATATAATTAAAATAATTATTTAATAATAATAATATAAAGTTATAAGGCTATATATAGGTCTTGATGTTATATATATATTTTATATATATTATAATATATAATTGAAAGTTATATTAATATTAAGTTTATTACCGGAAGCTTTAGGGAGCAAAATAACTTTATATTTACTTCATATAAAATTTTTACTTTATTATTTTAAAGGTTTTTTATTTCTTTTAATAATAATTATTAATTTTTTTATCCTTTTAAAAAATAAAATTAATAATAATTATTTATTTATTATATTCTATATTACTATATATTATATATTTTAATAATTCTAATAACTTTTCTTTTTAACATTATTTAAAGTAAAATAATTAAATATAATATATAATTTTTATAACTGAATTATAATAAAAGCGGCTTAAATATTAATATAATTAATTCAAAAATATTTTTAAAATAAATTAAAAATAAAATATATTAAAATAAATTCGAAAATACTTATTTTAAATTATAATTTATTAAAGGCAAATTATTATTAATATTATTTTTATTTTTATTAATAATTAATTAAAATCCTTCTTTAATAAAAATAATTTATATTTTAAAAGCTTAATTATAATAATTAAAAATCCTTTTTAAAATAATTATTTTTTTATATATTATTTTTATAATTTAATATAAAAATAAATAAGATAATAATATTTATAATTTAAAAATTTATCTTTTTATATAAATATATAAATAATAATCGAGTTTATAATTTATTAATTATAAAAAATTTTAATTATTCTATTTATATATTCGACTAATCAATCTAAGTCTTATAAATAATAAAGTATTTAATAGAGCTGGTCTACTTTAAGTATAGCTTTTATTATTCCGTATACAGCCTAGCTGATAGTGATCCAGGATCGCTATACGCTAGACCTGATTTGGCTTAATGCTGCTGGAGAGACTGCCCCAGCCATTCTCCAACATGATGCAATACAAAGGCCCATGTCATCGAAACTTCTCAAGACAAGTGATGAGTGATCTGCTAAATGATGCTTCTAAGTTTTGGATGATCAGCCAGATGCCATGGTACCTCTCAAGGGTACGACTGAAGAAAAGGAAGCTCCTGATGCACATACAGCAAGCCAGGACGAAGAAGCGAGGACTACGCAATCTGTGACTCCAGGCTTGTGGGGTTTGATGATGATACAAAGGGCACAACCAGGGAGGAACGCCCGAATGCCATAGATCCCAACTGACTCTCGGCGTCCGGTACAGAAGCAAACCGAAACCTCTCCGGAGGAGGAGACGGCGAGGAAGCATTCATTCAACACACCAATCGGTGCCCCTAAAACAAAGATCCCCATCACGTAAACGAGGCCCCAAAACGAAAGAATCTTCCCCCCTTCCTCGAAGGAGGCGGCTACCGGTCTGGTAGGAACTTTGGCTCCGACGCAACCCCAGCTACAAGATTGTTGAATCTACGTTGATTTCGAAGATTACTCGCTAGTAGTCCAAAAGCCTTGATCACGTGCTGCTTATAAGTCTTACAGTAAGAACGCTATTAATGGCTAATTATCCATACCGGCTGCAGTTTTCTCTTCGAAGCTTATGCCCTTTATAACATTGCCAGCCCGTTCCTTTCCATCGACGCCCTGGCTACTCATATCAGCTTGGTGACTAGTTTGATAGATTTTTAGAAAATGTCTGCCTGTGACACTTTCCTTGCCTCCCCAATCCGCCCTCTTTTCATCCCCAGCCGGACCTTGCGGAGTCACCAACCGTGCAACAACTCATCAGAAAGCTGGGCTTACAGACCCATCCTGAAGGTGGATACTTTCTCGAAACGGACCGTGATACAAGGCGCGTTCCGAATCCTTTCCAAAATTCAGGGCAGAAAGGTGGCGAGGATCTTACTCGGAGTGCCAGCACAACGATTTTCTATTTAATCACACCGGGCAATCCCAAGGGAGTTTTTCATGTCAACAAGGCAAGGACTGTGCACACTCTGCACAGGGGCCGTGGTCGGTATGTACTGATTCACGTTGATGAAAAAGAGGGGGGAAAGAATGCTAGGATCGAGACCTTTGTTGTGGGACAAGATGTTCATGTTGGAGAACGATTACAGTGGATAGTGGAAGGCGGGGTGTATAAGGCTAGTTACCTGCTGCCAGACACAGAAGGTACACGTGAAAGCGAGGGAATGCTGATCAGTGAGGTTAGTAAAGCACCTTTCCAGACCGTGTTCAACCTCTATCTGGACTGACACTTTCCAGGTCGTTGTTCCTGGATTTGAATTTAGCGATCACGGCTTCATGTCGCCTAAGACTTTGAATGATTGTGTCTCAGCTCGACAGAGCAAGGAGCTGGATTGGCTGTTGTCAGCAAATCGCTGATGCGCAGTTGGAGGATCGACGGTAATACTATGCGGGGGTCCACGGAGGGGCAGTTGACGATGAGTGTCAGCCAGATTTTATGCGCCAGCATCGAATTAATTTGGAGACTGACAGAATACTTTTGCAATGCATGTAGATGTTGTGAAGCTCTGCGAGCTTGGAGACTCGATAGAATATTCAAGTGTCCCCCTTAATCCTCACACCTTTGCTCGACTACCGGAAAGACAAACCTCGCAAGGACTATGGAGATGCAGATCGAGGCTTCGGTGGTGTCTCAGACGATTCGAGAAGGAGCGAAGGATCGAATAGATGCAGCTAGCACAAGTTGGCTGGCGTGTGTTGAACAGACCCATGTCAGGATATTTACAATGCATGGCTTGAATGCTGGACTTCATCGGGCATACCCTGACTTCTTCGGCCTACGAATTTGGACAGCCAAACCCTAACAGGTAGTTGTGCCCATAACCTGACCAATTGCATGCACAATGAGTTGTCTAGCGCCCCAATTATCCGCCAGATGATAAGACAGGTCGTGTCGAAGAAGGGGAAGAAATGTGCGAAACTTATGCATGACTACCTTATCCATCTTTCGGTCTATCGCAGGTACACAAAACATGTCTAGAAGTCATGCTCATGCATCCTTTTCCAGCTTTCTTTGCCGTCTTACTGCATGGGAAAATATTTGATCCAAGACACTCAGTTTAGAGTTGTCTTTTTCGTCTTTTTCGTCTTTTCCTTACCATAAGGATTGCTATCATTTGAGAATCGTCCGCTCACTGGAATGGCGCTCTCCTCTGCTTCTCGGGCTATGATAGCCACAAATGCAGTTTTCATGATTGTCGCGGTCATATCAGTAATCATGCGTATCTACATACGAAAGCATACCTTACAGCCGTTAAAAGCAGATGACTATTTAATTGTGGCAGCGTTGGTGAGAAATCTGGGAGAGAATCTAAGATGATGCCTTGTTGACAGGACGAACAGGTGTTTGCTGCAGCGCTGGCAATTACTAATATAATTGGCGTCCCTGTTGGTGGATTTGGGACACCGTTCCTGTCACTAAACGAGGCAAAGGCCTAGGACTTCCTGAAGGTAAGGTTACAATCGCCTTGCCATATCCCATTAACTCTAAAACGCCGCCAAGATACTCTTCGTATTGCAGTTCTGGTATCTCATTGCCGTCGCTCTTGTCAAGCTCTCGGTACTCTACTTCTACGGCCGTATCTTTTCCGTTGGCCGGCTACGTCTCACTATTCAGATCACGATCGCCGTCACTATAGCCTGGCTTATCTCCTTTCTCTTCGCTACGTTCTTTCAGATCTGGCCTCTCTGGTGTAATTGGATCACATGTGATCCGACAACAAACTATCCGGTTATGTACCTGCTTTCCAGCATTACGGATCTCCTGCTCGATATATTCATCCTCTGCTTACCCGCTTGTTTTATCAAAGACTTGCAGATGAGCCTGGATAAGAAGATCGGAGTAATCGGTATATTCGGCCTGGGCATCTTGTTCGTTCTTTTGCCCAAGTAAAATGCAAATATTTGCTGGCTTACTGATTAAAAATAGCTGCATAATCGCGGCCGTCATTCGTCTGGTGAACACCGTTGCCTTTGTCCGTGCCAATATCGAGGGCAATTACGCCTCAAATTTTGATGGTAAGCCTCCCCTTTCCTCATCATTTCTTATAACCACCTTCCACCGTTGTTTACCAAGCCTTATTGACCCTTCATAGTTTCAGTCGTCAACATTATCATGTGGTCTGGCATTGAAGCTTGTGCCTCTACGTACTGTGCTAACCTACCCTGCCTGGCGCCTGTTATGACGAGGCAAGCCTGCTCGCGCGGATTTGTATCGATCACGAAGAGCGTCCGCTCCCGTTTATCTAATAACGGTATTTCTTCCCAGAGGCCTTCGATGACGCCGATGAGGCCGAGTTGGCCGCGGAGGGAGGGTTGGCAGGAACATGATGATTTGCCGGACAGAACTGTGAATACGATCATCAAGGGAAGGGGATCAGGGAGTAGAGCTAGCGATAGGTCTGAAGTTGAAATGGGCAGAATTAAGGTGAGGACTACGCTGGAGGCTTGAAAGAACACTGCATTGTCAGTGTGAGGGGGTCCGATGTTGTACGTCAGTAAACAAACACACCTGCGTACCTATAGAGCATCTCATGAAAGATCTGGTAGCAAAATATCATAAAGTATACTTGAAACGACGTAAAGCGTCTCCTCGAGCTCTGACGGCCATTTCACAACACACCTCTTGGATCTCTACACTGATACTGATTGTGGTCAGTCTAGGTAACGTATTTGGAAATCACAGATGTATATGCCTGTCTTCAACCACTAATATACTGGCCGCAAAACTTTCATCTAGCGCCGTTCTTAGTACTATTAGAAGCGCCTAACCAGACAATTCGAGACTGGAGTAGATAAGAAGGTCTGCGCAGAACAATCAACCCCGAGTCACTTTCGTACTCCAGTGTCTGACGGACAGCAAAAGAACGCGCCAAATTGTGCGCACCATCATCGAGTGCATGTCGGTTTTTGAAATGCACATAAACAGTGGGCCTCACAATTCACTGCACGTATGGAATCCTCTTCGAAGCGCCGCAAGATCTCACCCACCACAGAAGGCATCATCCACGTGTTAAACACACAGCCAGCATCTACAAGCCAAAATGCAGTCCAAACTTCGAGTCGGAGAGCATCCTTCTTGTCACCAACCAAAGCAAGCTTGGCGCGCTTCAATCCGAACCTCCTATCCCGTGCGACTTCAACAGAGCCTCGAAGACCGCGTAGCAGTGGCGGCCAAGGCATTGAGAGAGAAACAAGAGTGAAGTCGAACACTCCAGACGAGGTCAACGGTATGGCCCACAATTGGAATGCTTTGGCGCACTTGAAAAGACCAAATGGTTCGTCATTGGCAGCGGATGCTCTAAGTGAAGGAACAGGCCCTCGAGCATCTCCTAGAAGACAAAGGAGTCCAAGAATATACGACACTCCATCCAAAGTGCCTCGTCCAGCTGTCGCGACGAACTTTCGAGCCTCACCACCACAACCTGCATCAGAAGCGCCGGGTATAGCAAATGCCGACGGTCTTGGAGCAGCAAATGGAGGAACTACGATCAATGGGGATAGGGCGGCGATTGATCCAAGATTGCTCTCAACACCTACAAGAACTGGTATCGTTGGAGCACCGATAGAACAAGATGAAGATGGAGAACCGAGGCTACCTTCCACCCCATCGCAACTTGGACTCGAATCGCCTCCTGAAAAGCCAAAAGGGCTACTGTTCAGTAGTCCCAGCAGAAGACCAAGAAGGAAGGATAAGCCCAGCACAAAATCGTCTCCACTGAAGCCCGTAGACTCTGGGCCAGGACCAGCAGTGCCAAGCCAAGATCGCGCTGTCTCGAAATTAGGCCCAAAGATCTATATTGAATCAGAGCTTGGACCTGTTCCTTCGTCGGAGCGGACAAAGCTTCTCAGCAAAGAGAAGGATTTGAAGAGGCTGAGCTCGCAGCTTCAGAATTTGCAAGACCAATTGACAAAGGATCTACTGCTGTCGAAAATTGTCAATGATGATTCATTTCGGAAGAAAAGGATTCCACTTCGTAGAAAGGAAATCAGCGAAAAGGCGACCAACATCTTGGCTATCCGTGAAGATATTAAGCATCAAGCGCTGTTGTGGGCTATACCGTGAGCCTACATCTCCATAATCTCGACCCCGACTAATCAACGTACATTTGCAGAGAACCCGAAGTGTCTCCAACGATGGCAAGGAAAACCCTATCGAACTATCTTGCTCTATTCCTCCCATTCTCCTCACACCCACCTCCCAAACCTCCCCTCCCCTCCGCCGCCTCAGACTCTGCCGACGACCCTCCACCACTGGCGATCAACGTGAAGACTCGCAGCCTCGATCAGGCTGATCCCACCAGGCTTGAAATATACCAAACAGTGTCGCTCACGCCCGCCCACATGCCCCAAATGGCAGTTATGCTTTTTACTATCGACGCCATTACCCAAAGCATCACGAATTCCTCTATCGAGACACTCGCTCCATGGGCAGCTGAACTACGCCCTTGGATAGCGTCACCTTCTATCCCGCGGGCACTACCAGCTCTAGGGAAGACTTTCTGTCGCTACGCCTCCATCGCCCGCCTCCGCGCCGAGGGCTGGGCCGAACTCGCCACCTCCTTCCCTGATCTTTTGCGACCTCGGAAAGACACTCCAGAGTATCTCGGAACGAAATATTTAACCTTTGCCCGCTCATCCACAAGTCTAAATATTCGTTGGGATATTTCTGCCGCAGACAGCGAGGATGACGAGAAAGTGGTGCAAAGCCAGATTTCAGCCGAGACAAGCTTTCCAGACGGTTGGAAGGATATCGATGAAGCGGAAGATTTGGCGAGGGTGGGTGATGCGTTCAAGGCTTTGGTTAAGCGGGTAGGCGTGGTGGAGGCGGCGAGAGTGGTGGTTTTGCTGTTGTTCCCTGAAAGATGAGATGGTCGCCTGTGCGAGTGGATGTCTCATCTGGGAGAGCTCGGTGCAATGCATTGCCTTACGAGACCGCTTGCAGATGCTTGTAGATTTGTGATTCGATGGGTGTGGGGGTTTATGGTGGGTCTGTGAAGGATGAGACCGGGTGATGTGGTAATGGATATGTGCTACGAAGTGACGGCATTTGATTGGAACTTGGGCAATGGGAGGAGGCTTAAGGGCCAGGCGACGGTTGTTTACGTTGAGGAGGATGTATATGCAGTTCCGGGGACGGGCATTGCTGCAACTTTCGATACATACCTGACGCGGTTGCTCTGGTGAAAATGAGCTGTGAGATGTCTATAGTCTGATTACCAAGTCTACGACTGGTTTCAGCCCGTTGAGACACATCCGTCAGCACTCACAGCAGAAAAATTTCAAGGGCACAGGTCAGACTGTCTACCACTTCAGCAGTGCTTTCCATTTCTTCCATTTCTTCCATTTCCTAACATCGCACTGCACTTGCTCCTCCACCAACCTTGCTCCCACCCCTTTGAAACCCTCTCCACCCTACGGCCCCCCCAATCCCCTACTTCTTCGGCGCCTCCTTCTCCTCAGCCTTAGCCTTCGCCCTCTTCTCCCTCACCCCCACCAACCTCGCCTCGCTCCTCGCATCCCTGAGCGTCCTATACGCCTTCTCCGTCCCCTCCGGCATCTCACTCCTCTTGACCTCCGTCACCGCCTCCTCGCGCCCAGGATTCACAATCGGTAGCACAGCACCCACGTTGCGCACGATCCCCTCGGCGGACTTCGCAGCCTGCACCTCTTCCTTGCTGGCGTCGGATTTCTTGTGCGCGCCGGCTTTGCGGGGGAAGAGGATCAAGCGCGCGTGGTAGGCTTTGAGGCGGGCGACGTTTGCGGTGAGGGATTCGCTGGAGAGGTTTTGCCGGCGGTGGTCGACCGAGATGCCGATTGTTGGGGCGAGGCGGCGGGGTATTTTGGCTTCCTGTGATTGCGGAGGTTGGTTAGCTTGTGGAATTCTGGTCAGGTTTTAGGGATGGGGCGAAGAAGGCCCTGGAGAAGGGAGGCATGGGGAAAGAGAGGCATGGGAAGGGATGTCACCTTCAACTCGGTAAGAGTAAACCCGCGACCAGCGCGCACGCGGCGGTTGTATTTGAGGGTCGGGCAGCGGACGATGGGCTTTAGCTTGTCGACTGGGCGGGGGGCCATCGCAGTGGCTTTTGCGAGACGGGCATTGCGACGGCGGGATTTGCGGCCTGGCTATGGGGAGGTTAGTTTTGTTTGTGGGGAGGGTGGAAAAGGGTTGCATTTGGTGTACCTGGTCGAAGTGGGTGCGGACACGACGTTGCCAGTCCTTGCGGAAATCTGGACGGGGTCAGTGGTCCGCAGTGAGGGAGTTGGGGGTAGATGGACTTACGGTTGTGCTGGATCTGTTGATTGTGGATCGGCTGTCATAGTTGTGAGATTAGCCAGTGCACTTCGTAGCAGCACGTGTGGTACGATCTGATATTCTTAAAACGATGCCATTGAGGAGGCTACTTACCATCTTGACGGAGTGCGCTCACACCATTGATGTGCTCCTGAAATCGTTGGCCGTGATGGAGGTTTTTTGGAGAGCTCGGCTAGCGCAATTTGATTTGTGAAGGGCTCGCTTACGGACAGCCCTACGGGAGATCACGCTAGCGCTGAATTTATCTCATCCACCGTCAACGCTTCGCTATTCTCCTTGTTGTCACACCCCTTCGCATCATCTAGTACTTCAATGGCAAGAGTGTGGCCTCTCTGATACGTGCAATCAAACAGAGAGCAAGGCCAAGCCAACACCAGGCCAAGCATCTTGCGTGCTTCTCCACCTCGCCCTCACTGCCCGTTGTGTTGAGAAGAGCAGAGATTGCAAGGGCAAAGGGTTTATGTTTGCACCATCCTTTCTATCTCACAAAGAACTGTTGCACAATTTGATTGCTAGCGACATTCTCATTCAAGCACCTAAATCATCGTGGTGGCGTCGGAGCCACGTCTATATACTGATCGACGTGATCCTTCGGTAAATTCGTTTCGAGGTCATCATGTTTCACGCTTTCGTAAGGATCGAACATCTCTACCCAGTCGTTGGTATTCATTCGAGGACAACTGCCTCGTTGACCTCGTGGAGTCGGATCTTGCAGTCTCACAGCCTCATCCACATCTGGAAGCACTTGCTTTGGGTCGCTCCTCTTGACAGTATTTCTTTTCTTACCCAGGCCACTCTTACTAACACTGACAGTACTCGTTTTGCCAGTGTCAATCTTTGAACACGATTCACTGAGAGATTTCGTTTGGCCAAAAGCTTTTGCAGCAGTGGATTGGTCGCTGGCGCTGAGGCAACCATAATGCCGACTCCTTGCTCGACTCTAGGCAGAATATGGGCAAGAGCCGACAGAGAGAGAGACTTAAGACTTACATTGCCCATCTGACCGACGTCATGGCCTCCCCTACAATTTACAGTCGTCAAATATTGCTATTTCTTGGGGTACACAGCGCCTTATAAGTGAAGTCTTTAGCAAAGAACCCAATTATACTGATCCCCTTTGAAAGTGAGCAACCAGCCGTACTACGTTGTGAGGGAAGACTTTGATGAAAGAGATTATGCTTTCTCACAAAATACCAAGACCCATCAGGCAACAAAGAGAAATCTTTATACTCTTCATTTGAAGGCGGCAAACAATGTACACAGGCAAAATTGAACAAACAAGCTCTGTGAAGGTGTCAAGCCCTGAAATGATTCTCAGCCGTTTTCCCAGGAAGGTGGGTCTTCAGGAAGGCTCACCAATGCTAATGTATGCAGCCAAGTAAAGCTGTCGTGTATTCAGACAGTTTCCGTGAACAGCGGATCCCAAAGCGCAGCCAGCGGTCTACATTCGGCCAGGAAGATACCGACTTGAACGAAGTGACTGGGAATATTGAACGCTATCAGGATTCAGAGGAAGATTGACACCCTTTTCGCCGCTTTGCCGACAACCCGGAGTACAGATAAGCTTATTGAAACTTTGATGATGCAGATACCAGCAGCGTCTTCAATCTGGCTGGCTAGGCTCCACTTAAGCGTTGCCATCGCTTCCTCAGGGGTGAAGCAGAAGATATGCCTTCCAAAGTCAAAAGTCACCCATACCATGGCGACGCTAGTGCCGATAATATACCCAATCTGGAAGTCCCATGAGTATACTTTGGCCGATGTCCTTACATTGACTTGGAATGACTTGACGTACTGTACCGGCTATGATTACATAGCCATCTAGGCCCAGGCCCTTCCCAAAGTTGGTTCTGCAGTAAAGTCGTAGGGACACAAAGAAAAGGGCTGCGCCAGCAGTGCTTCACAGGAGAGCAAGGACATCATCTTTTTGTGACTCCTTGCAAAGAATTTGAAGCTTCACAGGGTCCATCAGTACTAGAGACTATCGACCATTGTGTGTTCGGAGGTCTTTACGAAAAATGGTCCCATCCATTCTTATATCCAATGAGTTTCGATGAGCGGGCGAGACCCGATCTGATCGTTTAACCTAGCTGCATAATCATGCATATTTGAGCCAACCCTTATTCGCTTCCTTCGCATCACGAGACAATTATTGGAAGTCTTTATCGTCAAGGAGCTCTTGTCTTTCATCCCCACCTTAAGTGATGGTTGTGTGTGTTGAAGAAGCCAACGAGCTATCCCCCTTTCAGTCCCGCCTTAATTGAAGACTATGTGTGTGGAGGAAGCCACACACGGAACACGAAACAAGACCGTGGGGTGCAGATCTTTCCCCTTTTGTTTATTCTCGCTGCCCCAATCCAACCACCGGAGCTGCTAAACCAAATGCAAAAAATCATCCCAGGCCCATTGCCTCTACGTCTTTTCTTTATTAGCCACTGGCCCGCAAAAAAAATTCGGCTTAGAGCAATTGGTTCGACATAAGACTGCGGAGCGGCAAAAGACACTACCCCATTCAATTTTAAGGGCCGAGGCGCCGTTGGACACCGGGATCGAAACATCCCGGTGCTTACAGAATGCCCTCGATTGCAGGACGCATGTTTTCCCTACCCTTGCGTCCCATGCTGCCTTCCGGATTATCAACCTGGCTCGGCCGAGCGCTCATCGCATCAAACAACAAAGCGAAACATTTATCATCATCAATGATGATCGAGCGGGCGAAGGGGTTGCGACGGGGTATATAACCATGAATGAGTCCCCTTCTTTAGGCACTACCAAACCAAAGACCCATCAATTTCCAAACTAGAAATCAAAGCATACCCTCTCTTCCAACAATGGCCTCTACCTCCTTCCGCAATATCGCCCTCATTGGCGTAAGTCTTCTTCCACCACACATTCCCCATCCAGGCCCCCATCCCCTAACCCCATCACAGGCAACCGGAAACCTCGGCTCCCACATCCTCACCGCCCTCACCACCGTCGGCTTTACCGTAACCGCAATCCAACGCCCCACCTCCACCGCCCGTCCCCCCAGCACCGTCAAATCCCTTAAAATCGACCTGACCTCCCAGCCCCAACTAACCTCCGCCTTCAAAAACCAAGACATCGTCATCAGCGCCGCCCCAAACCCCGTGCTCTCTACCGAAAAACACTGGATCCTCGCCGCCATTGCCGCGGGCGTGAAACGTATCGTCCTCAGCGAATACAGTACTAACCTCGAAACCCCGCTCTCGAGACAATTGCCGATCACGCAGGACAAGCTGGCAACGCGACGGTATGTCGAGGGGCTGGCCTCGGAGGGTAAAGTCGAGTGGACTAGCATCAACAACGGCCCGTTCCTGATCAAGGAGGTGTGGACGGGCGGCTGGATTGGGCCGAATGTAGGGAGTATGACGACGACGTACCATGATGGGGGGGCGCGCTTCGTGTGCTCTACCACGCTGGAGAGGACGGCGGAGGGTGTGGCTAAAGCGCTGGCGCCTGAGCATGCGGGTGAGACGCGGAATAAGCCCGTTTACGTCTATTCGACGCCCATGAGTGAGAAGAGGATGACGGAGATTGTTGCGAGGGTTAAGGGGGTGGAGGTTGAGGCTTTTGAGGTGAAGCGTGCTAGTGTTGAGGAGGTGACGAAGGGGGCGTATGAGGCGCTGGAGAGGGGGGATCGTAGCAAGATGTTTGGTTTTTATATTCCGTTTTGTTTTGGTGAGGGGTATGGAGGAGATTTCAGGGAGCAGGCGTGGAATGAGAAATCGGGATTGAGGGAGATGGGGGAGGGGGAGGTGGAGGAGATGGTGAGGGCGTGGCTGTAGGATTGTGACAGGGAAATTGGTGGCACGAGGGTGGATTGGGTGTTGAGTAGTGCTTCTATACCGCGCATGCTTTCGTTCTATCGCCAGTAAAGATTGAATTCTGTTCCTTCGAGCTGGCTTTCACTGGTTACCCCGGGTTTCAATTTGTCCAGGCCGCCTCTTTTCTCCTACGACAGAAACCTTTATCTCGTACGCGAAAAGACAAACCGGAATAGAAGAAGGAGGGGGTTGTGCTGTTCTCGGATCGGGAGACCATGAAGATGTCTTCGAATAGTAGATTGCAAAGACGAGTCATCTTGCCAAGCAGTTGCCGAGATGAAAGGGAGTCGAGTCTGTATTCCGGATAGAAAGTGCGTGTCAGATGCACTAGTAGATACCTTTGATTGCATTCTATGAGATCGGGGAACAACATCATGGGTTTGCTTTCTCTTCTTAAGGTGCCTTTTGAAAAGGCTGTCACGCTAGCGGTAAGCGACGTTGAGACCTTTTGCCTTGGCTTGCTTTAATTATAAGTTTATAATTAAATTCTTATAAAAAAATAATAATAATAAAATAAATACTAATTCAAATCTCAATCCAATTGGATCCAATTTAATTCGTTTGCGAATTGGATTTGATACTTGAAAACCCAATATATTTTGAATTTTAATTTATTTATTATTATTTTTAATACATTTTTTAATTTTCTTTTTAACTTTTTGGAATTGATTATTTGTTTTTAGAAGTTTAAATTTGAAACTTTCAATTTCAAAACTTAAGTCTTTCAAATATTATAAACTTCGAGTTGAATTATTTAATATTGATTGAAGTACCTTTCATGTTTCGATAACTATATTTTGGGTATTGTTTAAACTATTTCTAAAAAGATTATAAATGTACGTAATTTGTTGTAGTAATGTTATTAAGCTGGCAATCCTCCGACAATTTAATAAGTTGAGAATCTGTACTTAATATGATTTCAAGATAATAGCTTTGATAATTGCGCGTTCAACACAATTTTCTCAGGGTGAGAAGTAAAACCCATGGAGATGAAATCTTCGTTTTCTTCGCTCAGAGTGATTGGTACAGTGTGCGAATCCAAGTTGATTGCGTCTGACTACACGTTCTGCCGCTATCATGTCCTGCCGCTGTCATGTTCTGCCGCTGTCATGTTCTGCCGCATTATCTTCATACTCGCACCCGCCATCCCGTTGACTATCGATCTCGCAGTCAGAGCAGCCCCCTCACCGATGGCACCATCCTCAGCACCGATGCCAACAACATACTGTGGCCTCTCGTCCTCCCTGCCGCCGCCAATGGTACCTCCACCAAGCCCCCCATAAACCGCTGCCTGTCACGCCTAAACGCTGACCTCAACTGCCGGGGCGGTCTCACCTGTAACCGAAAGCATCAGGTAATAGAATTATCCTCTCCCATATGTTCCCCATCTCTTCCTGGTCCTACTATAAATCCGGCGCCAAAATCGCGTGCACGAGACTCTTCTGTCCGGGAACGCTGGGGGTTTCTGCGCTTTCACACGGTATACTGATGAGTCGGGCCTGGTAATCAATTTATTGCAGAGTACGCAGGATCTGTATAACTATGGGTGCAGGGGGTGTGGGAGTGTACCACTGGGCGAGAGGATCAAGGGTAATTTGACGGTGAAGTTTGAACAGACTTGGCCAGGATGGTGAGGAGAGGCTATGTCCGCCTGATCAGCCGTACGTGGGGGGGGCTGGTCGGGAAAGATCATGATTTTATGGGGAGTTTGGAATGGGAGTGACTTTGCTTTGGAGTGCATATTTTGTCCAACATTTAACGTTCAGGGTAGCTTCGCTGTAGTATTCGGAATCTCGAAAGTTTTTTACCCATCCAAATCTTCAAGATCCAGGTCTTATCCCTATAAAATCAATGAAAGCAGGAGATATTTCCATGAGACAAGCAGAGTCTTCGAGGGATTCTGATTCGAAAATAGAACACAACAGCACAAAAAGATACATGATGATAGTTAAGGTAGGGTAAAAGGCTTTCGTTACTCTGGTGAACTCTTCACGAATAGAGAAGTGGTCAACATGGCCGGATCTTCATCAGGAACCATGTTAGCGCTACATATACATGACCTGATGTCAGGTGCAATAGCATCTAGGTTAATTGCAATGGGGGAGGAATCGTGCATTTGATAGATACTGGAGCATTGCTCCCCAACATAAACAAGCATGAGACCCTGAATAGGGGCAAATAGCCAGTTAAGAGTGAAATATACTAGGCACTGCTGCGTATTATACAGTAGAGAAAACAGGTCCAAACAAGCCGTAGAGAAAGTAAAATGATCATACTGTTCCCAATCGTGCCAATCAAGTGGAGTGCAATCGGAAATAATTGCTAGTACATCCGACACCCGGTTTGCCGGAGCTTTGACTCACAACGATCCTGTCCCCGCTCTCGACCATAGTCTCCACGTACGACTTCTAGTTGTGATCAGTAGATACAGCTCCCAAGTAGCTCGTTTCATAGAAAGAAGAGATTATGACACCGGAAGCTTTCCAAATCTTCGTGCCAGAGGACGCTCTCAAGGACTTGTCGCAACGACTCTCCCATACCCACTTTCCCGATCAACTTGAAGACGACGACTGCTGGCAGTTTGGTGCTCCTGTTTCCGATATACGCCGACTCGTGAGCTTGTGGAAAGATGGCTTCGATTGGAGGCAAGCCGAAAGGAAGTTGAACCAGCTGCCTCAATTCAAGACAGGCGTCGAGGTTGATGGATTTGGCGAGTTGGATATTCATTGTGAGGATTGCTTCCTCTTCACCTTGTTGTCATGATGTGTCGGGCTAATCAAAGACATCACCAGTCGTTCATCAGCGCAGCTCTGTCGAGGGAGCCATCCCACTGCTGTTTTCTCACGGATGTACGTGTGACATTCACTTCATCTTAATTAATGAAGCGAATCTCGTTCGTGGTGTCAATTTTAATAACGTGATTCTAGGGCCTGGATCTTTTATTGAAGTGACTAAATTACTGCCATTGGTCAAGGGAAATGACGACCTCCCTGCTTTTCACATTGTAGCGCCTTCTCTGCCTAATTTCGGATTCTCCGATGGCATCAACAAGAAGGGCTTTGTCCTTACCAAATACGCTGAGACGTGTCATAAATTGATGCTTCAGTTGGGATATGATCAATATGGTGGCTACATTTCTTTCAACCTTATCTAGCCTCCAATCGCTAATTGCTTGCCAGTGACACAGGGCGGGGACTGGGGTTTCTCAGTCACAAGAGCGATGGGCCTCCAGTATCCCAACCACTGCAAGGCGTCTCACATCAATTTAATCTTAGGAAACCCCCCAAAGCTCACGCAAAACCCTCTACTCGCTCTTCGACACGCCGTCTTCCCTTACGATGCCCGAGAGAAAGCTGGACGCGAACGTTCGGCCTGGTTTGACAACTTAGGCTACGGATACAACCTCCTCCAAAGCACAAAGCCTCAAACGATAGGATACGCTCTTGCTGATAGTCCCGTCGCGTTACTTGCATGGATCTATGAGAAGCTGCACGATTGGACGGACGGGTATTCGTGGACCGAGGATGAGATTTTGACGTGGGTATCCATCTACTGGTTCTCGAAAGCAGGACCTGCAGCTAGCGTTCGCATTTACCACGAGGCCACCCATCCTCAGCCATACTCTGACGTTACGACATCAACATTGAGGCAATGGATTCCACATGTCAAACTGGGAATTGCGCATTTCCCAAGGGAGATAACCGTCGTGCCAAAGACGTGGGCGGCGACGCTGGGTCCTGTGTGTTTACAAAGTGAACACCCAAAGGGTGGCCATTTTGCCGCTTGGGAGGTGCCTGAAGCTATCGTTGCCGATTTACGGAGGATGTATGAAAAGGGTGGTCCATGTTACGGTGTTGTAGCAAGAAAATCTGGCTATTGAGCAGCCTGAGGCAAACCCACCTGCGTCTTTAGACCTTGCACGAATTGCCCGTGAGTCATACCAGCCATTCACCATAAATCCACAACACCTGCCATCTCACTCCCCCAATCATTCCCCATCGTTCCCTCCCCTCGCCTAAACGTCAAATGAACTTAACCCGCCTTAACCCCACCCTCAGCACACCCCCCACCTCCCCCTCCGTCCCCTCTCCCCCACCTTCACCTCCTCCATCCACCTCCTCCACTCCAACCCTCAAATCTTCCACTCCCCCCCCCTCCACCCCCTCCGCCTCCTCCCGCTTTCTCGCCAACCGCCTAGCCCCCCCTATCTCACCTCCTCCATCTCCCTCCTCCCCCCCACCCCACCTCAAAAGTAATCGCCCTCCTAAGCGCAGCATCCCTCCCCCAAATCGGCTACTTCTTCGACCGCGCCATTTAGGGCCGCGGCTACGCGAACGAGGCGCTGAGGGTTTGGGTGCAGATGTATTGGAGTTTCTCGCGCGGTGGAGGGAAATTGGGGGTGGGGCTGGGGGAGGGGGAGGGAGAGAAGGGGGGTTTGATCGCGAAGAAGGGAGGGTGCTGTTGAATTTGCGGAGGCTGGAGACGGCCGGGGGGGGTTGAGTGGTTATGATTCTGTGAAGTAGATTCGACCGGGGTTGGATTTGTTTGCTGGAAACAAGTACTGTCTCAGATGCACTCAGGGCTAAATCGTCATTATGAGGCCCTAAATAGGGGCAAATAAATATTCCTAATCCCGTTTTATATTAATTATTTCGCCTAATAAAATGGAAAATAAGTAATATAATAATAATATTTTAATAATATAATTAAAAATTCAAATAATTAATATACCCTTTTAAAATAATAACAATTTAATCATTATTATAATTTTAATAAAAAAAGGTTTAATAAAATTATTTATTAATATTTTAATTAAGAAATTTTATTTAATAATAATGTAATTATTTTGAATTTCTTAATAAAACTAATATCGATATATATTATATATTTATATATTTAAAATACATAAACAATTTAAAAATTAATTAATTAATAAAATTCAATATTTATTAATTATTATAAATAATAATAATATTTTAATTTATTTAAAAATATATATATTCGAAAAGTTTATTTTATTAAAAATAAGTAATAATTTTAGTATTAAATATAATAATAATAATAGTTTTTAAAGTTTTTTAATTAATAAAATTATTATATAATTAAAAAAAAATTAATTAAGTTTTTTTTAATAATCAAATCGTTAACAAATATAAAAAGTTTTAAATGATATTTAATCAAAAAAAATTAACATTATTAATTTAATTTTAAATTTTAAATTTTAAATTATAAAGAAGTTTTAAAATTATTTATATATATTTATTTTTTGTTTTAGTTATTTAAATAAATTATTTAAATAAATTATTTTGTTCCGTAATATATAAAGTTATTAGTTTTATATTAAAAATATTATATTTATTATATATAATAATTATATTATATTCAAAGTCTTCCGAATATTTAAAAGGTATAATTATTAATTTAAAAGATTTTAATCTAAAAAAATTAAAAAAGTTTAATTTAATATATTCTTTTTTATATTTGATTTTATTATTATAAATAACTTTTGTTAAATAAAGAAGCAACTTGAAAATAAAATATATAAATATAATATCAAATTAATTAATATATAATTATTAAATTATCCCAAGGTTATTGATAATATTAATAAATTATTAATATTATATTATATTTTCTATACCTTTCCTACCGATAATAAAGGTTTTGGAAAGGCAAGTAATATATTTATATATAAATAATATAATTTTATTAAAATATTAAATATTTATTAATAAGTAATAGATTATTAAAGTAATAAAAAAAAGCTTTGTATATTAAATATTTAAATCAATATAATAAAAGTTTTATAATATATTAAAGAAAACTTTAATAATATGAATAATATTATATATTCTTCAATATATATTTTTACGTTTTATATATATTTATATTTAAATTAAATTCTTTTTTATTATACTAGCTCTATCCTTTAATAAGGAAGAAGAGGAAGAAGAAAAGGTAAAAAGTAATAAAATAATAAAAGATACAATTTGATTTAGTAATATATTTACGCTAATAATATATTTAAATTATATATATTTTATTATTTATTAATATTAAGTTATTTTCAATATATATTTTTTTAATTTATAGTTATATTTTAACTTCTTTATTAATATTTTTTTATTTTTTATTTTTAATTTTTTTAATTTTTAAATATTTATTTAAATTTTTATTTAAATTTTAATTAATTATTATATATATTATATATACCCTTTATATCCATTATAAAGACTTTTTAATTACATTTTATAAATTAACCTTTTTATTAACTTTTATAATATATTATCATTTTTTCTATTATATAATTTAATTTTTTTTATGCAAATTTGTTATTTAAAAGTTTTAACAAAGAAAGTTTAAATTAATTATTATTATTATATTTATATTTATAAAGCTTTAATAAAGAAATATAAAATACGGGATAAATTTAATATATTTTTAATAATAAAAAACGATATATTTGTTTTTTAATTAACTTAAGAATATAGAAAATTTTAATAAATTAATTAAAATGTTTTTTCTTTAACTTTTTAAACTTTAAATTCTTTATGAATAGTAAGATTAGATTATTAATATTAAAAGATTAAGCTTTACGGAAGATAATATTAATAATTTTAATTTATATTAAAATAAATTGATCTTAAGTTTATCCCGGTTCCTAAAGTAGCTGCTTAAACAAAAATACTCGGAAGGCCTAGAGATTTCTGACTTGAAATATTTTATAAATATTAATTTTTAAGGACTAGTTCCTGGAAGCGGCTTTATAAAATATTAATTAATTTTTTAAACCGAGCCTTTGCTCCAAGGCACTTACTTAGCCTTAATTTTAAGTTTTATTAATTCTTTATTAATATGAACCAAAACTATTGATATTATCCTTCGTATATTTAATATTATAATATTTAATTTATATTTCGCTTCTATTATATTAACGTTTCTTTATTATTTATTTAATAATTTTTTATTTTTTAATAATTTTTTTTATTATTTTCAACGTTATTAAATCGCGAATGATAATTATATATAAAATAAAATAATATTATATTAATTAAACTTTGTTTATTATTTTAATAAACAAATTTAATTATTATAATTTTTATTAAAAAAAATATAAATAATATTTTAATATTTAATTATAACGTTTTATTTATTTATTTGTTTATTTATTTAAAAATAAAATAAAAATATATTTCTAATTAAAATATATTAATTAAAATAAATTTATAATTAAATGTATAAAATTTAAATTTTTTAATATTAATTTATAAAAATAATAAAAAAAAAATTAAATTTAAAAAAATATTTCTTTTTACGATTATATTTAAATATATATAAAATTATAAAACTTTAAATAAAAGTAAATAAATATTTTTAATTTATTTTATATTAATTATTTCGCTTAATAAAATGGAAAATAAATAATATAATAATAATATTTTACTAATATAATTAAGGGTCCAAATAACCTTAAAGAAAGCAAAATAGGAAAAACAAGCTGAAAAGGGAAAATAGGAGCAATGACAGCGAACACATTGTATATGGAAGCAAGAAAAATATTTCCGAGTCAATTAGACTATAGTGACTGTATATATATTGCCCCACTGACTATCCATTTTATGTTCGAGTTGCATTCCCTCTACTTCGCCGCCGAATTGACAGCAAGCTTGCCTAAAAGCCTCCTCCTGCGCGAAGATATTAAACTGTCCTACACGGACAAACTGATCATGAGCAGTACCTCCCGAAGCTCTGAGCAATATGCCAGAGAATTTTGGTAAGGCAGCATCTTTGCAATCTCCGGTTCCCATCTCCGGAAGCCAATAGCGAACCGGGAGGTAATATACATCTTCGTAGATCGCGGCCTCTACCTCTTCAGAATCAACATCTAGTAAAGCTACACCACCGAAGGAGCCATTTATTAAGAGTTGATACAATCCCCTGTTGCTTTCGAATTCTTTAAGCAGCATACCATCCTTTGCGAGGCTTCCTCTAGCTCGGAGAAAGCCACCCTTAATATGTCCAAAAGGATTTTCTGTGGAAAGCTCGACTGTAGCGTCTAGGATATCAACAGTAAGATCTCTATGGTCGGGAAAGTGAATTTCGCAAGCATGCTCGACCTGGCCTATCATCGAAGCCCATGACCATGTAGGTGCCCTATACTCCAACGATCTAGTCCTAGGCACATGTTTTTCAAGCCTGTAGACCTGCCACAGCAACTGGCACGCCAGGTGTCTCCGCCACATTCCAGCTAAGTATTCATCATTAATAACATCTTGCATCCTAGCAGCTATTCCGGAAATACCAATGAGCTTGTCGCTCTCGTAACTTAAGGCGCCACCTGTGTAGCCATACACAATCCTACTCCAAAGTCGATAAGCGTTCGATGCTAGCTGGGGTTGCATTCTGCTAGCTCTGCGGCCACCATCTATAAGCGGAAAATTAACCTTTGCATTAATCCCGCCAACCTGTAAGGGTAGTCGCAGCGGGAACGCCTCGCAAGCCATGTTCTCACGGCATTCCCAGTACAATTGTGTTTCTCCAAAATAGAGGGTCCGCGTAGCAAGCAGTCGCTCTTGATATACCCAGGCTCGGCGATTCAGAGGTCCTTGGGACATACTAACGGTCCAGAACCGCGATTTCACGCAATAGTAGGCCCCTGGCTGGGGTCCCCAGTTAAGATGCACCTTTACAGGCGCAATCAACTCAGGAATCCTGTCTATAAAGCATCCTTTTCGGCTGTCGGAAGCGTGCGCAGCTGCGATGTTGCAGAAAGAGTTGAAGTAGACTTGGCCCATAAGCCCGGACTGCTCTCGCCAATCTTCTTCGGAGTCCTGAATAATGCAGAGGGAGTCGATCCAGATATACCTCACGCCAAGACGTTGAGCTATTAACATTGCGTCTTGAAATGTTTGAGGAACTTGCGAGAGTGGAATACCTTGCTCCATGGATGAGATGTTGCTTTTCAAAAGTCTCAAGGGCATGCAAGAACCCCAGCAATGGCTCAGAGTCACGTATCTTGCATTCGAACTGCCATGAGTGACTGTATGTAATCGCGGTGCTATATGACCATTTAGACCGACGTCTATCACCCGGATGGGAAGCGGAGGTGTGGTCGCGGTTGAACGGCTACACGTACGATGGGTTGCTACGCAATTATCGATCCACTCTGACGCAATCGCCCAGCTCAATTCTGAGCAGGTGCTCTTCTCAACTCGCCTGTGGTTGGCGAGTGGCTCTAAGTCTGACAGAATATGTTAGCCTTGCGAATTCGGCAAAGTACAAAGAGACCTACCGGAAGCTGGATATAGTTGTACCTGTGCTTGTACCTCTCGTTCTCTTTTACTATCTACCAAGGAAGGCAGCTCATAGTCCATCGCCAAGAACGGGGGAAGTTTTCCTTCCAGATAAAGCGAATGTTTGACAATAAAATTTGAATGCTTCGGTTGCCCTTCACTACATTCCCAATGCTGACGCATTGCCTCTCGCTCTGCGCCAGACAAGAGGTCTAAAAGCAGTAAGCATAGCGGGCATCCCTCAGCTGCTGCGACTTCTATAAGCTGTGAAGTCTCGATCTCCCGCAGTAGACTTTTCTCATCTGGGTGGCGGCGCATCCGGGCTGCAGCTGCCTCCTCGATCTCGTGAGTGACAAGCCCCCGTGGACATTCAGCACTAAAAAGGGCAAGACACTTCGAACATAATCCCCTGTTCTCATTTTTGATCTGTTTTGTAAGGGAATTATTTTCGGCTGCTGAAGCAGGCAATCTTTCGCCCATTATCACCAGTGTAGAAATGGTTGGATTAAACCGTAAGTTTGGCCGTTTCCCGGGTCTGTATACTCATTTCTACGCGGAGTTGCACCACATTTAGAGATGCATCAGTCTTGCTCCCAAAGCTCTCATAGTGTATATTAGGGTCTACATAGTGCGTAGCCTATGGGTTGTATTGATTAGAATGCTAAGATAGAGAGGAAAGCTGTGGAGGCTGGTCAGCGGAGAAGGAGGGGTAAGTACGTTCGCGGAGCCAAGAAATTAGTCCTGGTTGGACTTACAGATCCGACAAGGCCCACCGTAGCGTAAGCAATTAGCTGAGGACTTGGCCATGAAGCACGGTTGCCTGACTGCTACCATGCAAGTACCCGGCTCTTTTTTGTGTGGCAGCTGAAGCCGATATTGAAGGAGCCATTTCAGGCACCAATATGCTGTGCCCCAAAACCACCCCACTGGAGCCTAGCCTGGCGTCTTTCCTGCTCCCTCGCTGCTCTCTCGTTGCTCTCTCGTTGCTCCCTTTCTCGAACGAAAACGGTAATTACCAATCCTAGTTCCGGGGTGTATATAATATATATATATCTCTCTATCTCTCTTCCACGCTCTCTTCCATAACCCTGCGATGAGCCGCCTGACTGCTGTCCTATAACCTTAGCTTCAACTCAGGCACCTTCACCTTCGTCCAGCACTGGGATCTATACATCAATCAGCCGGGTCGTACCAACATAGGCACTATGCATCTACATCGAGGAAGTCTCCAATTGCCTATATACGAAATCTTTTTGGCCGCATGGTTGTTGACTTTGTCTAAATCCATAAGGTCTTCATGTTTCCGTGGCTCCAATCGCTGGATGGCTTTGACCCGGTCATCTACAGTGCACTGCTCTGTGAGCTAAAGCGATCAGGGCGAAGGAAGGCGGGATGGAATCCCCACCAATGCAACACTAGAAATCGAGTCCCTATCCTTTCAAACAGGGAGGATCGCATCAACCAAAATCTGGGAGGATCACTATTATTGCATTCAAAAAACGTATGGCCCTGGCCCCTGTTTCCACTTGTGAGCAGTAGGATCTCGACCCTCTCACGCTCTTGAAACTGAAACTCTTTCTCTTCTTTCGAATTTGCCCTTGGAGTTTCTTTTTACCAAATATTTTGACGGGAAGGTGGGTCAGGGTAATGCCGAGGGTATTTGGGGCTGTAACATAGTTTGAGACAATGAGGATTCTCCCAGAATTCCACGATCACAGGCGGAATTCCCTGTCCAAATCTCGGAATGGGGTGTCATTTCCACCATGGACTTTCCAGGAAAATGCACCATACATCATCAGGATCTCTGCGTGTACACCGTCGATTTGCATTCCCCTAACGTCTTGTCTAGATTCGGCAACGGTTTCTCTCTGAGCAGGCGCCTTGAGTAAAGGTCACTGTTTCCCACCTTCCTCAAGTGCCAACACCGCCTTTGCTTGTTGTCCGTCGTAGGATTTGCAAACAGTGGGCCGGACCTTGCCGATCGCGGTATAAAGTCTGTCAAGGGCAGCTATCTGATGGACAATGTAGGCATGAATCTCGAAAAGTATTTGCTAGCCTCACCTTCGTAAGATCTACGTCCACGAATTGAGGCAGGCTTATCTTACTGATTACTGACGGCATCCCGCGTGATAAGAAATGACGATGTCTTCCGGTCTCGCCAGTTCCTGACAGCATCTTCAGAGATGGGAAATGAAGATAAAGTCTCGCAGCACGCCCGAGCGGTCTGTATCGGACTTTGGTAAACGATAGAGTACTTGGCGATGCGTGCTTGACAACATGAAGAACAGACTGAACCATGTATTCTGGATCGTCAGGTCGGCTTTGTTCAAGATAGACACGCAGTGCTTTGTCCGAGAGCTGGGAGTGAGGTTGGTCGGGACTCGGAGGGAGTTCGCACTCGTAGTGTCTCGGAACACTGAGCAGTGTGTCGTGAGGATGTCACGCTTGTCCTTCAGGCCCCAGTCAGACGCGAATTCGACGGTAATCCTTTGGGATGTGGAGCTCCCGCAATGTACTCGTCATGAATAAAAAGGGTTCTGTCAGGTGTTTGTAAAGCTTTCTTATATCGCTGACCAAAGTCTTCGATGTAACCGCTTCCGAGTTGAATAGCTGCCCCCTCTGCCTTGCAACCTGTGTTTAATCTAGGGATCGGCCGCCGTGACAGAGTTCTTACCGATAGCGTGATAGATGTTGCACTTCAAATACCGAACGTGTTCGCTCGTCAATCAACTATGAAGCAGGCTACTACTCTTAACAGGTAATGATACTAGTCGACGAGGCAATAGTGATCATCACGCTGAAGGCCTGACAAGAAAGCTCATGGCCATTTCACTTATTCGCATCACTTCTCATGTCACGATGTTGAAATGCAATAGAGTTCACGAGAAATTGACATTTAAAGGCGCAGCAGACGTAACGCTTATCAATGGAGGGTGAAGCTAGCACCAAAAGTCCGGCAGATTTCCTTCCAGGAAGAGTCCAATTCCGACTTGGCCAGCAACAACAGACCGGGGCCGACTCAACGAAATCCAGGGGACGCTATTGTTGGGGATGCCTCGAGAAGAATTTTCCTTCCCCCAACAAGTGTCACCTAGCTAATACCTCTTCTGCCACAAGCACGCATTGAGAATTCCAGCTTGCAAAAATCTCACATTCGTGCCTATACCTATCCTATACGACACACTAGCACATATTTCCACCAAGAGACGGGGAACGTGCCCTGCGTGTGATCAGTTCATTCATTGTGGGAATTAGGATACCTCGAAGTCGTACGCGCAGGTATCTAGCGCTTTCCCGAAGGGTTCCCTCCTGGATGGTAAACTTCAAGAACGGAATGTGGGTTCAAGTAACGTCCGTTCTCTTTTCTTTTCTCGCTGGCTGGATTGAGTGCCTATCAAATTCTCCTTATCAAATCATCATGCTCGGGTGTTCCTGGTAGACACACCGTCATTATTCCTAACAGACTGGTATCTATCTCTTCACTCCCCGAACAAATGCTGCGATTCCAAACCCAAAAGCGCCGTCGCTAGACCGTCCCCAATTAAAAATAATAGAGAATTAAAATCAAGCAATCGTGAAGTCTGAAGTCAAGATCCGCAACACTCCTACAACGCGGGAGACTGATGCCACGTCGTCCTCGCCCCTCCCTTGCCTTTCTCCTCCTCTGTCGCCTCCAACCAAGACTTGAAACCCATTCCTTCATTCTCAGGCGTCTTCTCCGGCACCGTCTCAATCCCTTGGCCCCTCGGTGCCTCACCGCCACTCAGCACCAACCTCTTCTCATCCTCCCCCAGCATCGTCGCCCGGTTCGCAACAATAGCCTCGAACCAGTGCAAGTCCGCATAATGCGTCTTCTTCAGCTCCCCCGCATGCTGGGCAATTTTCTCCGCCTCTTCGGCTCGCATCTGCTGGATCAGTGTAGTGGTGTCGAAGGCGTTCACCGTTCTTTCGCCGCGGGTTTTCCATTTCTGAATTTCCCGCGCTTGCTGCTGTTTCAACGTCGTCCGCTCGAGTTCTTGTGCGGGCATCAATTCCTCAAGGATGGCGGCTTTCAGAATCTCCGCGTCTGGGTCTGACCCTTCGACTGGTTTGGCGAGGAGATCGTCCTGCGCTTTACGGTGGCGGGTGATTGTCTCCATCATCGCGGACGCGTGTTCTCGTTGCAGCGCTTTGAGCATGCCCTTATTCTGAGCCACAAGACTATCCTTTTCGTCCCAGATCTCGCGCTCCTTTTCCGCCTTGACAACCTCGGTCTCCTCCTCCATCTTCCTCAACTGTTCATCTTGGTAATTATGCCGCTTCTCGATCGCCTGTCTCTGCTGAAAGCACATCTCGTCCAACAACATTCGGAGGGTCTCGAAATGTTTCGTGATGCGTTGTACGCGGTCCAACTCCCGCCTCGACAACTCGCGGGCTTCCTCTTCCAACCGGCGTTCCTCTGCTTCCCGCTCTTCTTGCAATTGGCGCTCGGCAGCTTCCACGGCCGCAATTGCGGCTCTGACTTCTCCTTCTTCAGCTCGAGCATCTGCATCAAGCTGGATCCGGCGCGCCTCGAGTTCTTGTTCGCGGCGGGTTTGGTCGGCTTCCGTGCAAGCACAGGTTCTCCATATGGCTCCACAGGTGTAGCTAGGGTAGGTCAGCCTCTTCTCAATTTATGAAGGTGATAGACATACCAAAATTCGGCACGACATTTGCAAGTGATGTGGCGGCAGCCAGTATTAAGCTCCACCATAGCCCTACAACGGTAGCATCTTCGCCACCCAGATCGCTCGGCTTGTTCCAATGTCGCATCCAGTCCATAGTCTTGCGGGCAATCCTCATTCGATGGGTGCTGAGGACCCCGGCAAACGGTACAAAGTTTGACGCTGCAATGAGGACACTCTAGCGCACCGTTGGTTCTCTTAGCGTTCCGCGTATCAATCCATCTGCCGCATTCTGGTGATACGCAGTAATAGCGACTGCCAACCGCAACCGCATATTCCAAGGCTTTTTCATCGTATTTAGCCAGCTCTTGAACAGACAAGTGATTGCGCATCACTGTCTTTGGCACTTCTTGCAAACAACATCTTGGCGGGAAGGTGTCTTCGTTGAGTATAGCGGTGCTGATCATTTGAGAGAAGCATGACGAACAGTAGCTATGTCGACAAGGCAGACCTTGTACAGCTCGCCGATGAGATATGTCGTCGAAGCAACTGGTGCATTCAACAGATGGTGGTTCAGCCTTCATGAAATCTGGGGAAGGGATTGCCTTTAGCATACGACCTGGTAACAGCTTGTAAAGCTTGTGGCTTTTCGACCATCGATCTTTGCTCTCTTGTAGCTTCGTCTCAACGAGCGCCAAATGACTGCCCACGCCATGTGTCAGAGCAGGTTTGGGGCTTTGCGGTGTCTTTGGGCTTGACGGATGGCTTAGGCTCTCCGATGAGCGGCCCATTGGGGAATGCCCAGAGACCTTTGGTGGGTGAAGGAGTTGGTCGTGGCCGTTTTCTGACTCGACGCTTGTGAATGAATCTTGCGAGACACTGGATGCGCTCCCTGTCCGCCTCGAGCGGATGCTAGCCGGTGAAGCGCGAGCAGATGCCATGGTAGAGCTTTCCGTGATGGTTGGTGGCATCTGGAGGGGTGATTGCGGGGCGATCTCAACGGGCTTGAGAGTGGCAGCTGACGGGGGCTCCAACCTGGAAGCTCGGAGGGCACGGTGTTCATCTAGTGACTCCTGTACGATATTGCAAATCTCTTGCGGCGCATCTCCAAATACCAACTCCAACTCTTGCGGTATATCGTAATTCTTCCACTGAGCTTGTTGCATTTCATCTGGTCTGATCGTTCGGGAGGAGTGCTTTGAGGAATCACTAGTCGATGAGCGGATCGAGCGGATCTGGGGAACGGCCAAGTCGGACGCCAAGGAACATCTTGGTGCTCGAATGCCCCTTGGGTGACCAGCTCGCGAGCGGACCGTTTTCTGGCGGGTGATACTTTGGCGATTGCTGATCGGAGAGCCTTGATTTGAGGTAGTAGACTTCGTAATCGGCGATTCATTGTATTGAGATTGAGCAATCTCTGGGGAAGTTGAGGTTGAATTTGGAGTCGATGTGATCACCCTAAGGCCCAAGCCATCACCCGCAGCTGGCTGTTCTGGATCATCACCAAGTAAATATCTCCTCATCACGCACACATCCAACATCATGTCAATACATTCCAATATTAAAATTACTATTAAGTAGAGAGAGTGAAAAAAAGAAAGGGAATAATAGAGAGGTGAGTAAGGTGAGAAGTGGAAAGTAGAGATGGATTCTGATGTTGCACGACAACAATTGTAGAAGTAGTGCATATGAATGCGTTGTGTTTCATGTTGTAAGACCAGTGTGCAGAGCTCCATTTAGCCTTGCGGCGAGCGTAGCGTCTTCCTTTAAATCCTGAGTGCAGAATCGGAAAGGCGTACAAATCGTGTGACCAGCTTGGGGGCTATACCCGTATACTTTACCCTCTTGACTTCATTGGACCTCCTGGGAAGTATGGAGGTGTTTTGCGCTTGTGTGTTTTGAGCACAAAGCGCTCCACAGCCAGTTTCATCGCCCACGAGGTCGGCAAAAGCTGCGCGAGCTACGATTGAACCTGAGTCATGTGGTCTGGGCAATGCAACATTCAGGCTACGAAAGCAGTTGCTCGCACCATTCGCTACACGTCAGGGAATCCATCGTGTTAGCGAGTGTAGATAACTGCAGGGTGCCTGACGAGTTGGAAAGATGCTGGAGGGGGATTGACTTGTTGCTTAGCGCACTGATCCTAGTCTATATTCGGTTAGTGTCAACAGGCCTCTAGGCTGTTCAGGTTGGATGGCTCGGATGGGCACAGCCAACCTCCATAGAGATTAGCGAACTCGGCCACTTTTCCACACTGCTTAACTTCTGTAATGGTGTAGCGCACACAGTGACTCCCTTCTGACTAGAACACCAGCGAAATCCTCCATATCGAAACGACAGCAACCCTGATGGAGGTGTGATTGAAAATCAAAAGATCTACGCCAGGCATCCCCAGCACCAACATGACTAGCACGAAGACTCAAGTCCTTCCTGCTCGGCAATTCTTCCGTTCTTGCATTTGCATGGCCGCATGTGGGCTGAGCCATCCTGTGACGGTCGACTGCGGTCCCCTCATTGGCCTTATCTTATCGCGAAGCCTGGTGTACCATCAGCATGGCTGCACCCTCGCCCGCCCTTGGAAGGATGCAGAAAGTTGTGATTGTCTCCGTCGTTGTTGATCGGAATTGAGAGGGCGTCATCGCGCACCACTGCCTTAGCTTCATGATGCAAGCTGCCCTAGATGCATTCTGTGTATATGGCAGATGGTAAGGACCCTGTCGACTCTAGATTATGAAGACATTATTGCTATAGACTATATCGCCTTCCAGCATTGCCGCTTTCAGAATAGTAGGTGGTTTAAGAGATCGCACTCAAAATGGCAACTTCAATCCAGTAGAACCTCCAGCAGAAGAATGCGCAATACGCCTCAGCGTTCAAAGTAGGGGGCTTGGCCCTACCACCAGCAAAGAAATACGCAGCCGGTACGTGGCCATGCTCTGTCCAGTAACCCAAAATCAGAGGCTGAACATGTCATCATTCACCTGCATGGACGCCAGAATCGACCCAGCTTCAGCCTTCGGGATCTCTCTCGGAGACGCCGATGTCATTAGGAACGAAGGTGGCAGTGCACAAGAAGCCCTCCGCTCGCTGGTTATATCTGAGCAGTTGCTAAGCACCAATGAGACCCACCTCATCAAGCACGCCGGTTGCGGTATGCTCACCTTCGGGAATGAGGATGCACACTCGCTAGTTGAGAAAAACCTGGGCCTTGAGGGCACGAAGGAGTTGGGCGGGTTGGACTTTCTGCCTTTTGCAGATCTCGAGAAGAGCGTGGAAGACGATGTGAAATTCTCGAAGGCGAGCAAGGCCATTCCCGATCATGTCAACATCTCGGGCTGGGTGTTCCAGGTTGAGATTGGACGGGTCAGGCATGTCGCATCGTGAGGAGGCAGCGTTGGCAACGGAAAGAGCCTACAGGCCTGGAATTTTGGCGTCTGGAGTGTTAGCGAAGCAGAATGTTCTCGAAAGCAATTCGCGAGGTCTCTTGAAAAGTCTCAGACACTCTCTGTCCTCTTCCTTGGCCCTTTGAATCCTCCTTCATCTTTATCTTCACCCTTTTGCGGCCAAAGGATTTGCTTGAGGCTGATCGCTCTGATCATCATCCCAAAGACAAAGAACCACATTAGAATCAGCAATGGAGTCAACACACATCCAGCAATCTGTATCGCTCTGGAATTGAAGGCTCTGCCAATGGCAAAAGTAGCTGTGATGAGGGCGGTGTTCGGAAATACGTAAGAGAACCATGTCATCGTAAACGTCATGGAATGTCCTTTGCTCAGACAGGTCCAATGAGCACCGACCGAGATGATGAAGAACCAAATCGCAAGGCCCCAGACCCATAGCATCGTCCAGCTGGCCACCACTTTCAAGATCATCGCAGCAAGGTGAGGATCCCCCATGAAACCCTCAGGAAACGCCCTTTCGGTACCCTCAGCCATCCCAATGACTCCGGCCACCGTGAAACCACTCGGTCCAACCGAAACAAACATGCCAGGTCGTGTGGCCTCTTGCGGTAGCTTTTGAGTCATGAGACGGTACATGAAGGCGGAGTAGATCATCAACGAGACCATGAAACCAATGCCTTGTAAAGTAAGGCCCCCTACAATTATGTCGAAGGCACGAGATTGGGGCAATGTCTGGCTGAGCACCGCTGCATGGGGCCCGATGACCAAGAGGGGATACGCAGGGAAGATCCAAACGGGTGTCATTTGCGATATCGTGAAAGATGCTGTAGACCACCTGTGTCTGCTCAGCTCGGGTTTCTTGAAACAAAAGTTCCGGCACTACTTACATCACCAAATATATACCCATTGAAGACAAAAAGGCCAGCGCGGCATCAAGCCAAAACAGTATCGCCACCGCCGAGTTGAGCCAGTCCCCTGTCTTGTGCAACCCGTACTGCGATATATTAATCAAAATCGTACCAAAAGACACGACCGCTGCGGGCAGGAACAATCGTTCCGTAGGATGCAAGATCGAAGCCATAAAAGTTTCAGGATATAGGTAGAAGCGAAGTGATATCATGGAGACGTTGATTATGAATAGCACGATGTTCAGGAGGAAGAATATGGCTCCAATGGCATAGAGACCAGGGAAACGAAAGGGCACTGTGATATTCTGTCAGCAGCTGACCTTGTCACCCGATTTCGATGCTCATCACACCATTCCATAGAACATTGGCAATGCCTCCGGTAGCCATTGTCATTGTGAAGAAAGTCCATGTATAATGCCTAATCCGCTCCCTCCAATGCAGCTTCTCAAGGAATCTTTCACCTAGGCTGACAGAGCTGGCATGGGGAGATTGGTGCCCGAAGATTTCGTTGACTATATGCGGCATGCGCAAACGAGAACCATTGCTCGACATTCCTCCGTGACCAGTCTCCAACTGGGCGGGCTGACAGTCGACCATCTCGTAGTCCTCGATTGTGGGGGTCCGATAACCTTCTTGACCTGACAATGCCATATGCTTGGGTATGGGCAGTCCATTGTGTAGGTTCTGGTCACGGCTCGGAGTTGCCGGAGAGGAGCGCTCAGGGGAGGGAGCGTCGATGGTAACGCGCTTCATCTTCGCCAGTAGCGGAGAAGAGGGAGGACAGGTCTGGAGGTTGAAGCAGGGAGCGACAACGATTGAAGGCCATTATCATGATGGCTTCAGTGGGCATGATTGAAGATAGAAAGTTACCACTGTTCATGATTAGACTATCAATGACGAAGAAGGTTTGCGGCGATAAGGTTAGAGATTGGACGATGTGGGTAATTGGCGAGGTGGGGATGTTAGGGTTAGGGTTATATCGGAGTGCGGGGAAACCCCGACTTTCCCCCTCGTCCGTCATGAAGAATTCTCTCTTCGGGTTGTCATTTCTGTTCCAACCTTTCTCAAAAGGCTATGCGAGAAGACCGGTAACCCTGAGCCCATATGTCGTTTTCTCGAGGCTGGAAACCCAGTGGCAGCCGCCGTTGACTCTGCTGAATTCCCCCAGTAGGATAGATACATGGATACTAGGCAGCAACAGCTTTTGACTCCGGCTCTTCTTGCTCAAGCTCTGTTTCCTCAAGTTTAGCATGTATGATTCAAATTCTTCATCGGTCTTTTGCAATGCCACGTGCCTTGTCGCAGCATTATAATCATAGACATGCGAACTGCAATAAAACCCATTTCTCTTCGATCACTTCGGTCTTTGACCTATATATCCTCTGTTTCTCCATGCCTCTATTCTGTAGAAGACAATCTTCCAGTTGCGGTATGAAATCATTAGCAAGCAAAACAGTTGCCCAATAACCGTGTGGTGGCTCATAACCCATTGCGAGCACCTCTTCCCTTTCTGTCTCTTGCAGGTCCATGCCGTCGACTGGCCTTCGACGGATTGCATTCCACGCACTCACAGTATTCTCCCAACCACCGCAAGGGTGCCTATCGAGCCCGATCCCTCCTCCTTATCCTCCTTGCCTCACTTTCCTCCTTAGCACCGCTCAAAACCTCCTGTGCAACAACACCTGCTTAGACACCGCCAAAGAGCCTCCACGGATGTTCTCTCTCGTTGATACGAGAGGTGGATGGGAGGTTTGCACTCGGTAGTGATGGCACAATTATTATCGGTACGGCAGGATCGACGGCGACCGCACCGACGGGCAGTGAGACAGATGTGGGTGTAACGCGGCGAATGTCCAGATTATGGTATTAGTGTCTGCAGACACTCTCATTGAAGTGGTCGTACGCCTCGGACCGTACCTGCCAAGGGACAATAAATTCTACATCAGGTTACGTGATATTCTTGCAAACAATGTGAAACCAGGTATTGTTGCGTAAGCTGATAGCTGAAGATTCAAGGCAACCAATGTAAGAGCACTGAGGCGTAGAAAGAGCGATTTGCCCCAATGCGAAGAGCGAAAGCTGATTGAAGATCGTGAAAACGTCCAAAATTGACCAGAGCCGCATAAAGACCCTAGCGGGACCTCATGCGCAAGAGCACGATGAATTTCGAGAAGGGTTACTAGCAAAAATGCTGAGAATCTTGGCTGCCAGGCAAGGATGGTAAATCGAGAAGGAAGAGCAAAGAAGCGTGCACCCGATGACAGATGTCAGGCCAGCAATCCTGCAGGATCGACAACTGTAGTACAATTCGCGGGTGTAAAGGCTGCAACGACAACCGCCCGCTTCCAAGGCAATGGCCCCTTTTCCACACTGGCAGCCTGCCTAGCCTCCTGTATTGGTGATTCTTGACGGAAGGCCATTGTAATGATGCTGTGTGAGAATATCGGAGGGGAAGTGCTTGAACGATTGCCGAGCCAGACACATGTGCTGCTAATTATTATCGGCCGACTTTGTGCAACTTGACAGATGACACAACTGGAATAGAGACCGGCTACCCTTCTCATTGCTCTATCGATGCTTCTCGACACTTGGGGGCCATACTGAGCTTGGCGCCACCAAGGGACATGATCATTCCCTCAATAAAGGAACCTTTCGCCAAACTTCCCGTGATGCAACTGCTTAAGCATCCACCAACACTTTCGAAGTTGCTGTGCCATCCGAAGGAACAGTGCCGAGCCTAGAGTCCGCTTTTTAATCCACCAGATTCAAGTGCGCAAGCGATAATAAGTCAAGTTCTCGCCTCGAGCAGTCTAGCTAGGCAAATCTTTTGCGAGAGAGTGGAGACCAAGAATGCACCGCAGACAATGCCCCAGAGAGATTCGAGGGAAGAATGATGGGGGCCAGAGAAGCTTGATTGCATTTGAAAGAAGCTTGAATTTGCGGGTTGAAAGATGCGGAATTCCAATCCAACAGAACCATTGCCTTATGACATAAGAGATTGGAAGGATCCCAACGAGGCTCTTATCTCGTGTCTTGTTTGGCTGGTAGCAATCAGTGCTAAAGATAGAATCAAGTCCTCAAAGACTTCACACTATGAGGATTTAATTCCAATACTCATCTCAACGCGCGGGACGCTAGCGCATTTCTTCACTGCATCCATTACGAGACCCTTGAGGGATATTGGCAGACTCGACACTCGCCAAACGGCCCAACGGCGAATAACCAGTGGATGGCTTATGCGGCCTCCATCTAATAAGCGAAAGTGGGCGCAGGATGACCTGGAAGAAGTTGGGGAGCTACTGAAGAGTAAGATCGACCGGCGACGATTTAGCTCTGCATTATGCATACTGCTGGCCATTGCATGAACGGATTGAACGCTACCCCGAGCTCAGAGCCCGGGGGGCCGAGTGGCAAAATGGGACGCAAGAATGCAACCACGATTGCCTCCGTCTGCATGAGCACAGGCTGACAATATTTACGGCGACTACCACTGCATGCTGATTGTCATAGAATGCGTTGGCCGTTGCATGCACTCAACTCCATATTCGCGGGGAATGTCTTACGGAAATGCACCGTGTGGAGGTTGAGGAGGGACCGAGTCAGCATTTGGCACGTTCAGCATGCAAACGCAGGGTCCGGACGGTGCAAACCAAGACCATGGGTCGTGCCAAAGCATGCGAGCGTGGTACGATGCGGGGTGGCTCAAAGCGAAGCGAACGTAAGGCGCGCATAAAGCCATTGAGTAGCAGAAAATTCGTGATCTTGGTGGGCTTTGGAGCTTGTAAAATACGGGCTGAAAGCCGGGTAACTCGTTATGTAACCGCGACCGTGGTCAGTGGAGAAGTCTTATTCGCCAAATCTGCCCGGGGGCCGATCCCTCCGTTACTAGCTGCATAATAGCCATCACCAATACGAGGACGCTATAGATTGGGTACTTACTAAGGTAAACTTCGTTACCGGGCACCCGGACTCGCAATTGAAAGGTGAATGATCTGCTTTCCATTTCCAGTCTTCCTCTTCTGCATCGAGTCCATCGAACATGTCTAGCCTATTGGCTTGCTGGCAACTTGCACCATCTCTGCAAGTCTGCATACATTCCTCCCAATCAAGAAACATCCCTTTCCCCAATCGAGCTTTTGGTCTTGCACAATATGCTAGACATCCACAACGCCATTCTTCTTTAGTGTAAGACAAATCCACCCTTGCGCTGATCCCCGCAGACCGACTATACATGATTACCTACATCCCACCACGAGGAGTCGAGGACTAAGGCATATGCACCATGCAGCGCTGACTCTTGAGGTCACCCTCACAGCATGCTTACGTTTCTGTGAACTCATGCAGCTATTAATTGGCTTTTTCTCTACTGGGACAGCATGACCACTCTGGGGAGTACGAGCTGATGCTAATCACTGCCTACCTCTCCCTACCCCACCCTCTTTCTCGCCTTGTCCTTGCCTTCCGAGTCAAAGCGATATCCGAGTGGCCCCCTCTTTTCAAGGAAGAGGTGTGCAGCCATTCAAAAGCTATTCTTCAAAGACGGCTTGTTCTTACGTACGCTCGCAGATGACCCCGAAAGTTGGCTCCTTCGACTGTGGGGCTTCGTTTTTGTCTAAGCTCTGACAATTGTTCCCTCACAAACTCTCCATGAGCGGTCAACGGACGGGCCCTGATTTTCTAATAGTCTTGCAGATACGAGCAGCAAGGCCTTTGTCGTTCCTGGATCCTATCATACTGAGCCGGTGATGCAGTGTGCTGATCCTGCCTTTCATTGGGATGTTTCTCAGCTACCTTCTCACCTCTCTCTCTTATGCCTTGTTGGCCCATTTCTCCTTCTCCTCCCTTCCTCTGTTCTTCTGAACCTTCGGTGCGATTTCAACACAAGCTCACTTGCTTGAGCCCATTTGAGCACAACAATTCGATTTTCCTCTTCTAATATTCGGTCACTACGACCTTAATTATCTCATCATGTTGTCTTTCCTCCCCATCATCTTCTTCTCTGCTCTGATTGTTGCCAACCCAATCTCCCCCGAAGCCGCCAATGCTGGAGCGGCAGTCCAACCTGCAACAAATGCAGGTAAACCGTCGAGCGAAGGAGTGACTACTTTCGATGGTGTAGCTCTTGCCGCCATCCCTGCAGCTCCGGCACCTGCTGCCGTCGCCGCAACTGCCATCTCTAACACTGGTTGGACTTGCACCGTGGACAGCTATCAAGCTCAGAACCCATGTACAAACGCCTTGGATGGCAATAGTGCCACCATCTGGCACACTATGTTCAACCCCACCATCGCACAGCTTCCTCACCAGATAACCATTGATATGAAACAATCATACCTCCTGGGAAGCATCACCTATCTACCCAGACAGGATGGCAGTGGCAATGGGAACATTGGCGAGCATATCATCTCAACGAGGTAGGTCCAGATCTGCTCATTAGTACTAAGTTTGCTAATCCAATTCTCAGCACGGACGGGACCACTTTTACCACTGTAGCTTTTGGCACCCTCATTGACGATGCTACCTTGAAAACCACTACATTCACCCCTATCAATGCTCGCTATTTCAAAATTCAGGCCCTCACTGAAGCTGGTAACCGTGGGCCCTGGACTTCCGCTTCGGAGATCAATGCATACACTGCCGCCCAAGCCGCACCACCTTCTCCAGTAGGCAACGGAGCTTGGGGACCTACCATCAATTTCCCTCTCGTACCTGTGTCAATGGCTAATGAGGTGACTACGGGTCGACTACTCGTATGGTCTTCCTACAACCCAAGTACGTTCGGTGGATCGTCGGGTACACAAACCATCACTGCACAATACGATCCAGCCTCGCAGATTGTCACTCAAGCACTAATCACCAACACGAATCACGATATGTTCTGCGAGGGTTTGTCGATTGATTTCGCTGGAGATATCGTTGCCGCTGGAGGCAACACTGCTTCTGCTACGAGTATCTATCATTCAGCCTCAAACTCTTGGACCGCAGGTGCTGTAAGTGCAGTCAATTTCCATTCGTCGAACCTCTTCAATTTGTGGTTTCTGCGCAAGCAACTATAGTCCTGATCGCCTTATCATACGCTGTTCGGGTTTGTCAAGTTGAGATCAGCGCTCAAACCCGCATACACATCCTTCCTAACTTGAAATAGGCAATGAATATCGCTCGGGGCTACCAAGCACAAGCTACTACGTCTCTTGGCAACCTTTTCACCATCGGTGCTTCATGGAGCGGAGGTCAAGGTGGCAAGAATGGAGAGTTGTATAACCCTAGCACAAACACGTGGAGTCTCCTTAGCGGTTGCCCTGTGGCACCTATGCTTACGGCAGATGCCCAAGGTAAACCCTTCTCTATACTGTACCACTACCGAAGATACTGATGCTTTTCAAGGTGTCTACCGCGCTGACAACCATGGCTGGCTTTTTGGCTGGAAAAACGGCTACGTCTTCCAAGGTGGTCCCTCGGTAGCAATGAACTGGTACGGCACCACTGGCGCAGGCTCTCAAACTGCAGCAGGCACCCGTACCGGCGACACCGACTCTATGTGCGGCAACGCAGCCATGTACGACGCGGTCAACGGGAAAATCCTCACCGTGGGCGGCTCCACAAGCTATCAAGGCGTCAATGCACACTCAAACGCCCACATCATCACCATCGGCACGCCCCCCGCCGCCCCAACGGTACAAACCATAGCCAACATGGCCTACCAGCGCGCCTTCGCCAACAGCGTCATCCTCCCCGACGGCACCGTCTTCATCACTGGCGGCCAAGTCTACGCCAACCCTTTCAGCGACGACACCGCCCAACTTACTCCTGAACTCTTCAACCCCGCCACCAATACCTTCAAACAACTCGCCCCCATGGCCATCCCCCGCACTTACCACTCGACCGCCGTCCTCCTCCCTGACGGCACCGTCGCTCAAGGTGGCGGCGGCCTCTGCGGTGCTTGCGCCACAAACCACTACGACGCTCAGATCTACAGCCCAGCCTACCTGTACGCGGGCTCCGGCGCTAAAGCCGCCCGCCCTGCCATCACCGCCACATCCGCAACAGTGGTAACCCACGGCACCAGCTTCACGGCCACTACCAATGGCGCTGTCTCCAGCTTCGCCCTCCTCAGACAATCATCCACCACGCACACCGTCAACACAGACCAGAGGCGCATCGCCCTCACACCAACCGCTACGAACGGCAACACATACACGCTGGCTGTGAATGGCGACCCTGGTATTGCGCTGCCGGGGTACTGGTTCCTCTTCGCGCTTAATGCGGCGGGCGTGCCGAGCGTGGCTACCGTTATCCAAATCACTTAATAATCTGAGAGAAAGATGGGGAGGTATAGGGATGGTTAATGGAAGTATTTAATGCATGGATGGAAAACGGGAAATGAGGAATGATCTGGGATTTGAGCATGGTGTGAAAATCGAGTAGGGGTGATATCTCTCGAGGTGGACGTGCCGTGAACATCTGAGGGTCTCTCGAGACATGAGGGTTTGGAGGCAAAAGAGGGGGGGGATTAAATGTACTTCTATGGCCTTTTATAGTCTGCAGCACTATCTGGGCACTTTTGATATCAAAACATGTTTATTCTTGATCTTCTCGTGCCTCGAGCTGTACAAGTCTTCCCCGAGTCCCTCGGTAGGTGCCCTGAGCATAGAAATCGGGTTTATCGCTTTCCCTCGAATGAATGCCAGAGATCATGCCCGGGCACCCTCGGGTTGGATGCGCCTTCCTCGCCGGTTTACTGATATGTATAACACTCGCAGCATACCCTTGTGCCGGCTGTAATGCCCGAAGTCCTATACCCCATCTACCCCTCCTCCCCCACACATTAATTCCTACGTGGGAGTCTCGCACTTTCCACCACCCGCAGCCAGCGTGAGCTGTCTGGCTATCGAGGCTCACTGGCGAAATTGCAGCGGTGGATCCGGTATCGCAATCTCATCTTGGGGTAATGTTTCATCATTCCCTGACACTCTGTGGCTAGAGGTTTCGGCTGTAGCTGTGTTGAACACGGGTGGTTGGGAAGCTGACGGCGTGACCTCATGCGATATTCTGAGCGAGGGGCTGGTTCGGTGAGAGTGCTGAGCGCCAGCCAGGCGTTTGCCAGACTCCTTTTCATGACAGCGCCGCAGTGCTTCCTCTTGCCCACAGCGGTGCGATCCGCTCTAGAAGAGGATCCCACGATTCCGTCATGCCAGCGCCCGTCCATTCCTCCGACTCCACTCCATAATCGCGCCAAAATCCCTACACCTTCTCACCGCCCCAAAATCCGGACTCGCTCCCACGGCCCCCTCTTTCGGAAACGTCAACACCGACACATCAGCCTTGCACATCAAGTCCTGTCGCAGCGCCTCAACACACCGCTCCACTTCCGCCTCATTCACCTCCTCGCCATGCGGGCCCATCGCTTTGCGCACTTGGTCCAGACAATGCAGGAGTTCGTAGACTTCGAGGGTGCCGACGTAGCTGTCTGGGGCGTCGAGGGAGGTGAGGACTGTGGCGGGGGTTTTGGACAGGTGGGCAAGATCCTGGGAGGAGAGTTTGAGGAGGGGAAGTGCGGTGGTTATGTTGGTCCAGGCGGCGTCGGTTGACGGGGAGGGGGGGGCGGTGAAGGGGTTTGAGGGCTGGGAGGAGGGGGAGATGGGGATGGTGAGGTGGCGGATTGCGTCTAGGGCTGGGGCTG
>JAABUQ010001984.1_pt1 | contig 41988 bp, 32 predicted proteins | sample 5560001 | NCBI WGS metagenome assembly JAABUQ01 (sample SAMN10711888, study PRJNA513371) | rock metagenome | isolation source: Antarctica rocks | place: Antarctica: Victoria Land, Finger Mt nord | collected 2015-12-18
GATTGGCTGTATTTTACCGGCCGGTTGCCTGCTGACCCTTTGGCAAGATTGTTCTCGACAGTAACTTATGCCCAGCAGATTGTTTTTTCTGAATTGAACCAAGCCAACAAAGCGATCGATCAGATTACGGCCATTCATTTGGCAGTGGAAGCAAACCGCGGAAGCCAGATCCCGGATTGGGCTTACCGCGACGTGCTGTTTTTACTGATCGATTATTCAGTCCGCGCTTTTGAATTGTTGTACCGGAAGCTTTCCTCCGCAGAAAAAGAAGAAATATACCATACTTTTTACCGGATGGGCTTGCGGATGAACCTGAAAAATTTGCCGGCAAATTACCGGCAGTGGGTTTCGGTACGGGAGGAACATCTGCTGAACGACCTGGAAAAAAGCCGGTTTACCGTTGATCTGTACAAACAATACAAAAAGCATTTGGGCTTTACCCGTTTTATACTGCTAAAAGAAGTACAGGCGCAATTGGTACCGCCGCACGTCAGGCAATTGTTGGGTTTGCGGAAAATATCTTTGCTGATGCTGATCGTCCCGCTTTACAAGTTCAGCCGCTTGCTTCATTTGGATCGTTTGGTAAAAGCTTTAATTTTGCCAATGGATTATAAGGCGCAGATCAAAGCAGTGGATCAGAGTGAGGATCAGTAAAAAAGTTTTTAAATTAAATACTGAAGTTGGGTAACCGACCGATGAAGTTGTTTCAACTTTTATTTTCAGGAAGGGATTTTTTGAGATAGAAGAAAATCATCCCCCTAACCCCCTTCAAAGGGGGAAGTATGGCGGATACCTTTTTAACATAGCCATTTAGGTTTTGGCAGATTCGGTTGCAGGTTTCCCCTTTGAAGGGGCAAGGGGGATGACCTTCGTATTTTTATGTGCTAAAAGAAGCATCGTACAAAAGATCAGAACCAGAAATTAATTTTAAACAACTTCGATATTAAAAAATTAAATTAGCAAACCCAAACAAAACTATGGCTATTATTGAACCTGTAAAACAAGACCCGGCCCAACCGGCTTCAACCAAAAAAAATTCTGCTGCTTTGCGTTTCTGGCATTGGGCAAACACGATTATCATTACCGGACTTTTAATTACTGTTTTGATCAATTCCACCATTTTGGATGACCGCAGCAACCAATCGTTTTTGAAAACAGAACTACAAAAAAACGGGACTGTTTTGAATGAAAACCAAGCCCGGTCGCTTGCACATGCACAGAGCGACGAAGTTTGGGGGATCCATATTTATTTCGGTTATTTTTTAGCAGCGTTGTTCGTTTTCCGTCTGGTGATGGAATTTTTTCAACCTCAAGGCCAGCACTTTTTTATACGGCTAAAAGAAGCATACCGGCAATACTTTACCATTAAACAAAACACGTACCTGGCCAAGCATGACCTTGCTGTAAAAATCATTTACACAGGTTTTTATATCGTTTTAACCATTATGGTTGTAACCGGGCTATCGCTTGCTTTTGAGGATGCACTGAGCTTTTTAAAACCTATCCGGCATTCGATCAAACAAGTCCATGGTTTTTGTATGTACTTGGTTTTGGCCTTTATTGCGGTTCATTTGGCAGGTGTTTTTTTGGCGGAGAGAGATAAAAGCCCGGGAATTGTTTCGGACATGATCAACGGCGGGAAGCCGGATTGATGCTTCTTTTACCACCTAAATTTTTGTTCGATAAAAGAAGCATCTGCCTGAACTATGTTTTGCATATTCCGGGCTTCCGTCCAAATCAATTATCTTTGCTTTTCAAGACAAAACACCATGTTAAAAGGATTTTTCAATATACCCAAACCCGTAAATGAGCCGGGCTTAAATTACGGTCCGCACAGCTTAGAAAGGGCGATGCTGAAAAAAGCACTCGGGGAAGCACACGCACAGGAAGCCGATATTCCGATGTACATTGGCAACCAGGAAGTTAGGACAGAAAACAAACTGGCTATCCGCCCGCCGCATGACCATAAACATATTTTAGGTTATTTTTCTGAAGGTGATGCCAGCCATGTGCATCAGGCTATTGAAGCGGCATTATCGGCTAAAGAACAGTGGGAAAACCTGGCCTGGGAGCAGCGTGCAGCCATCTTTTTAAAAGCTGCCGATTTGATTGCCGGCCCTTATCGCTATAAAATCAATGCAGCCACCATGCTGGGGCAATCTAAAAACGCTTTTCAGGCAGAAATTGATGCCGCTTGCGAGTTTATCGATTTTCTGCGTTTCAATGTTTCTTACATGCAGGAGATTTATGCGCAGCAGCCAATTTCCGGAAAAGGTGTTTGGAACCGGGTAGAACAGCGGCCGTTGGAAGGTTTTATATTTGCTTTAACGCCGTTTAATTTTACTGCGATTGCCGGAAACTTGCCTGCATCTGCCGCTTTAATGGGCAACGTGGTTGTTTGGAAACCGGCTTATCCGCAGGTTTATGCGGCCAATGTGATTATGCAGGTTTTTAAGGAAGCTGGATTGCCGGGTGGCGTGATCAACCTAATTTATGTGGACGGGCCGGTGGCCGGAGAAGTGATTTTTAACCATCCTGATTTTGCGGGAATCCATTTTACCGGTTCTACCAAAGTGTTCCAAAACATCTGGCAAACTATTGGCAACAACATCCACCAATACAAAACTTACCCGCGCATTGTGGGCGAAACCGGAGGGAAAGATTTTATCCTGGCGCACAATAGTGCCGATGTAGATATTATTGCCACCGCACTTGTCCGTGGTGCTTTTGAGTATCAGGGACAAAAATGTTCGGCTGCTTCGCGCGCTTATCTGCCTAAATCTTTGTGGCCTGAAATCCAGGAAAAATTGGTTGCTGACCTCGCATCCATCAAAATGGGAACGGTAGAAGATTTTGAAAACTTTGTGAATGCCGTAATCACGGAGCAATCTTTTGACAAATTGGCCACCTATATTGATGCCGCAAAAGAAGCACGGGGCGTAGAAATTATCGCTGGCGGCAACCACGACAAATCTATTGGTTATTTTATAGAACCTACCATTTTGAAAACTGATGATCCGTATTATGTAACGATGTGCGAGGAATTGTTCGGGCCGGTTTTAACGGTTTATGTTTATGAAGATGAAGCTTTTGACGAGATTTTGAAAGTGATCGACCAGACTTCCCCTTATGCTTTAACGGGGGCCATTGTTGCAACCGACCGTTACGCGATTGAAAAAGCTACACATGAATTAAGAAATGCCGCCGGAAATTTTTATGTGAACGATAAATGTACCGGTGCCGTTGTTGGCCAGCAGCCATTTGGCGGAGCCAGAGGTTCGGGAACAAATGATAAAGCCGGTTCCATGGTTAATTTGTTGCGCTGGGTTTCGCCAAGAACGATCAAAGAAACTTTTGACCCACCGAAAGATTATAGATATCCTTTTTTGGACAGGGAATTGTAGACCAAAAAAGTCTAGTCTTGAGGCCGGACTTTTTTGGTTTAAGCGTAAATTCTGAATATTAGGATTACTAATATAACTAGTAGCCAGGGTTTTGTTTAACATTTGCATTAGCATCAACTTCTGCCTGTGGAATTGGTAAAATCCTTCTGCTGTCTCCGGCGGCAAGCGTAGGAAGTATTGGTGATGTATTAGCTTGTGTAGGACGGTTGACCGGAAGGTTCAACCTTTGTAAATCAAAATATCGTAAACCTTCAAAAGCCAATTCTTTTCTTCTTTCATTCACAATATCACTTACTAATTGTGCACCTGTTGAATTATAACCCCCAAAAAACGGATCACGTATTTGCGCCACCATATTTACATAAATCTGTGCATTTGCATTATCTCCTAATGAAGCATATGATTCTGCCAGGGTTAAAAGGACTTCGGCATATCGGATAATTTTAATATCGTCTTTTTCCGTTAGCAAAGTAAAATTAGAAAACTTGTTTACAATTAAAGCAGGTGCTCCGCCGCGTTTTCCTATCAATATTAAACCCTTTCGTACGTCAGTAGCAGCGTAAGAATCATATAAAGCGGTATAACATAATATATCTCCATAACCGGCTTGAGAATAAATATCATCCAACCCATTGAAACCATTATTGGTAGAAGTATTTAGTGCTAACTCAAATATAGTTTCTTTTGTGACCGGTGTAGGACTGGCCCAATATGAAGCAAAACTTGTTGAAGGCGTCAGGCTATAACCGCCACCTGATACCACAAGAAGTGCTGCATCCCGTGCTTTTGTATAATTATCTTCGTACAAATAGGCACGTGCTTCAATTGCTTTTGCAGCATACTTAGAGAGGTAATTAGAATTTACAGCATGAACAGTATTTGTAGCAGGCATAATCGCATAAGCACTATCCAGATCACTGATAATTTTAGTGTAAACAGCTGCAACAGTTGCTCTAGCCGGTTTAATAAATACGCTTGCTATATTAGTACCTGTTATGTTAGTTGGTGTTGTAACCAAAGGTACACCATCAGCTGCTGGATCAACTGTAAATGGTTTAGCATAAAAGTTGACCAGTTCCAAATAGTTTAAAGCTCTTGCAATGTATGCTTCTCCTTTTATCTGGTTAACGTTATCGGTTGCAGTAGGAAATTGTGTATTGGCAGCATAAATTATCCGGTTGGCCTGTAAAATAGAATAATACCCCTGAGACCAGATATCATTTGCTTCACCATTTATTGCAATATAAGTATAATTCTGCTCCTGAAGATACCGGCCAGAGTTTGTAGAACTTACGTAAGCATTATCAGCAAGTACATCACCCAACACAGGTACATCACGCCCATATAAATAATAGTTGCGCATGGCTGCATACATACCATTTACAGCATCATTTAAGTCACTTTCTGTTTTTATAGCAACGGCTACAGGAACTGAGGTAGGCGGCTTTTCATCCAGAAATTGCTTTTTGCAGGATGTTAATCCAATAACAGCCGCAAACAGTAGATATATATATTTTTTAGAATTCATTTTTAAATTTTTTTACAAACTAACATTTAAACCGATTGTGAATGTTTTAACCTGAGGTATGGCGAGATTGCTCACACCGGTGATGCCTACTTCAGGATCAAAAGGCAGGCGCTTGTCATAAGTTTTAGTCCAAATGTTTGTACCTCTTCCATACAAATACAATTTGCTAATTCCAATTTTCTTTAAATAACTGATGTTTTTAAAATTGTATCCTAACGTTAGATTTTTAAGACGGATATAATCACCGTAGTATAAGAATCTGGAAGAATAACTGGACGATTGGCCGGAATTTGTTCCGCCTGCTACCATCCGTGGTACATCTGTAATTTGACCTGGTGTTGTCCATCTATTTTGGTAAATATACTGATACTTGTTAGAAGGTTGATAAGTATCATCATTCAAATAATAAGACCAACTATCATATATCTTATTACCAAAATTATAATAGAAATCAGCAGATAAAGTAATGCCTTTATAATCAAATGTATTATTAAAACCTCCAAATATTTTTGGATCGGCCTGACCGGCATTTACACGTTGCGCACTATTATAAACGCTTGTAGTTGCTGATCTGGTTGCATCCGTATACCATAAGGCATTACCATTAGCAGGATCAACACCGGCATATTGGCGGCTATAAAAAGTATAAAAATCTAAACCTTCTTTAATTTGAAACTGAGTATTATTCGGGTTAATATAAGCAGCGTGATTAACTAATTCTTTTACCGTATTTTTATTAAACGCGACGTTGATGTTTGTACTCCAGGTAAAATCTTTTACCCTGATAGGAATACCATGTATAGAAGTTTCTAAACCTCTATTTAGCATCGAACCGGCATTTGCTCTGATGGTACTGAATCCGGTTTCAAGGGCTATAGGAACGGATTGAATTAATCCGTTTATCGTATTTCTGTAATAATCAAAATCGAAACTTAAACGATCACTAAAAAATCCAAAGTTAAGTCCAACATCAAATTTCTTGGACGATTCCCAAGTTAAATTGGCGTTACCAACTGTATTATAATTCTGACCTGTACTACCCGCATAATTTGCGCCTCCGCTACCCGTGTAATTTGTTGCATTGGTGCCATAACCCACAGTTGCTCTTGAACCGTAATTATTGATCAAAGTATTGTTAGCGTTTAAGTTGGCATTACCTGTAGTACCATAAGAACCTCTTAATTTCAAGGTTGTAAGAATCTTTTGAGCTTTAAAAAAGCTTTCCTGATCAATATTCCATGCACCACCAACAGAGTAAAAATTACCAAATTGATTGTTTGCACCAAATCTGGATGAACCGTCCCTTCTAAATGATCCGCTTAATGAATATCTATTTTTAAAGTTGATATTAGCTCTGGAATAAAAAGAATCAAAAGTGTAATTACTGTTATAAGCGTTGCCTGCTATTACCGTAGCTGCATTAGCTGATGCTGTAAGCAAAGGTTGTGTAGCGGGATAACCATTAGATTGAGCAGTTATATAATAGGCCTGACTTTTTTGAGCTTCATAACCTACCGTTGCATCTACATAAAAGTCTTCTACGCCTTTTACATTATAACGGTAATCAAGCTGGTTTCTAAAAAGCCAGTTAAAGTTGCGGGTATAATAATCAAATCCACGGCCGCCGGCAGTCCGGCCATCACCCATTACTGGGTTATTATATTGCTGCTCTTCTAATACGTTATAATCAATAGAACCAAAAGCTGTATATTTCAGTTCATCCCAAATATTCCATCTAACAGAAGCATTGGTAAGCAATCTGGTTTGCGAATCATATTTTTTATCATTTTTAGCAATATATAGTGGATTAAAATTACTGGTAAAACCTGTGCCACTTAACCTATCTGTATTTAAAGAACCGTCAGGATTATAAGCTAAACTAAACGGTGTTAAAAAGTATGCCGATCCAAACGGATTTCCAAATGCACCGCCACTTAAAGGACTGTATTGATTTACATTAGAAAAATTGATACCGGTGTTAAATGAAAATCTTTTGCTAATGGTTTGGTCTATATTTAATTGACCTGTAATTCTTTTCAGGCTCGATGCCAAAGTAGTGGCTTCCTGTTTAAAGTAACCAGTAGAAGCAAATATCCTTGTACTTTCGCCACCACCGTTTAAAGAAACATTATATTGCTGCTGCGTACCTCTTTTAGTAACCAAGTTATACCAGTCGTTACTTTGTCCGCTGTTTAAACCATAATTGGCGATATCATTGGCAATTCTTGCAGCCGAATAAGGATTCTTTGCGGGATCATTAGTTGGTATAGCCAAATAGTTTGCAGATGCGTTATTTTCACCTTCCAAAAACAAAGCTCTGTATTGATCTGCAGTTAAAGCTTTACCTGCATCCGAAACTTTTAAATTACTCGTTACACCACTTTCAGCATCAAAATTAACTTGTGTTTTCCCGGATTTGCCTTTTTTGGTGGTAATTACAATTACACCATTTGAACCCCGGGAACCATAGATAGCAGTTGCACTGGCATCCTTTAAAACCGTAACAGATTCTATATCATTGTTATTAATACCTGCCAGCACATTAGTTGCTCCCGCAGTACCTAATCTGGATAAATCCCCAGCATTGATAATCATACCATCAATTACATATAATGGGTTTGAGTCTGCACCGATTGAGCCAGGCCCACGTAAATTTACCTGCACATTTGCACCTGGTTGTCCGCTGTTCGTACTAATATTCAAACCGGCAACCTCACCTTGCAAAGCTTGTAAAGGTGTACTAAAAGGTTTGTTTTCAACCTCTTTACCACCTACAGTTGTGGCAGAACCGGTGTAAGACTTTTTGGATTGTACAGCATAACCGTCAGTTACAGTAACCTCTGTCAGTTGCCTGGTGCTGGAGGCCAGCTTTACGTTATAAGTACTGCTACTGCCTATTGACAGGTTTTGGGTAGTATAACCAATAAAAGTAAATACTAACGTTCCGCCACTTGGTGGTACATTTAAAGTGAACTTCCCATCGCCATCTGTTAAAGTACCAATTTTAGTGCCCTGAACCATCACCGACACCCCTGGCAACGGCTGTCCATCATCTGCCCCCGTTACCGTTCCTGTAATTTTTCTGTTTTGTGCAAATGCACTGTTAAGTGCAAATAATCCAAACAGAAAAAAAAGAAGTAATTTTTGCTTCATGCTTTGTTTTTTTAATTAATTGTAATCCCGAAAGTATAAAAAAATTAACCAAATACAGAAATATCAATAAAATAGACAAAAAAATTACAAATTACCATAAAACTAATAATTTAGTAATAAAATTTGAAGATAAGTAAGGGGAAAACGGACAGAGATTCAAAAACCAGGAAAGAAACCTATTAAAATAAAGCTAAGAATTAACAATCATTAAAGAAACCAGCATCTGTATTGATTATTCAACTAAAAACAAAATTTTTGCAGGTGTTACATCCTTTCCGGTACTTCTATCCCTAATAAATTCATCGATTTACTGATCTTATCTGCTGCTGCTGCTGATAATTGTAAGCGGAATCGCTTTACAGCCTCATCTTCCGCCTTTAAAATAGTTTCTTCGTGATAAAACTTATTGTAAAGCCTGGCCAGTTCATAAACGTAGTTGGCAATTACAGCGGGACTATAAGCGTTGGCGGCTTCTGTTAAAAAAGCAGGATATTGTTCTAAATGTATGATCAGGTCTTTTTCAACCGGCGATACTGTTTTTATAGGGGTAAAAACAGTATCAGGGTTAAACGCACCTTTGTTTAAAACCGAGCGGATACGGGCGTAAGTATATTGTATAAAAGGGCCGGTGTGCCCCTGGAAATCCACCGATTCGTTTGGATCAAACAGTAAACGTTTTTTTGGTTCTACTTTTAACAGGAAATATTTTAAAGCACCCATACCGATGATGTGATACAGGTTTTGCTTTTCTGCTTCCGGGAAATCAATTGCTTTTCCTAAAATATCCGTTTGTTCTTTGGCGGTGGCTTCCATTTCTGCGATCAGGTCATCCGCATCTACCACTGTTCCTTCGCGTGATTTCATTTTCCCGGAAGGCAAATCAACCATGCCATAAGATAAATGGTACAAACCTTCGGCCCATTTTCTGCCCAGCTTCTTCAAAATTAAATACAGCACTCTAAAATGGTAATCCTGCTCGTTGCCAACCACATTGATGGCTTGATCGGTGTGGTATTCGTCGTATTTTAACTGCGCCGTTCCTAAATCCTGAGTGATGTAAACAGAAGTTCCATCGGCACGTAAAACTAATTTTTCGTCCAGCCCTTCTGCTGTCAGATCGATCCAGACAGATCCATCTTCTTTTTTAAAGAAAACGCCTTTTTCCAGTCCTTCATCAATTAAAGATTTGCCTAATAAGTATGTATTGGATTCGTAATAATACTGATCGAAATCCACACCCAACTTTTTGTAAGTTTCCTCAAAACCAGCATAAACCCAGCTGTTCATATCCATCCACAACGAAATCACCTCCGGATCGCCCTGCTCCCATTTTTGCAGCATTTCCTGTGCTTCTCTTATTAATGGGGCATTTTTTTTTGCCTGTTCCTCGGTTTCGCCCTGATCTTTTAATGTTTCGATCTGCTTTTTGTATTCCTTATCAAATAGCACATAATATTTACCCACCAAATGATCGCCTTTTAAACCGGACGATTCCGGTGTCTCCCCGTTCCCGTGTTTTTCCCAGGCAAGCATAGATTTACAAATATGGATGCCGCGGTCATTCACCAGATTCGCTTTGATTACTTCATAACCGGTTGCTTTCAAAATTTCAGCTATAGAATAGCCCAGCAAATTATTGCGCACATGGCCTAAATGTAAAGGCTTATTGGTGTTTGGCGAAGAGTATTCGACCATTACTTTTTTTCCGTTGGAAGGAAAAAAACCAAAATTTGGCTGGTTGATGGTTTGATAAAAAACATCGATCCAATAGCTGTTTTTAAGGGATAAATTTAAGAAGCCTTTGATGACGTTGAACGATTCGACGGCTTCCGCTTCTTGCACCAAAAATTCGCCGATAGCCATTCCGGTTTGTTCCGGTGATTTTTTAGAAAACTTGGTCAATGGAAAAACGACAATGGTTACCTCGCCTTCAAATTCTTTGCGTGTTTGCTGCAGGCTTAAACTTTCTACGGTAATATCAGCGGCAAACAATGTTTTTACGGCGCGGACGGCAGCTTCTAAAATAAAATCCATACCACAAAATTAATAAATAAAAGTTTTGCCTCACCCCGGCCCTCTCCAAAGGAGAGGGAGTAAGAAAGGGAAATTTGCTTTTCAAGTCCCTCTCCCCCGGAGAGGGATTTAGGGTGAGGCGATAACGCCCATGCTTCTTTTATCGGCTATTTTTTAGTCTCGCCCCCCGCCCTCTCCCCTGGAGAGGGCGGGGGGCGAGGCTTCCCATTTATTTCTGATAAATTTGCATCTCAAACAATATCCATGCTCCAGAAAGAGGGTTTTCAAATTCAGGTCAGTTCAGAAATTGGTGACCTCCGCCGCATTTTAATCCATAGCCCCGACAAAGGTTTAGGGCAAGTAGTGCCTTCCAAAGCGCAGGACTGGCTGTTTGAAGACATTGTTCACCTGGAAAGCATCCGCAAAAAAGAATATGATTTGTATGTAAAAGTCCTGCTTTATTTTTTAGATCCTGAATTAATTAAAGGGAAACTTCAAATTATTGATGCTAAAAACAGCACGCGCGAATTTTATAAACCCAACAAACCTGGTTTTTATGCTTCAAATAAAGTAATTGAACTGGAAACTTTGCTGGCAGACGTTTTGAACCAACAAACCGTAGGGCAGCAATTGGTAGCAGCAGTTTGCGCAACAGAAGGCTGCAGCTACCAGCAGCAGGAAATGTTGATGGGTTTGTCTTCGACAAAGTTGGCTTCTTTGCTTATTTCGGGCACTACGCCGGATGGGAAGATCTTTTTTGCACCGCTTCCGAATTTGATTTTTACACGTGATTTAGGAACTACCATCAACAATTACATTTTACTCAATAAACCTGCCCGAAAAGCACGTTCGCGGGAAGCTTTGCTCACCAAATACATCTTTTTCAACCATTCTTATTTTGAAAATTACCGGAACAACATTCTCGAAGTGCCGCAGTCTGAAGAACACTTTTTAATTCCGGAAGGTGAAATTGATGTACAAAACACGCTGGAAGGCGGCGACGTGATGATGGTAAGCAAAAACCATTTGCTGATTGGCTGCGGCGAACGTACGACACCACAGGCAGCAAGCGAAGTGATCAAAATTTTGTTTGAGAAAAACGTGGTACAAAAAGTTACGGTCATCAGGATACCCCACCAACGGAATTTTATGCACCTGGATACTGTTTTTACCCATGTAAAAAAGAACTTATGGGTTTTGCTTTCTTCGCTGTTTAACCCCGAGGAAACCAAAAAGGAATTCTCGCCAATCAATCATCTTATCGATGCAAAAAAAACGGATAGGCCAGAAATCATTCAATTTCAAAATGGGAAAACAAATACGCCGCGAAAGTTTAATAAATTAGAGGAATTGCTAAGTGATATCAGCGAAAACGAATTGGGCAGCAAGGAAAAAACACAATTCATCTATTCCGGCAACAATGTTTTCCCGTATGATTCCAGAGAGCAATGGACCGATAGCTGTAATTTATTAGCTTTAAAAGAAGGTGTAGTTCTAGGTTATGACCGCAATGATAAAACAATTGCTGCTTTTGAAGAAAATGGTTTTACAGTAACAAAAGCAGCAGACCTGCTTCAAAAATTGGAGAACAACGAATTGCAAACCGAAAACATCAGCAACACTTTAATCACCTTCCCTTCGGCCGAACTTTCCCGCGCCCGCGGCGGTTTTCATTGTATGAGCATGCCTTTGTTCCGGGAGGAGTTCTGAGTTTTCGCTTGCGTTCTATTAAGCTACAACAGCTTTATATTCCATTTAAACTCAAATTGTCTTTTATTCGGCTTTTTTTATTAGATTTTGATAAGCTTCGGCCCCGCTCCAATCATAAATGTTACAAGGATTGATCCTGTATTTTTCTATCAGTTCACAAAGTTTGGAAATAGCTTCTTCTTCATGATGCTCTGTTATACTTAACTTTTTCCACCATTTGATTATAAAAAAACGCTGGCATTTTAAAAGGACGATCTGGTATAAACCCCGATACCTCCCGGGTTGGATGATTATTTTGGTCATTATGGTCACTTCAATTTGTTAAAATCATCAACAGATAAATAGTTTCGGCAAAAGGTTTAGATAGAGTAGTAGTCTATTTGTATCAAGAATTAACATTTAAAAGAAAACTTTATTACCATTGAAGAAAAAAATAACTTCGATCTTGTATGTCTTTTTATAATCGGGAAAAAGAAGCACAAATCAGATGATATGGTTATCGAATTAAACCGACGACAGAAAACACGCAACCTAAAACTATGCAAAGTCCTTCCCACATACTCATGGTCCGGCCGGTAAACTTTGGCTTTAACGCACAAACAGCCGGAAGCAATGCTTTCCAAAAAAACGGCGGACAAGCCGATGTACAGCAAAAAGCCTTGCAGGAGTTTGACGCCTTTGTAGGAATTTTAAGGGCAAACGAAGTAGAAGTTACAGTGATTGAAGATACGCCGCAACTGCACACACCCGATTCCATCTTCCCTAACAACTGGATTTCTTTTCATGAAAACGGTTCTGTTTTTTTATACCCGATGCAGGCCGAAAACCGCCGGTTGGAACGCAAGGTTTTTAATGTGATAAAAGAAGCATTTCAGGTGAAGCAGGTTTTCGACCTGAGTTATTTTGAACAGCAAAACCAGTTTTTGGAAGGGACCGGAAGCATGGTTTTAGACCGCGAAAACAAACTGGCCTTCGCTTGCCTTTCGCCCAGGACAGATATAGAAGTGTTAAATGAATTTTGTAAATTATCAGGCTATAAACACGTTCTGTTCCATGCAACAGACCAATCCGGAAAAGCGATTTACCACACCAATGTTTTAATGGGGATTGGTGATCGTTTTGCCGTGATTTGTTTGGATGCGATTTTAGACGACACAGAAAAAAGCAGGGTAAAAGAAGCATTGCAGTTAGCAAACAAAGAAATTGTAGAAATTTCTTTGGAACAGATGAACGCATTTGCCGGGAACATGCTTCAGCTTAAAAACAAATCAGGGGAAAGTTTACTCGTTATGTCCGACACTGCTTTTTCCTCCTTAAAAGAAGCACAAACTAAAAAACTGAAACAATATTGCAAGCTGGTCCATTCGCCCTTAAATACCATTGAAACCAATGGCGGCGGCAGTGCGCGCTGCATGATGGCCGAAGTTTTTTTGCCGGTAAAAACAGCATCGCATCAAGCTTAGATCCCCTCTGTAAAAATTACGGCCGGATGTTTATAAATGCCGTATAAAAAGTACACATTTGCCAAAATTTTTAATTAATGCAGAGCTACGAAGAATTCCTGGACCTAAGCGTGGGTTTCCCGCAGGAAGGTTTTGAAATTATTGAAGATGAATTGTATTTCCACGACCTAAACCTCATGGAAATGATCGAAACCTACGGTACGCCGCTGCGTTTCACATATCTGCCCATGATCAGCAAAAAAATACAACAGGCCAAGTTGCTGTTCCAGTCGGCCATTGTAAAAAACAATTACCGCGGCTCGTACAAATACTGCTATTGCACCAAAAGCTCGCATTTCCGCCACATTGTGGAAGAAGCTTTAAAAAACGAAATCCACTTGGAAACTTCATCTGCATTTGATATGCCGATGATTGACGCTCTGGAGAAAAAAGGTTCTTTAACCAAGGACATTACGGTAATTTGCAATGGTTTTAAAACTTATCAATACAAGCAATATATTATTGATATGCTGCACGATGGCTTTAAAAACATCATCCCAATATTAGACAATAAAGAAGAGTTTAACTTGTATGATGACGAGGTGGAATTGGAAACGCCCTGTAACCTCGGCATCCGTATCGCTGCGGAAGAGCAGCCGGATTCGCAGTTTTATACTTCCCGTCTCGGTGTCCGTATGGAAGACGTAATTGATTTTTACAACAGCAAGATCGTAGGCAATCCCTATTTTAAGGTGAAGCTGCTTCACTTTTTCATCAATTCGGGCATTTCAGACACGCCGTATTACTGGAATGAGCTGGAGAAATATGTAACGTTGTATTGCAAGTTTAAAAAGATCAACCCGGACCTGGACACGTTGGACATTGGCGGCGGGATGCCGTTCAAGGATTCGCTGGTTTTTGATTTCGATTATGAATACATGGTGAACGAAATTGTAAGCCGGATCAAAGAGATTTGTGCCGAAAACGATGTAGAAGAACCGGATATCATCACCGAATTTGGTAAATATACCGTTGCCGAAGCTTCGGGGATTTTATACAAGGTTTTAGGCCGGAAACAGCAGAACGACCGCGAAAAGTGGCTGATGCTGGACGGTTCTTTCATCACCAACCTGCCTGATGTTTGGGCACTGAACCAGAAGTATATTTTGCTGCCGGTAAACAACTGGGACACGGAATATGAGCGTGTAAACCTGGGCGGGATCACGTGCGACGGCCAGGATTATTACAACCAGGAGGCCCACATGAGCAGCGTTTACATGCCAAAAACACGCAAAGTGCAGTACTTGGGGTTTTTCAATACCGGTGCTTACCAGGAAGTTTTAAGTGGCTACGGCGGCATCCATCATTGTTTATTGCCTTCTCCAAAGCATGTCATCATCCGCAGGAACCGCGACGAAACTTTCAACTTTGATGTTTTTGGCGAAGAACAGAACAGCAAGCAGGTGCTGAAAATTTTGGGTTATACAACTTGATGAATTGCTGAAGCCCAAGTCTTACACTTTGCAGGGCAAACTATTTGTTCCGGTAATCATTCTATTTTTATAGATCAATAAAATGAAACCAGCAGCAGATCACTCTCTTCAAAATCTTTCTGCCATGCGCAGGCGGGGAGATTTTTTTTCGGATACTTTAATCAACAAAATATTTGCAGATGAAGCCCAAAAAGCAGCTTTTAAAAGCCTGCTGGATTCCCTGACCCTTAACCAGCAACTCCATCAGCTTGATGATTTTTATGCCATAAAAGAAGTATTCGCCCGCGCAGCAAAACTACCGGATTGGGCAGAACCAAAACTGATGCAACAAGGAGCAACATTTTTTGCCCTTCATGCAACCGCGATCATGAATTTGCTGGGCTTGCTTTCCTTGCCTTATTGTTATGCCGCTGCGGATGGAGCCCGTGTTTTGGATTTGTCGGAGCGTATCAAAAACAAACCTGAACATCGCTTAAATGAAACGGCTGATTTTGTTTGGGACGTCATGGCGCCTAATGCTTTTAAACCTGAAGGAAAAGGTTTTGTAAGTATTTTAAAAGTGCGTTTGCTGCATGCTGCCGTTCGTTTTTATACTACTAAAAGTGGCAAATGGAATGACGATTGGGGTTTGCCGGTAAACCAGGAAGACATGGCCGGAACCAATCTTTCTTTTTCGCTGCTGGTGGTCCGCGGGTTACGCAAATTTGGGTTGACCATAGCATATGCCGAACAACAAGCGTTTATGCACTTGTGGAATGTGATCGGTTATTTATCAGGTGTAGATGAAACTTTACTGCCCGGAACCGGCAAAGAAGCTTTATTGCTGGAAGAAGGTATTCGAAAACGGAATTTTAAAAGCTCTGATCATGGCCAATCGCTAACGCGTTCTTTGATCAATTATTTTTCTTCTGTTGATGCTGCTTTTCCCGCAAAAGAAACCATGCAACTGATGCGGTATTTGCTGGGTGATGAAGTGGCCGATCTGCTGGCATTGCCGCCGCAGCGAGTGCCGATGTCCACAGTTTACCTGTTAAAGTTCATCAATAATTTTCAATTCGTGCGGCAGGACAATTCCCGTTTTACCTATCAAAAACAACGATCGGAGTTTAAAAAATCCCGTTCTTCAAGTTTGATTAAAAAGTCGCCTCTTTATACTTTGCCGGTTAGCCTGACATCTTGAAAATATAGTGCTAAAAGAAGTATTATTGCACACAAGCAACAACTTACCCTGATGACGATACTTCTTTTAACACTCTATATTTTAGTTGGTGCTTATTTTGCGGGCCTGCTGGGTTCATTAACAGGTTTGGGCGGCGGTGTCGTCATCATTCCGTTCCTCACTTTGATATTGGATGTAGATATCCATTATGCCATTGGTGCTTCGCTGGTTTCTGTTATTGCAACATCTTCCGGTTCGGCGGCAGCGTATGTAAAAGAAGGCATCACAAACATGCGGCTGGGCATGTTCCTGGAAATTGCAACCACCATTGGCGCTGTGCTGGGCGCTTTTCTGGCCGGTTATATCCCTACTAAATATATTGCCATTATTTTTGGCGCGATCCTGCTCTTCTCCGCTTTCATGTCGTTGATCAAAAAGAACACACAAGCTGACCCCAATTCCAGCAAAGCCGCAGCTTTTTTCAAACTCGCCAATACTTATCCGGACGAACAAGGGAAATTTATCCCTTATGGTGTGCGTAATATTTTTGGCGGGTTTGGTTTGATGAGTTTCGCCGGTGTGATCTCTGGTTTACTGGGCATCGGTTCCGGTGCTTTAAAAGTAGTGGCGATGGACAATATCATGCGTATTCCTTTCAAAGTTTCTACCACAACCAGCAATTTCATGATCGGCGTTACCGCAGCGGCCAGTGCCGTGGTTTATCTGCAACGCGGTTATATTGATCCTGGTTTATCCATGCCGGTTGTGCTGGGCGTAGTGCTGGGCGCGATAACAGGTTCAAAGATCCTGGTCAAAGCAAAATCTAAATCACTAAAAATATTTTTTGCTGTCGTGATCTCCATCCTCGCCATACAAATGATCTATAAAGGTTTAACCGGAAATATATGAGCAACGGAAAAAAGGTTTTTAAGGACACGGATGTACAATTACTGATTGGAAATGTGCTGCGCTGGGGTGTCGTTATTTCCATGTCGGTAGTTTTTGTTGGCGGTTTTGTTTACATTTATCGGCATGGCAATGAAGCAGCTTCTTACCACAAGTTTATTGGCGAACCTGCTTTCTTACGAAACATAAAAGGCATTTTACAAGGTGTTGTGCAGATAAAAGGTCGGGCCATTATCCAAACAGGGATTTTACTGCTGATTGCCACACCTATTGCCCGCGTGCTGCTTTCCGCCATCAGTTTTATCCTGGAAAAAGACTATCTGTATGTCGTAATCACAATCATTGTTTTTTGTATTATTTTATTCAGTATGCTGAGCGGGATTGGGGGATGAGGCAGAAAAGGAAAAAATGTCAATGGTTAATAGTTCATTGCTGATCGCCGATTGCTAAAAGCTGCTAGCTGATCGCCGAAAGCTGCTGGCTAAATTCCTATCTTCGTACCTATGACTTTTACAGAAGCCAAAGAGCAGATAGAATTACTTTCTGCCGAACTGAAACAACACAATTACAATTATTATGTACTGGCACAACCGAGTATTTCGGATGTGGATTTTGACCGGAAACTGTCCGAACTGGCAGTGCTGGAAAAGCAACATCCCCAACTGCTTGACCCTGCTTCCCCAACACAAAAAGTAGGCGGGGAAATCACCAAAGAATTTCAAACGGTGAAGCATCAATGGCCGATGCTTTCATTGGGAAATACGTACAACGAACAGGATCTATTGGATTTCGATCTACGCATCCAAAAAGCCATCGGCAGTAACTTTGAATATGTGGCCGAATTGAAGTTCGATGGGCTTTCCATCAGTTTATCTTACGAAAATGGAAAACTGGTCCGTGGCGTTACCCGCGGAGACGGTACGCAAGGCGACGATGTTACCAACAATATCAAAACCATTCATGCTATTCCGCATCATTTAAAACCGGGCAATTATCCTGATCAGTTTGAGATCCGGGGCGAGGTTTTTATGCACCGAAAAGCTTTTGAAAAACTGAACCAGGAACGTTTGGACAATGGAGAAATCACTTATGCCAATCCGCGCAATTTTGCTTCCGGCACGGTGAAATTGCAGGATTCGGCAGAAGTGGCCAAACGCCCTTTGGATTGTTTCCTATACTTCTTTTATGCACATAAAAATCAGTTTAAAACTCATTGGGAAAGTTTGCAAACGGTGAAAAGCTGGGGCTTTCCGATTTGCGGACATACGGCACTTTGCGGCAATATTCAGGATGTCCTGGCTTTTATCAAAACCTGGGAAACCGAGCGCTTTAAATTGAGCTATGATATTGACGGCATTGTTTTAAAAGTGAACAGTTTTGCCCAACAGGGAGAATTGGGCTTTACGGTAAAATCGCCGCGCTGGGCCATCTCCTACAAATACAAAGCGGCTTCGGCACAAACCATTTTAGAAAGCGTAGGCTACCAGGTTGGCCGCACAGGGGCAGTTACGCCGGTTGCACATTTAAAACCCGTTTTACTGGCGGGAACAACCGTAAAAAGGGCAACACTGCATAATGCCAACGAAATTGCCCGATTAGATTTATATGAAGGCGATACGGTTTATGTAGAAAAAGGGGGTGAGATCATTCCAAAAATCACCGGTGTTAATTTGAGTGAAAGGACACCAGATTTAAAACCGGTTGAATATGCAACCCATTGCCCAAGATGCGGAACTTTATTGGTACGGACAGAAGGGGAAGCTGCTTTTTACTGCCCAAATGACGAAGGCTGCCCGCCGCAGATTGTAGGCAAGATCCAGCATTTTATCGGCCGTAAAGCCATGAATATTGATGGTTTAGGCGATGAAACGATTGAGAACTTCTACAAAAAAGGATTCCTGCACCACATCAGCGATCTGTACGAACTAAAAGATCGTACAAATGAACTGCGGACGCTGGAACGTTTTGGCGAGAAATCTATCACCAACATGATCAGCGGCATTGAAAAATCAAAAGAAATGCCTTTTGAAAAAGTTTTGTTTGGATTAGGGATCCGTTTTGTTGGGGAAACAGTAGCGGGAAAGCTGGCGCGTTATTTTAAAACGATAGAAGCGTTGCAGCAGGCATCTTTTGAAGAATTGATTTTAGTAGATGAAATTGGCGACCGGATTGCCGAAAGCCTGATCGAATACTTTAACGTTCCGCAGCATTTGGAACAAATTGAGAAGCTAAAAAAAGCAGGGCTTCAATTCACCGTAAAAGAAGAAGTAAATGAGCTGCAAAGCGATAAGCTAAGTGGCAAAAGCTTTATTATTTCGGGCGTTTTCGAAGCTTTTTCGAGGGAAGAACTAAAGCAAATGATCGAGCAAAACGGCGGAAAAATCCTGGGCAGCATTTCATCTAAATTAGATTATCTGGTTGCAGGCGAAAATATGGGGCCATCAAAACTGGAAAAAGCACAGAAACTCAACATCCCGATGATTTCTGAGCAGGAACTGCTTGGACTGATTAACGCATAAAGCAAGAAATCTTTGTTAATAATTATTTAACATCCGCTGCTGTAAAAACACAAAATATTATCTTAGCGGCTTCTAATACAATTGATGAAAAAATTTCATGGTACCGGAGTTGCCGTTATTACTCCGTTTCAAACCGATGGTCCTGTTGATTTTCCTGCCTTAGAAACAGTAATTGAAAACCTGATTGACAATGGTATTGACTACTTAATTTCCCTGGGCACGACCGGGGAAAGCGCGACTTTAAATCCGGCAGAAAAAAAAGAAATCTGGAAATTTACAGCACTAACAGTTGCAGGCCGCGTTCCCTTGGTTGCAGGTATTGGCGGCAATTATACAGCTGCTGTTATCGAAAATATAAAAAACTTAGACAAACAAGGTTTTGATGCCATCCTTTCCGTTAGCCCATACTATAACAAACCAACGCAGGAAGGCATTTATCAGCATTACAAAGCTGTTGCGGCCACAACTGATCTGCCGGTTATTTTATATAATGTTCCGGGCCGTACCGGAAGCAATATTACAGCAGAAACAACGGTAAGACTGGCGCATGATGTTAGCAATATTATAGCGGTAAAAGAAGCATCGGGAAATTTTGAACAGTTCAATCATATCTTGCGTGACAAACCTGCAGATTTTATGCTGATCTCGGGCGATGACCCGGTTACTTTACCCATGATTGCTTTAGGCGCTGTAGGCGTTATCTCGGTTATCGGCAATGCCGTGCCGCAGCTTTTTTCGGATATGATAAGGCTTTGTCTGGAAGGAAAATGGGAAGCTGCCCGGATCATTCATCTCCAATTGATTGAATTTACCCGGTTGATGTTTACAGACGGAAACCCGGCAGGTGTAAAAGAAGCATTACAGCTTTCCGGCTTGTGCAGTAATACACTTAGGCTACCGCTGGTAAATGTTAACCCTACCATTTCGCGTTTGATTACTGAAGAATTAAAAAAGTTGAATTCATAAAAAAATCCGCTGGCAACACGGATTTTTAGGTGCTAAAAGAAGCATTACTTTTTTTCAGTTTCGGTGTTTTTAGTTTCCTGGATTTCGAGCCGAATGGATTGAGCCATATCTTTTATATCCTGCATCCCTTTTCTGATCCTTGTTCCGGCGGTACTGTTTCCTTTGTTGTAAAATTTATCGGCATCGGCTTCCAAATTTTCTACCAGCTTTTTAAGTTCGTCAAATTTTTTCATGTAAAATAAGGTTAGGGTTAATTGTGCAAGCTAATATAAATGGTTTTTATATAAATAGCTATTGTAAGTTTTTTCGGAGATTTTTTTACCTGGTTAATTTTAATCTGATAAAAGCATCATTATAAAAAACCAGACATAAAAAAAGCACTGAACTTATGTTTTCAGTGCCCTCTATATTGATAGGTGATCAGCTTAAGCTAAAGCAAATTTGTTTTCTTTATAATAACCCGCTTTTAATTTTTCTGCTACTTCACTATAGGCATCTAAAGTACGTTCCACATCTTCTAAAGAATGTGTTGCTGTTGGAATGATCCGCAGTTCTATCAACCCCTTTGGAATAACCGGGTACAACACAATAGAACAAAATATACCATAGTTTTCCCGAAGGTCCATGGTTAAACTTGTTGCTTCTTCTAAATCACCATTTAAAAAAACCGGTGTAACCATCGTATTGGTAATACCAAGATCAAAACCGCGCGACCTTAAACCTTTTTGTAAAGCCATGGCAATCATCCAAAGTTTTTCACGCAGTTCCGGGCGGTTAATCAGCAATTCTAAACGTTTTCTCAACCCAATCACCATTGGCATCGGCAATGCTTTGGCAAAAGTTTGCGAACGCATATTGTAGCGCATAAAATTTACAATAGTTTTGGTGGAAGCTACAAAGGCGCCAATACCAGCCATCGATTTAGCAAAAGTGCCGAAATATACATCTACATCATCTATACAATCCTGGGCCTCATGCGTGCCTGCACCGCTTTTTCCCATCGTGCCAAAACCATGTGCATCGTCAATTACCAAACGAAATCTATATTTATCTTTTAATGCCACAATTTCTTTAATTTTTCCCTGGGCACCAGACATACCAAAAACACCTTCTGTAATCACCAATATTCCGCCGCCGGTTTGCTCTGCTAACTTTGATGCCCGCTCCAGTTGTTTTTCCAGGCTTGCCATGTCATTGTGCTGATAAACGTACCGTTTACCCATGTGCAGGCGCACACCGTCAATGATACAGGCATGGGATTCGGCATCATAAACAATTACATCATTCCTGTCAACCAGGCAATCAATAATAGAAACCATGCCCTGGTAACCATAATTCAGCAAAAAAGCATCTTCTTTACCAACAAAAGCGGCCAACTCCTTTTCTAAAGCTTCATGTTGATTGGAATTGCCAGACATCATTCTGGACCCCATTGGGTAAGCCATACCATAAGCAGCAGCAGCTTCTGCATCCGCTTTTCGTACTTCAGGATGATTGGCCAAACCTAAATAATTATTTAAACTCCAAATGAGATGTTCTTTTCCCCTGAACGTCATGTGTGCATCAATTTGCCCTTCCAATTTAGGAAATGAAAAATATCCGTGTGACCAGCTTTGATGCTGACCTAAGGGGCCCATGTTTTTTTGTATCTTATCGAATAAATCCAAAGCAGCTTATTTTAAATATGAATGTAATCAGGCAAAAATACCTGTTAAATTTTTATCAGCAAAAGAAGCACCAAACTCTTACCTAAAACCAACAAAAAAGGCCATTGCTTAAACAAAGGCCTTTAACAAGCCGCCAAATTAATCTACGTTATCGTGCAGAAATGAGTTATTCGGCCTGATCTCTGTTTTGCCGTCCTCATCTGCCAGCAAAGAAAACCGGGAAATTTCCGTTTCTGATGAATGTGTGTTTTGCTGCAGGGCGATTTCTTTACGTTTATATGCTGGTACGTTTTCCAGTTCCTGGATGTTTCCGCTCCTTAGTTTCATGCTCAGGTCTTTTAAACGCATAATTCGCTCCCGGGATTTGCGCAGCTGTTCTTCAATAGATTCATCTGTTTTCTGATCATCGGCACCGGCACTAACTGCATGTCCTTCCGGCTTAAGAGGTTCTGGTTTGGTTTGCTCTGCAACAACAGTTTCTACAGGTTTGTCAAAACTAAATGGTTCTGCCGTTTTAAAACCGAAACCGGACAGATCCTTTTCGTCTTCCTGCTTTTTGTCATCATCGTTCAACTTGTATTTGATGGCCCTGCTTTGTTCCTCACTTGATAATTCTTCCTTTTTCTGGAAGTCGATATTGATCTGATTTGACTGATTCTTAACTTTAAGAAACGGTTCGGTACTGTTGCCCTCCCTGTTGATATTTCCTGTAAATTCGTTTACTGCTTTTACCAGGGGCTGATCGGTAATCAGGTGGGATACAATTTTTTTAGAACTAATTACTTTTTCGCGCTCGTCTTTGGTTTGAAAACCGGTTGCAATAATGGTAACCGAAATTTTCTCGCCTAAACTGTCATCCTTGCAATTGCCCCAAATCAAATCTGCCAGCAAGCCGGCTTCTTCCTGTATGTAATCGGTAATGATGCTTACTTCATCCATTGTTACCTCTTTATCACCAGAACTGATGTTCAGTAAAATATAGCGTGCGCCTTCAATTTCATTGTCTTTTAATAAAGGGGAAGCTAAAGCGCCTCTGACAGCTTCAGAAGCACGGTTCTCGCCGACGGCAGCATAACTCCCCATAATGGAAACGCCGCTGTCTTTCATTACGGTGCGCACATCTTTAAAATCAACGTTGATATAGCCTGGCAGGGTGATAATTTCTGCAATACCTTTAGCTGCCGTGGTTAAAATATCATCTGCCTGGGCAAAAGCAGAACCTAAAGTTAAATTACCAAATATTTCGCGCAGCCTGTCGTTAGAAATTACCAGGAAAGAATCTACATATTTTCTCAGTTCTTCCATTCCCTCTTCGGCCTGCATTTTCCGGCGTTTCCCTTCAAAAGAAAACGGTGTGGTGATAATGCCAACCGTTAAAATATCCAGTTCGCGGGCAGCCTGTGCAATGATCGGGCTTGCTCCGGTGCCTGTGCCACCGCCCATCCCGGCAGTGATAAACAGCATTTTAGTGTTGGTGCCCAGCATTTGCTTAATATCGTCAATATTTTCTATAGCTGAGTTTTTACCAACTTCCGGGATAGAGCCTGCGCCCATTCCTTCTGTTAAACTGGCACCTAATTGTACTTTGTTTGGGATGGGGCTTAACTCTAAAGCCTGGGCATCGGTATTGCAAATAATAAAATCAACACCGGTAATACCTTGCCTGTACATGTGGTTTACTGCGTTGCCGCCGCCGCCGCCAACACCAATTACTTTGATGATGGACGACTTTTCTTTTAACATTTCAAATTGCATAATGCCTGATCTTAAACTATATAGATTTATTGACGACTTATATTTAATTAAACGTAATGATACGTTTTTACAGATTATTTTTAATAATGAAATTAAATTTGATTTTGATTAACTATTTTAAAAAATCCTCGTCCTTTATGTCATCTTTAATAAAGGTTTTTCCTTTTTCCAACATTCTTGAAAGTAAACCATGTTTTTTCTCAGGTGTTACATTAGCTGGTTTAACCTGGGATTTTACTGCTGCAACAGTCGGAACTTCTGCATCTTCCATTTTCTGGATCCCTTTGATCAGCAAACCGATACCTGTAGCATACATAGGGCTTTGCAGATCATCAAATATATTTTTCTGCAGCACTTCATTTTTTGCCAGATGCTCACTTGGGTAGCCAATCCGGCAATCCAAACCGGTTACATATTCTACCAATTGTGGCAGATGCTTCAAGGCTGCACCACCACCGGTAATCACAATGCCGCCGATCAGTCTTTTCTCGTAACCGGAAGTTTTGATCTCGTAATAAACATGCTCTATAATTTCTTCCATCCTGGCCTGGATCACATACGCCAGGTTTTTCACGGATATTTCTTTAGATTCCCGTCCGCGCAAACCCGGTACACAAACAATCTCGTTGTCTTTGTTTTCTTCTGCTAGGGCAGAACCAAAACGTGTTTTTAGCATCTCTGCAATGTTCCGCATAACCGAACAACCTTCCCTTATATCCTCGGTAACGCTGTTCCCGCCAAACGGGATAACAGACGTATGGCGTATAATGCCTTCATGAAAAATTGCCAGATCGGTTGTGCCGCCGCCAATATCCACCAACACCACGCCGGCTTCTTTTTCTTCTTCGGTCAAAACTGCTTCCGAAGAAGCCAAAGGTTCTAAAATCAATTCGTGACTTTCTAAACCGGCTTTGGTTACACATTTCACAATATTTTTTATAGCTGTGACCTGGCCGGAAATAATATGAAAATTGGCTTCTAAACGAACGCCTGCCATACCGATCGGGTCTTTAATCCCAGGCTCATTGTCAACCGTAAATTCCTGCGGCAATACGTGGATAATTTCTTCCCCCGGAGGCATTACTAAGTTGTACATATCCTCGATCAGCTTTTCAATATCCTTACGGTTGATTTCCAGGTTTAGATCACGACGGGTAATCAAGCCCCTGTGCTGCAAACTTTTGATATGCTGACCGGCAATCCCTACATTGACCACCCTGATCTCTACGTTGGATTGTGCTGCAGCTATTTCTATGGCCTGTGTAATTCCCTGTACGGTTTTATCTATGTTAGAAACCACGCCCCGGGTTACACCGGCTGATTCTGCTTTTCCGATACCTAATATTTCTACTGTGCGGTCTTTACTTCTGCGGCCTACAATGGCACAGATTTTTGTAGTACCAATGTCTAAACCAACTACAATTGGCGAACTTTTATCGTGAGTGATAGAAACCTTTTCCATTTCTAATGTATATTTTGAGTTGTATCTTGAATAATATGATTAGTATCTTGTATTACTTTAGCCTTTGGTTTTAGCGCTTCCAGTTTTAACACAGAATCGCTTTTGATGCACACCACCTGATTGGCGTATTTGATGTTGATGATTTTATATGCCCCCCAGCCAACTTTAGGTAAAGCTTTCTGATAAAATACCAACAGGTTTTTAAATTTTTTGTCCAATGAATCTGCATTGCCCAGTAAAATGCGTTGATTGCCCACTCTCGGGATCAGTTCAATTTCATGACCGGTGTTGATATAGATCTGCTCGATCTGCGCATCCCATAAAGAATCCCGGCGTATGTAATCAGCGGTTTTAAACAAAGCCCTGGCCATAGAGGTATGTAAAGTATCAACGCGGTTGATAAAAATTTCGTCAATATTGCCGGTTGCAACTAAAACAGGCGCGGTAAAGTTTGCCGAGAGCGGGATTTTTAAACCATGCTGATCTACATAAAAATCCTGCCCAAAACGGTTCATCACCCGGAGTATCGGTAGCCGCTGGCGCACTTCTACATTAACAACGCCATCCATATCTGCATAAACTTTGGCAAATTCTATAAACGGGTTTGCCTGCAAAGTTTTTTCGAGCTGATGGATGTTGATAGCTTCCAGTTTTTTCCCCACTAATGTATTATTGCCTACATGCAAAATAGCGTTGATCTCCTGCCGGTCAACAAAATATTGGTTTCCCGGAATGTAAACTTTTACTTCGCGGCACAGCATCGATGCTCTTTTTATGCCGATAAAACTCATGAGCACAAACAAACCGCCCAGGCAAACTGCCCAGATCAATCCAAATCCGATTGGTTTCCAGATTGATTTTTTAAACATCTTGTAAAGCTGCTTTTAAAGGTTCAACCATTTTGTCTATATCGCCTGCGCCAACTGTTAAAAGCAATTCGGGCTTTTGCCGCTGCACGTATTGCAATGCTTCTTTTACCGTATATTTCTTTGTGTTTGATGATAATGGCATCCGTTCCAAAATCATTTCTGCATTAACGCCTTCAATCGGCATTTCCCTGGCCGGATAAATGTCCAACAAAAGCAAATGGTCAATTTGCGATAAAACTTCGGCAAATTCATCTGCAAAATCACGTGTGCGCGTGTATAAATGCGGCTGGAAAATCACCGTCAAATCTTTGTTTGGATAAAGCTCTTTTACCGAAGCAATGCAAGCCCGCAGTTCTTCCGGGTGGTGTGCGTAATCATCAATATAAATGGTTTTAGTTGTATTGATGATGTATTCAAACCGGCGTTTAATGCCGAGAAAAGATTGTAAAGCAGCACGTATTTCCTTCGGATCAACATCCAAAAACAAAGCTGCTTGAATAGCTGCAACTGCATTTTCAACGTTATGTATGCCTGCAATGCCTAACTGAATATTTTGGATTTTAACTTCATGGTTACGGAAATCAAAATAATAGCTTCCGTTTTTGATGCTGATGTTTTCTGCCAAAGCATCAGCCTCGTCATTTATAGCATAAGTGAAACCCTTTGCCAAAGGAAGTCCTTTTTTACAGATCAGTTTTCCATCTGCTTTTAGCTGCGAAGCAAATTGTTGGAAAGCCCGTACCATGCTGTTTTTATCCCCATAAATATCGAGGTGATCGGCATCCATGGAAGTAACCACCGCAATATCGGGGTGCAGCGTGAGGAAAGAACGGTCGTATTCATCAGCCTCAACCACTAACATTTCATTGCCCCCAAAAAGTACATTGGTTTGATAGTTGGTTGCAATTCCTCCCAAAAAAGCAGAACAGTCATTTCCGGAAGCACGCAAAATATGCGCAATCATGCTGGAAGTAGTGGTTTTGCCATGTGTACCGGCAACGGCAATGGTGAACATGCCTTTGCTGATGATGCCCAAAACTTCAGAACGTTTTTTTAAGCTGAAGTTTTTGTCCTGAAAGAAACTTAAAATCAGTAAATCCGCCGGAACAGCAGGTGTGTAAATAATCAGCGTGCCTTCTTCCGGCCCGTTAAAATCAAAAGGAATATAATCGATCCCGTCATGATAAGTTATTTCGATATTTTCCTGCTCCAAAGCCGTAGTTAAAGCCGTTGAAGTTTTATCGTAACCGGCAACTAAACAGCCGCGATGCCGAAAGTACCGCGCCAAACCGCTCATGCCGATCCCGCCGATGCCAATCAAATAAACGCGTTGTATGCTGTTCAGTTCCATAGTTTTTTATGCCGTAAAAACAGCATTGTGTTTACCTTCCGTGATCTTAAAAACTTCTTTTGCAATATTTATATCGGCATCCGGCATGGCCAGTTTGCCAATTTCCAAACTCAATTTTTGTTGTTGATTTTCATCCTCCAACAACTCCAATGCTGTTTTTACCAGCATATTTTTTGCATCTGCATCTGTAATCAAAACCGCCGCACTCAACTGTACCAGTGCTTGTGCGTTTTTAGTTTGATGATCTTCGGCCACATTTGGCGAAGGCACCAGGATTACCGGTTTTTTCACCACGCACAACTCAGCAATTGTTCCTGCACCGGCACGGGAAATGATGACATCCGCAGCGGCATAAGCCAGGTCCATCCGGTTTAAAAACTCCACAAAACAAATATTCCGATACACCCCTTCGCCAACCTGTTCCAATATAGCTTTGTAATCATATTTCCCGGTTTGCCAGATCAATTGTACGTTCGCAGAAATTAGCTTGCCTAAACCTGCCTGCATACATTTATTTAAAGTTCCGGCACCCAAACTTCCGCCTATGACCAATATTGTTTTTTTTGATGACAAAAGATTGAAAAAGTTCATCGCTTCTTCCCTTTTTCCTTCAATCTCTACCGAAGTCCTGCGGATCGGATTGCCGGTTTTGACAATCACGTCGGACGGAAAGAACTTTTCCATCCCATCAAAAGCAACACAAATCCGTTTTGCTTTTTTTGCCAGCCATTTATTGGTGATGCCCGCATAAGAGTTTTGTTCCTGGATGAGGATAGGAATATCTTTGGTTGAAGCCGCATACAAAAGCGGGCCGGAAGCATATCCGCCGACGCCAACCACGGCATCCGGTTTGAATTTTTTAATGACCGATTGTGCTTTTTTTACACTAACAAAAACCTTAAACGGCAGCATCAGGTTTTTCAGGATAGAATCACGCTGAAACCCCTGGATGTTCAAGCCAACAATTGTATAACCGGCAGCAGGGACTTTTTCCATTTCCATGCGGCCATTTGCCCCTACAAAAAGAATTGCAGTATCAGGATGCAGCTTTTTAAGCGCATCGGCAATAGCAATGGCCGGGAAGATGTGTCCTCCTGTACCGCCGCCGCTGATGATTATTCTTTTTGCCATTTCTTATTTTCCTAATACTTCTTTTATCGACCCAAAACTTTTATAGGTAATACGTTATAAGTTTTACGTTATAAGTTCCCTGCCTAAACAAAACCAATCCTTCTTTTGCCTGCCTGAAACTTTGAACTTATAACTTTCTTCTAATGCTTCTTTTATACACCTAAAACTTACAACTTACAACTTACAACTTACAACTTACATTGCCACTTCCCTCTCCCGGATCTCTCCCACAATTACTTTCCGGTTGTCCTCGTACTCATCGATATGCCTGCTCACCGATAAAATTATCCCGAAAGCCACGCTCGTAAACAAAATGGAAGTTCCGCCCATGCTCACCAATGGCAAGGGCACACCGGTAACCGGGCCCAAACCAACCGCCACGGCCATATTGGCAAAAGCCTGAATGGTTAAACTAAAACTTAAACCGGCGGCCAGCAAAGCACCAAAAGCTTTTGGCGCTTTGGTTACAATTTTGATGCAGCGATATAGCAGGAAAAGGTAGATCAAGACCAGCGTAAAACCGCCGATCAAACCGTATTCTTCGATGATAGTCGCATAAATAAAATCCGAATAAGGGTGAGGCAGATAATTGCGTTCGGTACTATTTCCCGGGCCTTTACCAAAAACGCCGCCGGTTGCAATGGCAATTTTGGCGTGATCTGATTGGAAAGATTTATCACGGTCCACCTTGCTTGGGTGCATAAACGTTTGAATCCGGGAAGCATAAGTTGCCCTTCTCGGCCCTAAAAATATCACACCAGCCAGTAAAACTGCCCCGGCTAAACAAACTACTGCAATTTGTTTGATGCTGATGCGCCCGATGATCAGCAGCAAAACGCTCACACCGAACAACATCAATGCGGTTGAGAGATTGGCCAGGGCGATCAGGATAAAAACCACACAAACCGAACCCATGATCGGCATAAAAGATTCTTTTACGTTTTTGATGTTTTCCTGCTTGCGCGATAAGCTGCGTGCCAGAAAAGTAATCAATGATAATTTGGCCAAATCTGAAGTTTGAAAGGTTAATCCCGTTCCGGGGATGGCAATCCATCGACTGGCATCATTTACATGGTTACCAAAAAGCAAGGTATAAAGCAGCAGCGGAATGGTTACGATCATCAGGATCTTGGAGATACCGGAATAGTAACGGTAATCCAGCTTGTGCGAAATATACATCAAAGCAATCCCACCAAAGATCATGGCCAGGTGCTTCACCAAAATGGATTCTGCACCAACACCGCGTTTATAAGCCAGCGTACCGGTTGAGCTATAAACGGCCAGCGCCGAAATGACCGACAGCAGGATCACGATCAACCAGATCCAACGATCTCCTTTTGTTTGACTGAGTATTCTGTACATGCTTCTTTTACTAAGTATTTTTTTGGTTCATGGTCCTTGGTCAATAGTTCATAGTTCTTGGCTAATCGTTTATCTGCCATGAACTATCAACTATAATCCATCTACTTCTTCTACAATTCCTTCACCGCTGCTTTAAATTGTTTTCCGCGGTCTTCGTAATTTTTAAACAGATCAAAACTGGCGCAAGCCGGAGACAATAAAACCGTATCGCCTTTTTTTGCCAGGTGATAAGCCAGTTGTACCGCTTCCTGAGCCGAAAAAGAATTTACGATCATGTCCACATCATCTTCAAAAGCTGCATGGATACGTTTGTTGTCTTTCCCCAAACACACAATCGCTTTCACTTTTTGCTTTACCAGCTCCTTCAGCATCGTGTAATCATTGCCTTTGTCCACGCCGCCCAAAATCAGCACTACATCCGTACTCATACTTTCCAAAGCATACCAGGTAGAATTAACGTTGGTGGCTTTAGAATCATTGATAAAACTGATGCCTGCAATTTTGCCTGCATATTCCAATCGGTGCTCAATGTTCTTGAAATCGCCCATGCTTTCGCGGATGGTTTCGTTCCGCAGTTCGAGCACTTTTGCGGTAATGCCTGATGCCATGCTGTTGTAAATATTGTGCTTTCCCTGCAAAGCCAATTCACTGATGTTCATGCTCAGGTCTCCTTTATCCGTTAAAAAAAATAGCTCGTCTTCATCCAAATACGCACCCTGATCTACTTTTTTCCGGATAGAAAAAGGCAGCTCCTTTGCTTCAATCTTCCTTTTGCCGATCCCTTTTACGGTTTCTTCGTCATCGGCACAATAGATCAGGTAATCTGCACCGGTTTGGTTTTGGATGATCCTGAACTTGGAATCGGCATAATTTTCCATTTTATATTCGTACCGGTCCAAATGGTCGGGCGTTATGTTCAGCAGCACAGCAATATCGGCCTTAAACTGGTACATATCGTCCAACATAAAACTACTGATCTCCAACACAAAATGGTCGTACTTTTCTGCGGCCACCTGGTAGGCAAAACTTTTACCGATGTTACCGGCCAAACCCACATTTAAACCTGCTTTTTTCAGCAGATGATAAGTCAAACTTGCCGTTGTTGTTTTGCCGTTTGAGCCGGTGATGCAGATCATTTTAGCCTGTGTATATCTTCCGGCAAATTCAATTTCTGAAATAACCGGCACTCCTTTTTCTTTCAGCTTCTTAACAATCGGTGCTTTTTCGGGGATGCCCGGACTTTTAACCACTTCGTTTGCCTGCAAAATAATTTCTTCGGAGTGCTGTTCCTCTTCAAAATCAATTTTCCAGTCCTGCAACTGCAGTTTATATTTTTCGTTTATCTTCCCAAAATCAGAAACAAAAACTTTAAACCCCTGCTTCCGCGCCAAAAAAGCTGCGCCCACGCCGCTTTCCCCTGCACCAAGAATGCACAGGAACTTACCGTTTCCGTAAGCTGTTGTTGCTGATTTATGCTCTCCTGTTTCCAATTTTCTTTTTATAATTTAGTTTTAAACTGATGCTTCTTTTACTACCTTAATTTTAGTGTTACGATGGTTACGATGGCCAGAAAAATACCGACGATCCAAAACCGTGTAACGATCTTGGATTCGTGGTAACCTTTTTTCTGAAAATGATGATGCAGCGGCGACATCAGAAATATCCGCCGTCCTTCGCCGTATTTTTTTTTGGTGAACTTGAACCAGCTCACTTGTAAGATCACCGAAACCAGCTCGATCAGAAAAATACCGCATAAAAGAGGTATCAGCAATTCTTTGCGGATCATGATGGCAAATGCCGCGATGATGCCGCCGATGGCCAGACTGCCGGTATCGCCCATAAATATTTGTGCCGGGTAGGAATTGTACCACAAAAACCCAACGCACGCACCTACAAAAGCACCGGCAAAAATCACCAGCTCACCAGAATTTGGAATGTAAACGATGTTCAAATAATCCGCAATAACCGTATTGCCCGAAACATAGGCCAACACAGCCAGCGTAATCCCGATAATTGCCGAAATTCCGGTTGCCAAACCATCAATTCCATCGGTAATATTGGCTCCGTTGGAAACCGCAGTAATGATAAAAATAGTAAAGAGCATGAAAACGATCAACCCGTAATGCTCATAACCCGGACCCATAAACTTGATCACTTTAGCATAATCAAATTCATTGTGCTTATAAAAAGGGACATTGGTTTTGGTGGATTTAATATCCTGCGTATAAACGTATTTATTGCCCTGCTGATGCACCTCTACCGGAACATCGTATTTTACCGGAAGCGTTACCGTTTGCCGGATCACGATCTCCGGACTGAAGTACATCGTCCAACCAATAATAATGGATAAACCAACCTGTCCAACAATTTTGAAACGGCCTGCCAGGCCTTCTTTGTTCTTTTTAAAAACTTTGATATAATCATCCAGAAAGCCAACCGTGCCCATCCAAAGTGTAGTGATGATCATTAGGATTATATAAATATTATCCAGTTTGGCCAGCAGCAAAGTCGGGATCAGGATTCCCATCAGGATCATGATACCGCCCATCGTTGGCGTGCCCTGTTTTTGCATCTGCCCTTCCAGACCCAGGTTTCTTACCGTTTCGCCCACCTGCTTTTTCTGCAGGTATTTAATGATCTTGCCGCCATAAACTGTGGTAATAATCAGCGAAAGTATGACAGACATGGCCGTGCGGAACGAGATGTACTGAAATACACCTACGCCGGGTATGTTGTGGTTTTTGTAAAGATAGGTAAACAAATAGTACAGCATCAGTTCATGAGTTTAAATTGTTCTGTCAAAATCTGTTTATCATCAAAAGGGTATTTCACACCTTTGATCTCCTGATATTTTTCGTGCCCTTTTCCGGCCAATAAAATAATGTCTTCCGGTTGCGCCAGATGACATGCTGCTTTTATCGCCTCTTTTCTATCGGCAATGGCAAATGCTTTTCGTTGCTGATCGGGCGTGATGCCGCTTTGCATATCCCGGATGATCTGATCGGGATCTTCCGAACGCGGATTGTCCGAAGTCAGGATCACTTTATCACTCCACTCGCAGGCAACAGTGGCCATCACCGGACGTTTGGTTTTGTCTCGATCACCGCCGCAGCCAATCACGGTAATCACCTGTTCACTGCCTTTACGGATGTCTTTGATCGTACTCAACACGTTTTGAACCGCATCTGGTGTGTGGGCATAATCTACAATACCAATCACTTTATTAGCAGAAATGAAATAATCAAACCTTCCTTCTGCTCCTGATAAACGGCTCAGTACCGTTAACACTTTTTCTTTGTCCTGTTCCAACAGCATGGCCGCACCATAAACCGCCAGCAAATTATAAGCGTTAAAGCTGCCAACCATTTTAAACCAAACTTCCTGGTTGTCGATATTTAAAAACAAGCCGCCAAACTGGTTCTCGATGATCCGGGCTTTGAAGTCGGCCATGCTTTTTAAAGCATAAGTTTTTTGGTGCGCTTTGGTGTTTTGCAGCATTACCCTACCGTTGCGGTCATCCAAATTTGTGAGGGCAAAAGAAGTATTGGGCAGTCCGTCAAAAAACGCTTTTTTGGCTTTTAAATACTGATCGAAAGTTTTGTGAAAATCAAGATGGTCATGGGTGATGTTTGAAAATATCGCGCCTGTAAATTCCAACCCGGTAATTCGGTGCTGCACAATTGCATGCGAACTCACTTCCATAAAAGCATAATCACAACCGCGCATCACCATTTCGTGCAGTAATTGGTTTAATTCGACGGGATCAGGCGTGGTATGTGTGGCAGCAATAACTTCCTGATTGATCCGGTTTTCTACCGTAGATAACATGCCGCATTTATAGCCCAGCTCACGGAAAAGTTGAAATAACAAAGTTGCAATAGTAGTTTTACCATTGGTTCCGGTTACGCCCACTAATTTTAATTTATGGGAAGGATGATCATAAAAATTAGCAGCCGCAAAACCTAAAGCAGCAGATGCTTCTTTTACCCGTATAAAAACAGTATTTTGATCCTGGCCTTCCGGAACTTCTTCGCAAATGATCGCAACTGCTCCGGCAGCAATTGCCTGGCTGATGTACTGATGGCCGTCAACCAAGGTTCCTCTCACTGCAAAAAACAAACTGCCGGCAACAACCTTACGCGAATCAAAAACGAGCGCAGCAATTTCCAGTTCGGGTTTTTTTAACAAACCCGGACCGGCAATTCCTTTACATATATCCTTTAACTTCATTCGAGTTCGAGTACTATTTTAGAACCTTTTGGTATGATACTGCCTGCACCTACGGATTGACGTACAACAGTACCACTGCCGATCACTGCAATTTTATATCCTGCATTCCCCATGATAAACAAAGCATCGCGCAAGCCCATCCCTACAGTTGATGGCACTCCTTTTTTGTGTGTTATTTCGCTGTCTCCCGCAATACCTTCATTAGTATCAATGGAAGTTTCCATATTTTTAGCATAAATGGGTTTAACGCCAAGCTTGGTATAAACCTCTTGCAATGCTTTTTGCCGGCCGGTTTTTGCTTTAGGCGATTCTGTATTGCCAACCATACGAACCGGAGCAGCCTGGTTCAAATCTATGTCACTGGAATAAACCCTATCAGCTATTTCCCTGAAAACAGGACCGGCTACCAAAGCGCCGTAATAGCCGTTTTTAGGGTCGTTGATTACCACGATCATAGAATATTTAGGTTTGTCGGCCGGAAAATATCCGCAAAAAGAAGACTGATACTGCCGTTTTGCCTTGTATCCTTTGTTACCGTCGGCAACCTGTGCCGTACCTGTTTTGCCAGCGATTTTATATAAAGGGTTATAGAGGATATTTTTACCTGTCCCTTCGCTGATCACGCCTTCCAGCATCGCTTTCATTTTACTCAGTGTTATATCAGAACATATTTTGTCGTTAATCACCCTTGCTTCAAATTGCTCAATCGGGTTGCCCAGCCTTCTGATCTCTTTTACAAAAATCGGTGCAATGTATTTGCCGTTATTGGCTACTGCGTTATAAAAGGAAAGCATTTTTAAAGGTGTCATTTGCATTTCATAACCATAAGCCATTTGCGGCAAAGTCATGTTTTTGTTCCAGCTTTTGTTTTGAGGATTTTTAATCACCGGCTGCGCTTCCCCGGGAATCTGTAAACCTAACTTTTCATTTAGGTGCCATTCGTATAAATGATCTGTAAATTCAGATTGGTTATCGTGATAAGCGTTATTGACCAAAAAGGCAACCGCTGCGTTTGATGATTCTTCGAACGCTTTTTTAACAGAAACTACGCCGATGCTCCCGTGAGAATCTTTGATGATGTGGCCAGGGATTTGATATGTACCTGTATTGACCCTGGTGCTGGTGTCCACTTTTTTGTCTTCCAGCAGGGCCATGTAAGAAGCTATTTTAAAAGTAGAACCGGGATCCTGGTTACCGGCAATGGCATAATTAAACTTTTCCTGATACTGGCCCGGTGCTATTTTGGTAAAGTTGGCAACGGCACGTACTTCGCCGGTTGCAACTTCCATCAAAATCACAGCCCCATGATCGGCATCGCTTTTAATCAATTGTTTTTGCAAAGCGCTTTGGGCCACATCCTGAAAATTAACATCCAACGTAGAAATAATATCTGCGCCTTCTTTTGGTGCTATTTCAAAATCCTCATTAACCGGTTTCCAAACGCCGCCGGCTATACGCTGCATCAATCTTTTTCCGGATTCGCCATTAATATAAGGTGCGTAAGCGCCTTCCAAACCAACTGCATTTTTTACGTTCTCATTTTTATAACCTATAGTTCTGGCAGCCAGTGAGCGGTAAGGCAAGATCCGTTTGTTCTTTTGAAGCACGATCAACCCGCCGCCGTATTTGCCCATGTTGAAGATCGGGAACTTCTTGATCTGCTTTAAATCCTGAAAAGAAACCTTACGTTTAATGAGCAGATAGCGGGAACTGTCGCGGCGGCCATTACGCAAATAACGGGAATAATCGCGGGAGGATTTATCACCAAAAAAAGAAGAAAGTTTCATGGCCAGCGAATCTACTTTGGCATAAAACACTTTATCTTCTGCAATTACACCTTCCATCATATCCATCCGCAGTTCATATTCGGGCACAGAAGTAGCCAGCATGCTGCCGTCTAAAGCAAAAATATTGCCCCGGGCGGCTTCAACATTTACGTAACGGATAGACAGGCTGTCCTGCATAGCTGCCCATTTTTTGCCCTGTAAAAACTGCACCCGGCATAACTGTACCATTACTGCCGCGGCAAACAGTACGATCAGCCCGAAAGCAAGATAAACGCGGAGCAGTATATTGGTTCTAATGCTCATCTTCTTCTGTTACCGTAAGTTTCTGCGGTGGTTCCACAGAGGTTTTTAATCCTAAAGTATCTGTCCTTTTTTCTACTTCTGTAAGTGTGCTTTTATAAGATAGTTCTGCTTTTGTTGTTTTATAATCCCAGCTTAGTTCTTTTACCTGCTTGGATAGTTTATCGATGTCGCGGATATTGTTTTCTGCCATGTGGCGGTTAGCGATATAGATCATCGCCAAAAAGGCCACAAAAAAGATAAACGGCAGCAGCCGGGTAGCAGCTTCGGTAGAAACTACACCCTTATGCAGCAACAGCGTGAAAAAATTATTGGGGATTTTACCGGCGGGCGGTTTTTCTTCCACAATCAATTCCTTCTCCAGTAGTTCCTCTTCTTCCAGAATTTCTGCTCTTAAACGGTTGTTCATCATCTTTTTACAGCTATCCTTAATTTAGCACTGCGTGCCCGGTTGTTGTTTTTTATTTCTTCTTCCGATGCCGTTATGGCGCCCCGGCTTACCGCATCAAAAGGCTTCTGATCATTTCCATAAAAATCTTTTTCCACCTCACCTCGAAATTTTCCTTTTGCGATAAAGTTCTTCACCAAACGGTCTTCCAAAGAGTGATAAGACATCACTACCAAACGGCCGCCAGGAATCAATACTTCTGCCGATTGCACTAAAAACTCCTGCAAGGCTTCCAGTTCCTGGTTCACTTCAATGCGCAAAGCCTGGAAAACCTGAGCCAGGTATTTATTTTCTTTTCCTTTCGGGATTAAATTTTGAATAGCGTTTTTTAATTCGGCAATCGTATCGATAGGTTGGTTCAACCTAGCCGTTACTATTGTTTTTGCCAGTGTTTTTGCATTTTGTAACTCGCCGTACATGCCGAAAATACGGTGGAGGTTTTCTTCACTATAAGTATTGATGATCTTTTTAGCAGTTAAATCCCCGCCCTGGTTCATGCGCATGTCCAGATCGGCATCAAAACGAACAGAAAAACCACGGTCGGCCTGATCGAACTGATGCGAAGAAACGCCCAAGTCGGCCAGGATGCCGTTTACCGGAATGGCATCATACAAACGGCAATAATTTTTTAAATACCTGAAGTTTTGCTCAACAAAAGTAAAACGCACATCGTCCAAAAGATTTTTACGGGCATCTTCATCCTGGTCAAAAGCCAACAAGCGGCCTTCTTTGCCCAACTGGTCAATGATTTCTTTGGAATGGCCACCGCCACCAAAAGTTACATCAACGTAAGTGCCTTCCGGCTTAACGGCCAGGGCAGCAATACATTCCTGCAGCATTACGGGTATATGGTAGTTACTCATTAGTTCGGTTTCCTTTATTGCCCATTACTTCTTCGGCCAGTGTGGCAAAATTTTCCGGTTCATTGTCCAATTGCTCATCGTAGGCATTTTTTGCCCAAACTTCTATTTTATTTAAATTTCCGGTTAACACTATATCTGTACCGATACCTGCGTAATCCAGCAGCGGTTTCGGGAAAAGTATCCTTCCGGCGGCATCCGGTATTATTTCTGATGCACCTCTTGTAAAATACCTTATAAATTCCCGGTTCTTCTTTTCAAACTGATTGAGCTTGCCCAACTCCTCCATCAACAAATCCCATTCTTTCCTGGGGTACATCACCAAATGTTTTTCAAAGCCACGATTGATGACAAGCCCCTCCCGTTCAGCTTCCGGAAGCTGCTTCTTGAGGTTCACCGGAATCATCATCCGGCCTTTGGCATCAAGCTTACAATCAAACTCTCCTAAAAAATGTGGCATTGCCCCAGGTTGGGTAATTTTTTAATAAGTAAAAGTATAAATTTTACCACCTTTTACCACAAATCCCCACTAAAAGTTTTCAACATTAATTTTTAGCTGCTTTTTCAACCTAATGAAGAACAGAAATACTTCTTTTACTGCATAAAAAAGTATGGATGCAACGGCTATAACCAACGTACATTATTAAAAATACAGTGCTTTTTAAATCTTCTGAAAGTTTTGGTTACGCTTGAAAATGATCGGCCATATTTTTAATGCTCCTTTTAAGGCATAAAAAAAAGTATTTGCTAATGGGCAATAGCCGATAGTTCATGGGTTGTTGCCGATAGCTGAAAAAACAAACGCTTATTTTACAGGCATAAAAGAAGCACTGGCTGGTTCTGATAAAAATATAATTTGAACGGACCTTTGCTGATGTTGATCTTTTGAGGTTTTCCCGGCTTTGATGGATATTGACCTTAACATTAATACTATCAAAATCCTTTCAGGCAAAATTGACAATAACCCGCCTTAGATGTTAGCTGGTAAATTTTCCGTCTTATACTTCCGGTCATTCTAATTTTAGCGGTGCTGCCTCCACCTTTTTAACTTATTTGCTGCCCGACAGGGGAAGCAAGTTTACCAATATGGCGCAGGAAGCGGCTATGTCGCGTTTGTACGGTGCCATCCATTACCGCAGCGATTGCGAAATGGGTTTGGTTACGGGGAATAAGGTTGGACAGTTTGCAATACAACGGGCAAAGTTGGACGGGGCGGGGAATTAGGGGGATACAGGTTTTCAACGGACTAAAGTCCGTTGTTACAATATGTCCCGAAGCTACGCTTCTTTTATCAGGCAGATTCCTGTTTAAATCATCTGATAACTAAAAAGAGCCGTAGGCTCGAAGCATTTTGTAACAACGGACTTTAGTCCATTGCAAACCTCAACATCACAATTAATTCATCACCCTAACCCTCAAAAAACTCGCCTCCTCTTTGCCACTATAAACCTTAATCGTTGCCTTCCGAAAATCAGTAGGCGTTGCTTTCATGATGTTCATAAACTTTTGCGGGTTGCGGTCGATCAACGGGAACCACGAACTTTGCACCTGCACCATCAAACGGTGCCCTTTTTTGAAAGTGTGCAGCACATCCTGCAACTCAAAATTAACCGGCGTTACTTTGCCGGGCACAAAAGGTACGGGTTTAGAAAAACTATTTCGGTATTTGCCGCGCATCGCCTCGCTCCTCACCATTTGCTCGTAATGTGACAATGTTGAATTTATACCGGTAAAAGAAGTATTCCTGGTTGAATCAGGATAAACATCAATCACTTTTACAATCCAATCTGCGTCAGTCCCGGTGGTGGATACTTTTAAATTGGCCCAGATGTTTCCCGCCAAAGTCAAGTCCTGATCCAAAATATCGGTTTGATAAGTTAAAACATCCGGCCGTGTAGCAGCAAAACGTTGGTCGGCGGTCATGTATTCGCGGTCCATATCCATCGAAGTACCGCCAAGAAAAGGAACAGGTTTGTTTGGGTCAGAAATATAGGCATCAAAAGAAGCATTGTTTTTTGGCGGCTCAAAAGATAATTTTCCATTCGGCAAAAAATACAGGTTCTTCTCCTGGGCTTCTTTCGGCGGCCAGGTTTTATAGCTTTTCCATTGGTTTACGCCGGTTTCAAAAACAGAAACCGGCGGCAGATCCATTTCTGTTCCTTTTAAATAATGGCTAAAGAATTTAAACTCGATATTTTCCCGGTAAAAAGCAGCCGTTGATCCGTCAAAACCAATATCACCTAAATGATCTCCGTTTCCGCGCGCCCAGCCGCCATGCACCCAAGGGCCCATGGCAAAATAAGCAGGCGTTGCAGGATTATTTTTAACGATGGTTTTATACGTATTGATGGCACCATACAAATCTTCCGCATCGTACCAGCCGCCGGTAACCAGCACTGCTGTTTTTATATCCTTTAAATGGGTAAGCACGTTGCGGTCTTTCCAATGCTGGTCGTAATCCGGGTGGTCCAGCATTTCGTTCCACAACCGGATCGTGTCCTTGTAATACATCGTGTTTGAGTTCCGCAGGGTGCCCATCTTCATAAAAAAATCGTATCCGTCTTCTGTTCCGGCATTAAATTCTGTTGCACGGCGTTGTGTTGGTTTTTCATCCTGCCTGTTAGTAAAACCCGGATAAAAACCAAAGTTGGCCACCAGCATAAAAGCACCGTTGTGGAAAGCGTCATCGCGGTACAGATCAGCAATAGGTGCCTGCGGAGAAGCAGCAACCAAAGCCGGATGACGGCTCAACAATGCCGTTGTTGTGTAAAAACCAGGATAAGAAATCCCCCAAACACCAACTTTCCCGTTGTTATTTGGCAGGTTTTTGATGAGCCAGTCAATCGTGTCATACGTATCTGTGCCTTCATCCACGTCGTTATTGGTTGAATGTGTATCCTTTTCTGGCGTCATTTCTTCATAGATCCCTTCGCTCATCCATCTGCCGCGCACATCCTGATAAACGAAGATATAACCATCGTGCAAAAAGAAAGAAGATGGCCCTAAAGACCGTTTATACTGATCTAAGCCGTAAGGCGCAACGCTATAAGGCGTACGGTCCATCATCACCGGGTATTTTTTCGACTGGTCTTTCGGCACATAAACCGAAGTAAACAGCTTTTTGCCGTCGCGCATCGGTATCTGGTATTCAAACTTCTGGTAATTGGCTTTTACATAAACAGAATCAGCATTGACCTGCGCAGAAACCTGCATAAAAAACAGGCATAAAAGAAGCATGACGGCAATTTTTTTCATGAAGACGAATTTAGTGTATAAGCAGCAATTGAATATATTTGTTCTGGATGGACAGAAGGCAACAAATATTTTACTGGCTGAAAGAGATTCTGGAAGCTAATTTAACCGGTATTAATTACCGTGCTTTCATATTTGGTTCCCAGGCAAATTTAACTGAACTGCGCCGGTCAGACATTGATCTTGGGATTCTTGGTGATGAACCTATTCCTACGCAGCAGTTATCGAAAATCAATGAAGCCATAGAAAACCTGCCGATGCTGTATAACATTGACTTAGTTGATTTTAACGAAGTGGATGAACGCTTTAAAGCTGTTGCACTTAGAAACGTAGAATGGTTATGAATGATTATTTTGAAGAGAAGCTGGCAACGTATGAACAAGCTTTAACAACTTTTAAAGAAGCATTGCTCGAACACCCCTCACAATTGGAAAGAGACGGCGCCATACAACGCTTTGAATATTGCTTTGACCTTTCCTGGAAAACCTTGAAACGCTTTTTAGAAAAACGTGGGCTAATGAATTTAAACAGCCCGAGATCTGTTTTTGCTGCTGCTTTTGCTGAAAATATCATTGATGATGAAGTAGTCTGGTCTAATATTTTGCTGAAACGAAATGCTTCCGTTCATACTTATAATCAAGCTTTAGCTGAAAACTTGTTTGCTTTATTGCCTGAATATTATGAGGCGATGCAGAAGCTGATTTTAATGATGAATTATGAATAATCCGATATAACTCAAACTTTAAATACTGTTTTAACTCAGAAATATCAATGGTTTGGTCGCTAGACAATATAGTTACTCCGTTAACAGAAGTTGCATGACCTGATGTTTTTTAGCAGGAATTAAAATATCACCTAACACATTTTCTTCCTTAACTACTTTTTCTTCCTTAACTATAGAACCGGATACTTTAAAATCAAGCAATTTAGCAAGACTCTTTAATATTTTTAAAGTTTCCGGTTTTTTTTATTTGATAATTACTTCGTGCATTATTGTATTTTTTATTGAAATTAAAGATTTTTAAACAAAAAACTTCATAGAAACAAAAAGCCTTCACCTACTATTTCTGAGCTATTAATTTAAGTGCGTAATCTATATAAAGTACATTAAATATTTACAATTAGATTAGCAAGGTTTTTCCCTATTTCGTTTTCGACGTTAAAATCCTGGATGAACGTGTCAAAACATGCTATTCTTTCTTGCATGGTTTGAACGTAACG
>JAABUQ010001985.1_pt1 | contig 41908 bp, 54 predicted proteins | sample 5560001 | NCBI WGS metagenome assembly JAABUQ01 (sample SAMN10711888, study PRJNA513371) | rock metagenome | isolation source: Antarctica rocks | place: Antarctica: Victoria Land, Finger Mt nord | collected 2015-12-18
TTTTTTGGGGCAGTGCAGAATACCAAACGATGGAAAGGAAAACGCTCTTACCAATCCTATCACTACTTGGTGGTCACTCGAATATTCCGGGTTTCGTAGACGTTTAACTACAACTGTAGGACTAATGCTATAATTGTGACATGCTTTTGAACGTAGTACCAGTGTTTCTTTATCGTAGGACTCTGAGCTGTGCCACATCACCCTCAATCTCTTGCGTCAGAAACATTCGTCTCTGGTGGGCATCCATGCCAAGTGGCTCAAAGCTGCCTGGGACAATTCCTCTCTCTTGTGCGTTCTGGATGGGGTTATTTGGATGCGATTGCCCTGTCGCTCACGCGCTCTGGTTTGACAAAAAAGGTCTGTAGAAGACGTTGATTGAACACCCATTCGGCAATTGCAAGAGTAAAAACCCAAGAAATCCATGCGGAGGCTGCATAGATATCCGATTGTGAAGTTTTTGATGCACTATGAGTAAGGATCGTCAATGCTATGCCTCCATACAACCAAACACGCAGCATGACTGCGCCAAAGGTAAGTGCATAATTGCGTGTCATCCAAACCCAAGGGTGTTCACACATCGCTCAAATTCGGCGGCAGCGGCTTCTGGATGAGGCATTGGCAAGGTGGCAAAGCCGACAAATCGGTCGGGATGGGTGGCAATGGCCGCCGCGAGCTGGTCATTGATCTCCTTTGTCAGCGGTACCACCTCTGTATCAGGGATGGCTGGTAGCCCTACGGGAGTGTAGGAGAGAACCTGGACATCAACGCCCATTGTGTCCATCTCTTTCAAGCGACCAGCCCCCAGATCTTCGAGTTGGGTGCTGAGGGGAGACGCTAATGGAGAGGGGGCTTGGGCATCTGGAAGCAATTTCGCCAGTGCCTCCTTGATCGCAGGGATTTGGAAATGCTCTTCGAGCGCAATAATCTTCATCTGTTTCTTTTTCTTTCCGCGCTTCTCTCCATTCTCTTCTGAAGTGTTCATCTGGTGAGAAGCTCCCTCGAATTATTGACCGACTTCCACTCACAATCGTTCGTTCAACGGTCTTGCTCGGCGCAGGACGCTCATGGACACAGCAGCGTATGTAGCGACGTAAACCGCATCTCGTTCATCAGTCGTTTCCCGCATGACTTAGTTGTCCGTATGCTTGATAACCCGCTTTCCTCGGCCCCCTTCTGCTTCGAGAGAGAGGTGCGCTTCAGCAATGTTGTCCAGATCATAGATGCTATGAACGACCGGATGGATGGAGCCAGCATCAACGTATGCGGCAAGATCAGTCATGATCTCTCGCATTGGCGTAGCACTAAAGAACTGGACCCGTTTGGACCCGAAGATAGTTGAGGCCAGGATAGAGGCGATATTCCTCGAACTCATAGCCATGCAGAACATTCTGCCGCGACGACTCAACAATCGGCGATATTTGCTCAGGTCTGTTCCTACTAGATCGAGCACGACATCAAATGGTGCAAGAGAGGATGGTGAAGTTGTTCGATAATCGAGTGCCTCGTCAGCCCCGAGTTCCTTCAAAAAATCAAGGTCCTTAGCCGAGGCGAGCCCGGTCACGTGCGCACCCAGCAATTTTCCCATCTGAACCGTCATGCACCCCACGCCACCCGCCGCACCGCGAACAAGGAGACGTTCGCCGTGAAGCAACTTGGCCTTATCTCGTAAGGTGATGACGGCAACCGCACCAACGCTCGCCATCGAAGCTGCTTCAAGAACGTTGAGACGTTTCGGGCTTGATGCAATGCGGCTTGGCGAGATCGTGACAAAATCTGCGGCGCACCCCTGCATGAAGCCCCTTTTCACCAAGAGCGGCATCTCCCCCCACACCAGATCGCCCACCTTGAAGTCCGGCGTTTCAGTCTTGATCTCGACAACCTCACCTACGAAGTCGATCCCGGTGCGTTTAGGAAATTGGTTTCCTGTGAGGAAGCGTAATTTGCCGGAGCGGATAGTCGTGTCGAGGGGATTCACGCTCGATGCATGGACTCGCACGAGTACCTGACCGTGGTCAGCTTGGGGGCGTGGTACCGTCCTTATCTGCAACCCACTTCCACTCGGCGACCCATACCGATCATACTCAGCTGCACGCATCACCTCTGTCACCGTCTTCTCCGCGTGTGTCATGATTTCTTCCTCTTTGCGAACATGTGTCATGATTTCTTCCTTTTTATAAATTGAGAACACCTCTACGATACTTCCCAGAAGAGTTGGTATCCTACTCTGATTCTGTGGGTAGCAATGGCGAGGCAATCGCTGGTTCGTTCTGTCCACCGAGACGACGGCGTGCAGTTTCACGACGTCCGATGGCGGAAACATGATTGGTTGAGGCTGCCAGACCAAAGATGGGCATGTTCCCGTAGAGGGCCTCGTACTTCCCAGCCTCGACAAGAAAAGTTTCGTGCCAGATTCCAACACTGCCATCGCTGCCAATGTTTGTATTGAAACGACGCCACGCTCCCAGGTGTGGATCGTCTTTGTCCCTGGCAAATTTCTCCAGATCTTCAAAGGAGTGCCAGTACTGCACAAGAGCAATGCCACGCCAATAGAAAAAGACCTGTCCACCTAACATGCCCTTCTCAGGATGCTGGAAGAGGGTACGCAACATCGGTCCCATCGCCATCGCAGTGGGAATCCATCTGCGGAAGGCCAAGAATTTATTCACACGCATGCCTATAATGAAAACAACAAACGCTTCGTCAGTCTGTGCCGTAAAACGTCCGGGAATGACCTTTGCCATTTGGAATACTCCTTTTCACTCAAACAGAATCTTACACTTTTTGCGGTGCCGCTCTCTCTTGTTGGGTCAGATGGTGCAAGGTTGCCAACGTTTCATCACACCACGTCAGCAAGGCGCGACACCGATGAATGCCATAGCGCACCGTCATGACCCGATACGAGAGGGTCGCATTCTCTTGAACTTCAGCCACCAACTCGCGCTCGATCCCTTCGTATTTTTCGAGCAGGCGCGACTGAAGCTTTTGGAATGCGTGGATATGCTCCTTGTTCTTCTCAAGCGGGATATGGGCACCAAAGAAGAGCTTGAGCAGCAACTCATTGCGCTCCACCGCAGACTCAACCGACTCTGAGAGCCAGTCTCGCAGTCCTTCTTTTCCTTGCTCGGTCAGGGTATAGATGTACTTCTCAGGCTTCCCCTCTTGCTTTTCAGCATGGCGAGCTGCTAATCCCTCTTCCACTAATTGCTTGAGAATAGGGTAAATCTGTCCGTAGCTCTCGCTCCAGAAATTGCTGGTGCTGCATTCCATGAATTTCTTGATATCATAGCCAGAGCTAGGGCAGATACTCAGCACTCCCATCACCGCATACTTGCTCGTATTTTCCTTCGCCATGTGTAACTCCCTTTTATATCTAAAAAATATATATCTAACAAATATATATCATACAGATACGTAATTGTCAAGGGGATGGCATTTCAAAATGGGTATTCTAGAAAGTGTTGGGGCCGAGATTGCTCAGCTAATATCTTTTTTGCAAGGGATGTTATCAATGGATATCAAGTATCTTGGGTCTCCGACAAGGTGGTAAACGTAGCTTGTTTTTTTTGAGAAAGGGATGAGCATGAAGGAGTATGAGAAGTGGATTCAGCAATTGTTACAATTGCTACATATCCTCCTCAGAAGCACGTGTTTCCACATCTGGATTGGCAGGCTGCTCATATCGCATCCTGTCAGCCATTTTTCATCTCTTCTGTTAGATCACGAGACCAATTCCTTAGCGTGGTTTTTCGTATGGGTACTGATGCCCAGGCCCAAGTGCAAAAATTTGTTTTTTGGTCACATCGAGCTCGTCTGCAAGGTCTCCCAGCAAGGTAAGTCGCTCACGCACAACCTCTTGAGATTTGGTATCGAGAGGCGACCAGGTACGTGGTTGCACTTCCTGTTTACCACCCTTCTGGTATGCACGCAACCACTCTAACAGTTGTGGAAGAGGAACCCAGATACGCTGGGCGTGTGCCTTGAACAGGGTGTACTCGTAGTCTTTGTCCAATATCGGTTGGAGCAGTCTTTCAATCCTTTCTCCCTCACGTCTGATTGCATGTGCGAGATCAAAGAGGGAATCATTGTTCTCCGATGCGAGTGCAGTTGTCATACGTGTGTTCCTTTCTGTCCTCAAAGTACTCAAAACATGGCAGGAAAATGCTTTATCAGAAGCATTTTCCTGCTTTCCGTCGTTTATTTTGTCGGTCTAACAGTTTTCTTAGAGGAGAGTAGCTTTGGAGGACCACGAACCACTATGAACAGAACCCTCTTTTGAGGATATACAATCATCATGTCTGCCTTTCCTCCTGATGTATGAAAGTATTCATGTATAGAGAAAGAAGCAATGAGTATGATGGACATTCATTCCCATTGCCACTGTGTTCATTATGGAGAAGAGGAACGTGGGTGAGCCTTCATAGGTCTTTCACATCTCTTTTCATGCCAGGGACTCAAGGGGGTTGCTCGCACAACCCTGTTTGCACCTGCCCCATGCCCATCGTTGTCTTGTACCCTACGCCCGCATATGGGGCAAATGCTGCAAGGATGGCGAGTTCGGACACACCCTCATCTCTGAAGGAATAGGTGCATGTTCCAGTGAAGCCTTTTTGCACAAAGTTGGGAAAGTGTACGACGTGCGTCTGCAGGTCACCTTGTGTGACTCTGACGCACTCTCTTCTCATCCATATGCAAGTGTTCAGGTGCATATGCGTTCCATGTGCGAAGTAAGCTTGTCCAAACATGACGTGGATACGGGAACAATTCAAAGTGTCTTTGTCCCAGACTAAAGGCTGTTGGACTGATAAAATGGAATGTTACGAAAGAATGTGAAGGAGACGTTGCAATCGTTTGAGCCTATCCAGTTGAAACCCCGAGAAGAGGGAGTCTCATCAATGTGTGTAAGACGTACTTCAGCCGAGCCGAGATACCCTACAAGTGGTTGAGGCTCAGCACAAGAGGCATTCAGACACTTCCAAATGTCTCCTCCATCAAGGAGGGTCAAACGGAGATAGCAAGGACGTCACGCCGTAAGATAAGAGAGTTCCCGTGTCGCTTACACCCTAAAAGAGATGAGAGGGTGTAAGGGCGTAGGCTTGGACCATTATGTAATCGAGCATTTAGGGCGGCGTCACATTGCCGAACTAAGGAAAGAAAGAGTCCATGCACTTGCTGCCCCATCGTTATAGGAACTACAGTGTCAGTAGATGGTTGAAACTCGAGTAATATTGAACGTACGTGAGTATCTCTCATAGACGATTCCCTTAAAACTCTCTAGTATTTGCTCTCTCGATCCATCTTCTTAGTGCTGTTTTTCTGACTATCGGCACTGCAACGATGGGTACCACGAACAAGATGCTTTTCTGATCAAACATCGTCAAGTGACAGGACGATGCATCTGGATCATGCACGGCATCACATGCATTAAGAAATTCAATAGGGAGTTACGCTCGTAGAAATAGCACCTCGCGTGATGCCTTTTTTATTGCAAAGTATCTACAACGGGCAAATTTGACTCCTTCCTCTCTTGTCAATTGATTCGTATTGAGGAGAAATCATGTCTGCTCTGAAGCACAGATGCTGTACATGTATTAAGATGATGTTCTATCTTGAACTGGATTCCTTTGTAGTAGGAATTCAGAATGACTACGTGTTGCGAAACAGGCCCTTCTTTGGATGATGCGTTTGCCAAGTGGTTGCTTTGATTAATTTTCGTATCTTTACAAGGTACCGATATACAGGCCATTATTTTATGTGTGTATAATAGCGTCAAATTTGAACGTAGGAGGGTTCCAATGCGTTATACTATACAGAAACCCTATTACCTTCAAGAGTCCAGTTGACCCACTAGATGTTTTTGTAAATGTTTGTTTCTTCGGATATGATATTCAAGACTAAGAGGATAGAGCTATGCAAAAGAGGATATACGTCTCTCGTTCTCACCTCTTCAACGATAGAAGAAAGGCATGCAGATGCTTGAACAAACCTAGGTAGTGTAACAATGAAAGGAGTTCATGTACAGTACTACTCAATCTCGTCAGATGTGGAGTAAATACCAGAAAGGAAAATGATCTAGAGCCTGATTACATAGAGATGAATGTGCTCTATAAGATACTCCATCATGTCGAATGGAATCTGTTTTGGGAGACCATCTCCTTGAGAGAGTGTCTTTTCATACAGTGCTTCAATTTCTGCTCCTGACCCTCCTCTTCTCGCAACCTGTACAACTTCTTGAAGATGTCTTTGTGCCTCTTCTGGGTCATGGTACGCTCCCAAATAACTACATGGTCCATTTACTATGACCCATATTTGCCACAAACCCGATTCTGGATGTTTGACAATTCCTGAAGCGACCTGACCTTTCCCTCGCGGTTGCTCTTGTATCAAAGGTGTAAATGCTTGGAAATATTCGGCATAATCTTTTGTTGGTTGTAAACCTGCTTGTAGCTCCTGAAGTGTTTCTTCGAGGGTGAAAGGATAGTCTGGACTTGGAACGTACATGCCATCTTTCCACAGTGACAAAACAGTGTTCGCCATATTCATGGCAGGTGCCTCTAAAAGTTGATTGGAACCTGTAGCCAAGATATAGGTATGTTGTGCAAGAAGAAATTGTGCAGCAACAGGACCGGCTTGTATTTCTTTGATAAGGGGAAGCACCTTCTTCTCTGCACATCGAATATAGACAACAAGGTCTTCTGGTCGCATTGTTACTACTCGCGATTGTGGCAGTTGATGGGACATTGCTACTTTAAAGCGGTAGTGCTTCTGTTTTTTGTGTTTCTTCAAGATGGTCGATAGCCTCACATTTCAAACTTATCTATCTTAGCTATAAGTTCTGATGAGCGAAATATACCTATTCATTGTCTGGGATATCTTCGAGTAACGCTCCTGATGGAACTTCTAACGCCTTTGCTAGCTTTCCCAACGTCACGGTTGTCGCAGAGTAGTAAGGATCCTTGAACATCCGCTTAATCGTGTTATATGCGACATCAGACACTCGAGACAGTTTTCCCATACTAAAACCCTTCTCCTTCGCAATTTCTTTCACGCGTAATCGAACTGCCATAGACCTCTGCCCCCTCTGTAGTGACCATATTGTAGCAGTCTTCGCCTCATTGCAACACTAGCGAGTTACTGTCCCTCATTCATGAGGGACCATAGATGTCAATGTTTTCTCTCATAAGCCACTCCCCAACCTCGTAGCAACATATGAGCGGTGAAAAATACCTGTATCTCTTGTGTGCTTTTGTTTGCTGTTCATATCAGCAAACATGTGGAAAAAGCCGTTCCCTCTATAGTTGCTCAGGAGCAATGCACTCGTACTAATAAAAAAGATTGCTCTTTCACGACAAGGGAATACATTGAGCCTTCTGTAAGATATTGTTTGAAAGCTCTTTCAAGAATGGGATTAGTTTCTAGCTTTATGAATAAGTCTATCTTGCTAGAAAAGAAAAAACAAGAATACCTGTATAGATAAATTTACAGCAAAGTATAGCTTCTACTACACTGCCTTCATGATAGATGGAGTGAACATTCCTACTCTCCCTGGCTATGTTTCGATTAAAGAAGCCGCCAATCTCTTAGGCGTTTCAGACAAACGCGTGTATCAATATGTGCGATCTGGTCGTCTCTCCGCTCAGCGGATAGGACATATTCTGATCATTCCAGAGGAGGAGGTGAAGCACTTTCAGCCGAGTCCTTCTGGACGAGTCCGCACCAAGGACACTGCGTGGCGTGCGTATCGCAGCGGTGGGGGATCGTCGTTATGGAGGTCTCCGCAAGAGTTCGTCGTGGACGGCAGGAACATCTCATTGAGCAGTTACAGGCAATTCAGAAGACGGAACAGCATCTGTTTCCAGGGACGATGGCTCGCTATGTGGTGAAAGGGGATGAGGCATTGACCTGGATACGGTGCTTGTTGATCTGGAAGAGTACTGACATGCCTGATGAGAAGACACGTCAACGTACTCTCGAAGCATTTCAGCATGCCTTGGATGATGATGTGGACTGGCAGACGGCTCAGTCCAGTGTGAATGAGGCGGTCATTCATACCTGAAATGAATGGTATATTCTTAATAGTGATAGACTACAAAAAAATTCTCCGTCATCTTCCGCGTAGGATGAGCTTATGCGAAACTTCTCGCTTTCGCTGTCCGCCTCCAGAGCGGTTCAAGGTTTATCAAATACTCTGTTGATGAGATTTTTGCACACAAGATGACGCAGACCCGATTACGGGGTCCATTATATTGCGGAATTTGAGGACTCGTTCACGTATGATGCGGATGATGCTTCGATTCTGGCCTGTAGTCAGCAAGGCACCAATGGGCTAAACTATAGCTTCTACTGCACCGCCAAGATGGACCAGTTGCTCGCTCAAGAAGAAGGAACAATTGATCCTAATGCTCGCCAACAAGTGTTCGATCAGATTCATCAGCTTGAACTGATGGAATTCCCCTTTGTCGTGCTCTACAGTCCGCTCGATCTTGGAATAGCCAAGACAACAGCACACAACTACACTCCTGGCCCGCAAGGAGCAAGCGAGACCATCGGGGTTGACAAGTGGTGGTGTCAAGGTGGGCATTGTTGATTCTCTAAAGAGCCTGATGTAACGAGATGCAATGACGTTCAGGAGCGTGTTACGGAAGAATAGCCTTGATCGAGGCGAAGAGACCGAGACCGAGACACTGCCGTTGAAGAACGTCATTGCTTTTTTGAATCCGATAGAGCAAGTAACCTTCTTCCCAACAGCCAGAGACCAACACCAACTCCCCACAGGACAAAGGCCGCTCCGAAGCCAAGCACGACCCACTGAGCGGTGAGTTGTTGACCACCGAGCTGAACATGTTCAGGAACTGTGAACAGTGTGATGATTGCAAGCATGCATAGAAGTGTTCCGACAAGGTAGTAGAGCTTGACGTGAAAGAGAGCCGCGAGGGGAAAGAAATGAACACCGACAATGAGAGCCATAACGGGAAAGAAGAGATCAAAACGATGGAGAGCGTTACAGATACCACTCGCGACTCCTATCAATATCCCTTCTAAAGCGAAGGTAATGATAAACCAAAGACCCGTCCGTCTCCCTTGCGAGGCATCCACATCCGCTTCCTGATTTGGTAATCGCCGTGATGCGAAGAATAATGAAATGCTTCCAAGAAGGAGCGCAATTCCTACCAGTAGGACGATAAGAGAGAGCCAGCTTCCTCCCCATCCTTGTAATCCTCCTACCCCTATGCTCGCCCATAGTGTGCCGAAAAATGCCATGAAAAGGACGCCAGAAGCGACACCACGCACAGCAAATCCAGGAATAATGGATGATGTTTGAGTCATAAAGCACAGCTTCCTTTCTGAAATTTCTTACGATATCTTGCAATCAGACACTACATGACGTGAGACAGTACGCCTCTACCCATCTTTACGTTGATGCTTTTCAATTGACTACTTATTTCAGGATTACCATAGCTCCTTGCGCTCCATTATGGATAGAGCAAGGGACTAATTTAGCTCTGTATGCACAATCTTCAGTTGGAAAGGTACTACTCTACTATCACCACAATCGTGGGATCGTCTAAAAATGCTCAGTTTGCTGTATTCTGCAAAGATGTATCTTGCTGCTCTTGTTTATTTAAGAGTCTAGCAGAGAGAGGATAAGTACAAATCGGCAAAGCAACGTATAAGAAACGGTGTGCTTTTGTCGTTTTTCGGGTGCCGCAAAAAGCTCTGTTTGTATGAGGTAGGCAATAGTGATAAGCAACTTTGCCGATGTGTCTCTCTATCTTGTATGCTATGCTCTCGATAGCACTTAAGAGGAAATAACGAAATGAAACTATCTGCATTTCACAGGAAACGGAGGAAGAAAGGTGACTCTATCGTTGACCATCATTGTTATCGTTGTGTGTGTCATCATCATTGCCTTCGTTGGGTATACCCTGGCGTGGCAGATGTTGATCAAGGCAGCTGACCGCTTAACGAAGAAGCAGTTGGCCTTACAGCCAGGCATGAACGTCATTGATGTTGGGTGTGGTTCTGGCAGAGTGGCGATCAAGTTGGCCCCGCTTGTTAGTCCCACTGGCTCGGTGCTTGGGATCGATGTAAACGTAGGGAGAATTCAGCGAGCCGAACAGCGCGGCCAGCCATTGCGCATCAAGAACCTTCGCTTCGAGCAAGCAGGGGCTGGAGAGGGCAAGCTCCCCTCTCAAAGCTTCGACCGAGCCATCCTCTCAGCTGTTCTTGGGGAAATGACTAATCGCGAGGCAGCACTCGCTGAAATCTTCCAAGCCCTGAAGCCGACAGGACTTCTTTCAATCACCGAAGGCTTTCTTGATCCACATCATCAAAGCTTGGAGCAGATTCGTCACTTGGCCCAAGCGGTCGGCTTTGTCGAAGAGAGCTGTGCTGGCAATCGATGGCTCTTCACCGTGAACTTGCTCAAACCCACGACATAGCAAGCAAGGGAAACTGGACCATGAGCATCTGGTGCTTGTGCTTGCGTTGGCAGACTGACAGTTGGGCGCGAATGATGACAAACTCCTCCCCTCGCCTGGTTCGGTTCCCAACGTTGCAATTGGACCGAGTGGTAGGGGTGCTGATTTCTCAAGGCGTCCGCTACCCCTGAACAAAAGGAGTGCGAAGGAAACATGAATGGAGGAAAACGGAGAGCGCAGACCAATGCCATTGTCGAAGTGAAGGGATTGCAACTGCGCTATGGCGAAACGATTGTTTTAGATAGAGTCCATTTTACATGGACATGAGATATTTGACGACGAGGCGAAAGTTCTCTGCGGACTGCATAAGAGCGATAGCGCGAGAAGCACATGACAGACATTCCATAAGGTCGGTACATTTCGCAGGCGCAATAAAATCATTGTGTAGTGCTTCAGAGAAATCGTCGGATCGAGTGCACACACCAACTCATAACTCAACGATAAATCAAGATGAAGTTCCACCTTTGGATAGGCATGAAGATTCACCTTGCTCCTCCTTTCTCGGCTGGACATCCTTGCTGTTCTCTTACCGAGTCTCCAGAGAATAGTTTCCTTCTTAGTGATGCTGGCTGTAAGAAAGTACTATCACGCCCGAAGGATATACCTTAGTGTCAACAAGCTTTGGCACCGTCATGACCGTCTCATCTTTGAAAAAACGCTTTCCCCACCCCATGACAATAGGATGAACTAAGAATCGATACTCATCGATAAGACCTGTTTTCATCAATGACCCCTTCCAACCATGCTGGTATCTGTTGAATGAGCCTATCAATTCGTATAGAACGCGCAATAGCTCCTGCGTGATAGAGACTGAGATACTCGATGATCTGCTGCGTAAGCAACGAAATTTCCTGAGTAGTGGGCGAAGAAAGGAAAGCATTGTATTCTAAATATGCTGCTGCGACAGCCTGAAAACTAGCCCAATCACCTAGACCTGGAACGGTAATCGCCAGATCGAGTGCTGGCGTTGCTTTCCCAAAGCGCTCCCAATCGTATAAGACCAGCGTTCCATCACTTCGCACTCCCCAATTAGTAGGATTTGGATCGCCAGATATCCAGCATTGAGGAGTAAACAGCAACTGGTAACTGAGTCGAAGATCGTGAAGGATAGGAGCTAGACGGTGTGCAAGCACAGGAGAGAAACAGGCAAGAGCATCGTTGGTCATGCTCTCGGACCACTCCAGTTTAAAAGAAGGAAATGCCGAGTTGAGATTGAGAGGAAGCCGATGAAGACGGTGGAGGATAGATTGCATTTCTCGATCAGCTCTTCTGTGCATGGGCAGCAGGAGCGGGATGTCTTCGAGGACGAGCCAAAAGCTCCCTGCATCCTGACTGGACCATTCGAGGTGAGGAAGTGGAATATTCGCTCCTGTAAGAGTGGGGCAATCATTGTGTAAAAGAGACTCTCGCGCTGTTGAGTACTTTGTTTGACAATCACACTCTGTGTGGGAAACTGCACTCGCCAAACAGTGGCTTGGCTTTGTCCGCTTGTAAGCAATTCGATGTGCTTTGGCTCGTCATAGGCTTGCAAGAGAAATATGCAGAGGCGTTTTGACCAGGACGTAGGAAGGTGCAACAGAATTTCTCCTTTCGTGAGAACGGGATGCGGCCGCCACAGGTAAAACGATTTTAAGGTATGCGTATCCTTATGTCTGCTACCATACCTTCTGAAATTTGCTTTGGTGGGAATAGGACAATCGAGTACGAAATGCTCACAAAAGTATAGTGCATTCAATGCAAAGAGGCATCGGCAAAACTGCCGATGCCTCTTGCAAGCCTATGGCGAGCGAACAGTGCGCCTTTGGGAGTAACAGTAACCCCTCGAAATCATTATCCGAGAGCGAGAAGCAAGGCACGGTTCAAGGTATATAGAGATAGTGTGAGCATGTGCTGAATAGCTCATCAAGATGTGATTTCTCTACTCGTTTGGGAAACATCTTTCGTCCTACTTCCATTCGTTCTTTCGCTACTACTAAAGGCTGCATCGAGAAAATCAAGTTGCTGCGCTAAGACCTGGACGTTATTCTTCTTGGGATATTTCATTACTTTACACAACATGATCGTTCTCCATTGGCATCTATTGCACCTTCCATCCTTGAGCCATTGGTAAAGAGCATCTCCCTTCGGCTGTTCCAGTCATTAATCCAACCAAAGAGGCAACTGATGCTCTTGCCTAGGTACAGATTGACAATGAGATCGTTCCTGTCACCGCGAGAATAGGCAACCACAATAGGTTGCTTTACCGATGCCTGCTCACCCTCCATACGCTAGACTCTCAAGCAGCAGATCAGTGTTGCACTCCTGCACTAGGTGGCAAGAAGCTATGAGAGGATGGCAAAGGAGAAGCGCCTTATCAACCGAATACATGCGCGTGCGAGGCTAAACCAATACCTTCCTCGGTCCAAAGGAGAGGGAAAGGAGCTGCGGCAACTTGAAAGCCGAACATAAGCAGAAATTACTCAGGTTCTTCTGCAACTTGTATCCTACTATCCCTGCACTGATTCAGGCCACACCAGAGAATGCCTTACAGCGCAGCGACAGCTATGATCGTCCGCCGCTTGAGAACTATCGAGAAAAAGTTCATAAGGAAAGGGAAAAGAGAAATGCCTCCTATACCACAAAATGCTGCATTTGTTCTTATTGACGTTCAGAATGTCTGGGACATCCCAAAGGGGCCGCTGCAATAATCCAGAGGCTGAGCCAACATTGCCTTGCTCTTGCATGCTTGGAGAGAAATCGGTCGTCCTCTTTTTTACTTTCAGGACACCTCGTCACATGATGCTGGCTCTTCCGCAAAGTTGATGAAACAGAGAAAACGCCGCTTGCTTGTTGACAATCATAGAACCATTGAGTATGCTTGGAGAGCGGCTTCAGCAAAAACAGAGACGTTTGCAAAAACTGTCAAAAACCCTCTCATAGCTCCTCATCCCCGAATCATCAACTTTGCGGAAGACCCATGATGCTTGAAAGGGGTGCACACTCAAATTGGGCAAAAAACCGGAGCAAGAGTACCTGCCAGAACACCCGACACAAAGGAATCGCGGCTTGTGTGAGATCTGGCAGAACTGCTACAATGGGTGCATGAATCCTGGTTTCGCTCGTATGAGAGCAAGCGAAGAGAAGTTTTCCTGATCGACTTGTGGTATCCTCTTTCTACTTGCATCTAGCAGGTAAAAAGAGGAGTTGTGATCTAGTGCACAAAAGGAGCCTTCACATGCCTGAGCTACAAACCCTGTTAACCGGCCTTGCGTTCGGCGAGTCGCCGCGCTGGTCCAACAGTCGTCTCTGGTTCTCTGACTTTGGTGCACAGGAAGTGGTTACTGTTGATCTCACGGGCTCGAAGGAAGTCATCGCCCACGTTCCAGGTGCTCCAATGGGACTCGGCTTCCTGCCTGATGGCCGTCTGCTCATTGTCTCCATGCGTGATGGGCTGCTTCTGCGCCGAGAGCACGACGGGAAGCTTGTGGTTCACGCCGATCTGAGCCAGCTCTCTCCCTATCCCTGGAGCGACTTGGTCGTGGACGGGCCAGGCAACGCCTACGTTGGCAATCTCGGCTTCAACTTTCCACAAGGTGAGTTTGCCCCTGGCATCCTGGTCCTGGTCACCCCTGATGGTTTGGTGAAGCCTGTAGCAGATGGATGCGCCTTCGCCAATGGCATGGTCGTGACCCCAGATAACTCCACGCTCATTCTCGCCGAGACCTACGCCCACAGACTGACGGCCTTCGACATCGACGCGACGGGGTACCTCGCCAATCGGCGCATATGGGCAGACCTCAATGGTGACTACCCGGATGGCATTTGCCTCGATGCCGAAAATACCGTCTGGTACGCGGATGTGGCCGCCAAGCAGTGTGTGCGAGTGCGCGAATGGGGCGAGAGAGTGCAAACCATCGAACTTGACCGCGGATGCTTCGCCTGCACGCTCGGAGGAGTGGAGAGGAGCACGCTGTTTTTGATGGCAGCCGAGTATCCGCCAACGAACTGGGGGCCGGATGCACCTCGAACGGGTCAGGTGCTCACCACCCTTGCACCCACGCCGGGAGCCGGTTGGCCGTAGCTCGCGGCGAAGCCTGGACATAGGCTGATGCGGCTCGTCTCATGCCTGGGAGACGAGCCGAAGAATCGCTACTGAATCCCTTTTAGCTTGCGCCAGCCGCCCGCCCGGTTATTGGCGATAACGGCTTGAAAGAGCTTCAAAAGGGCGTCCTTGTTGATGGTTTCGCCTTGACGGACTTGAATCGCCCGTGCCGTCAGGTTCCCCTGTCCCTGGTTGATCATGTCCTCTGGATCGGGCGCGATAGGGTCGTAGATGAAAATATTGAGATGATCCTTCGCTCCCAACAGCGCGCAGATGTTGCCGTTGAGTGTAAAGTAGGGCAATTTTGTGCGTTTGATCGTCTCGGTTACCTCCGGGTCGGCGGCATGCACCAGATCTCGCACCTGGTGGCATATCTCTTGCTGCCAGGCAGGGAGCGTCTGAATGTAGTCATCGATGCGGGGGTCAATCTGGTATGTATTCATGCTCTGATGATACCACGAATCACCGTCCTTCTGCTCGGTTGATGGAATCAGGCTGGGAGTCTGGATCGATAGCCGGAAGAGGAAGTTGGATGACCACCGGCGCACCTTTCGGCTTTTTCCGCGCTGCGTAGTCAGGCAGCTTCAGGAAGAGCAGCCATTCATCAGGTCCGAGTATCCACAACTGGACTTATCTGAAGTTCAGTGACAATATACGCACAAGTGACAGCGTTAATATGTCTTCAACGTGACAACATTGGCCCTTGAGTATGAACCGACCGGCTCATTCGTCGTCCAGGACCGCTAGATCAAACTGGCGCAGGCGCGTGGGATCGGCGACCGCCTCGATCTCAGCGATCTTGCCGTTCCTGATGGTGAGATTGAGGACGAGGAACAGGTGCCCACGCGGTGCCACGATGAGCGCCACGGCTCCGTTCACGAGAGCCGTTCGGAAGCCCTGAGCACGTCCTGAGAACTGCCTGGCCACTGCTGGCGCACCGCGGACCTCTCTTGACACACCCTTCGGCGAGGTAGCGCCATCGATGCGGAACACAATCTCCGGATCGAGCACCGTGAGCAGCGCGTTGAAGTCACCGGCTCGCGAGGCGGCGAGAAAGGCATCAACCACCTTTCGCTGGGAGGGAAGATCGGCGTCCTTCACCATTGCTTCTCCTCGCACCCGACGGCGTGCGCGGCTCGCCAGCTGCCTGGTCGCTGTTTCTGAGCGGTCCACGATGGGAGCAATCTCGTCGAAAGGCATGGCGAAGATGTCGTGCAGCACGAACGCAAGGCGCTCGGCGGGATTCAACGTGTCGAGAACCACGAGCAGTGCCAGACCAACCGAGTCGGCCAGCAGCGCTTCCTGCTCGGGGTCGATCCCGCCAGAGCTTTGCGTTCCTGGTTCGGATGCGGACGCTTCCAGGGACTCCTCGCGCCGTGCGTTGCGCGAACGCAACATGTCAAGGCAGATTCGCGCGACCACCGTGGTCAGCCATCCTCCCAGGTTTGCAATGCCGCTCGTCTCGGAGCGGCTGAGGCGAAGCCACGACTCCTGTACGGCGTCGTCTGCCTCGGCGAGCGAGCCGAGCATCCGGTAGGCCACCGCTTGCATCTGGGTCCGGTTGGCCTCGAATTGTTCCGCCAGCCATTCGTGTTCGTCCATCTCGTCATCCCTTCGGTTCGTTCTCTCAGAGGAGCCAACGGCCTGCCCTCACCTGTGTGACGCACGTCCTCATCCACCGGTCACATTTGTTCGTTTCGTTTCGTCATAGGAGTGACGAACCATTCCAAACGAATGTGACAGGAGAAAAGCATTATGAAAATCAAAGCAAGTCAATATGAGGAGGTTTTTATGAGCCAACCTGAAAAGAAGGGCACGCAGGAGTCCGCCAAGAGCACCGCCGTGATCAACAAGAAGTCCAAGGGATTCACAGACGAGGAACGAGCCGCGATGAAGGAGCGCGCCAAAGAGCTGAAGGCGGAAGCGCGTGCCAACAAGAACAAGGCGGAAGGGGAAAGCGACGTGCTCGCGAGGATCGCCGAGATGCCGGAACCAGAGCGCGCCATGGCCACGCGGCTCCATGAGATCATCAAAGCCAGTGCGCCAGTCCTCTCGCCGAAAACCTGGTACGGGATGCCCGCGTATGCCAGGGACGGCAAGATCGTCTGCTTCTTCCAAAGCGCGCAGAAGTTCAAGACGAGGTACGCGACGCTCGGCTTCATGGACACGGCGAACCTCGACGAAGGCACCATGTGGCCGACCTCCTTCGCGATGACGGAGTTGACCGCCGCAGAAGAGGAGAGGATCAGCGCCCTTGTGAAGAAAGCGGTGAGCTGAAGACTAAGCTCGCAACGAGGCCCGCGCCTCTGGTCTTCCGTAGCTCGACATTGTACAGCAGATCTGTCGAGGCAACAATCTCAGGGAGAGGAAGGGAACTATGCATTGCGATGCGTTCCCTTCCTCTCGCCTCCACCCCTCCCCATCCCTCCGCGCTAGGGCTGGCGGCACGCTCCGCTGAGGCCAGGGGCAGGCCCCCTGGACCCCCGCTGAGGAGCCAAGCCCCTCAGACTCCCCAATCCAGTCTCCTTTCACACTTGTTCATACAACTTCCCCCGCACCACCTTCAGTTCCTCTTTAAGTTGGCGATTTTCTGCCTCTAACGCTTTGATCCTACGGTCCTTCGCAGCCAGCAGCACCTCTTTGGTCTTGTCTGTTCGAGCCTGATGCTGTTGTCGTTCTGCCCACTGTCGTTCAATCCGTTCTTGACCTTGCTGTGCGCGGAGCGCTTCAATCCGCTCTCGCACATCCTGGTGGGCGTAGAGGTATCCCTTGGTCACATGGGCAGCCTTTGCCACCGTGTTGAAATTGACGGTTTGCTGCTCACGAAGAAGCTGGTCAATAGCCTGATGAACACGGTTTTGAGTCTCTACTGCCTTGCGATGGGCATACGCCAATAAACCGTGGGTGTTCGGCAGTGCTGCTGATTCGTCTCTCATGTTCGCTTCGCTCTTTCTCCTGGGGTGTATTCACGCATAGCTTTCCCTGCCGGGTGATGCAGATCACCTTTGCGAAGTATCTGGATGAGGGGCAGAACCCGGTGAAGCTTTTGCGTGTTCCGCTCCACCCAGATCTCGCTTCCGGTTTTTTCTCCAAGCGCAATCAGTTCGTGGAGTTCTCGTTCTTGCTTCTCGAATTGAGGCAGGAAATCAGGTGTGGTACAGAAATGAGGCAGGTGTAACAAGGTGAGTCTTGTGTTGGGCAATTCGCCTTTTTCGGTTTGAAGCAGTAGCCATCGGCAAGCCGAACCGCATCCAGGTTGTGACGGATATGCTCCCATTCGATCTCCTGTTCACTGCCGAGTTGTTCTGTACTCACCACCTTTGGCTGGCCTTGTGCGTCAATGCGTACTGCTCCCTTCGCAAATGCCTGTTCCCATTCTTTTCGAATGGTTGAGTCGAGAATTTTCGCGTAGACCATGGTCATCTCAGGCGAGAGGTGGGCCATCCACTTCTGAACGTGTACCAAGCTCATCCCGGCATTGATCAACTCCACAGCTTTTGTGTGACGAAAAGCGTGATTCTTAAAGTGAAAAAGAGCTCCTGCCTCATCTCGAATTTCCTGGTTTTGGGCCAATTTGTTGAGCGCGTGTTGACAGCGCCTAAAATCCAATGGACGCCCTTTTCGTTGCTGAGTAGTAGCCGGGAAGAGATATCGATGAGGATTGTCCTGTACAGAAACCATCTCTTTGATCTGCAAGCATTGAGCGGTTACGAGCGCAGCAATCTCATCTGAGATGGGAACCTTGTGGTTGAGGACATCTGTTTTCTGAATATCCCCGCGAAGTCACCATCCGTTGTGGGTGTGTTCCAAGCACGTGTCGTACCGAAGGTTAAGTACATCAGAGATACGCCAACCAGAGGCGCGTAAGATGACGACGATTGGAAGGAAACGAGCAGGCAACAGATGCATGTGTTGTTCGAGTTGAAAAAGGATATGCTCAGGAATATATTTAATTTCTCGATCCCTCTGGTGTACCCTTTTCCCTTTATCGTCAGGCCAGAGAAGTTTCCCCACAGGCAAAAGTGGTGCCCCAGGACTAGAGGTGCGCTCAAGGTATTCTAGAAAATACTGGAGGCGAGCAACCGCGTCCCACACATAGTTGCGCGTGATGAGTTTGCCGTGACGATTCGTCGTTCCAACGGTTCCTTGCAGATGCAGCAGATACGCCTCAATATCAGCGCGTTTTAAGTGTTTCAGGTCAGTCGCAGTAGAATGAGAGGCGACAAAGAATGCCAGGAAGGTTCGAATATGGCGTAATGCGATACTGCATTCAGAAAAAGAACGCTGAATGAGCCGGAATCTGAGGTATCGTTTCACGTCAGCGCGAAAGGCAGGAGGAATTTGCGTAAAGGTAAGCGTGTTGTCGCTTCGATGTGCAGGGTACCTTGCTCCAGGAATGCGCCGAACATCCCAGACATCTTTCGCGAATTCCTGCTCGATGGGTTCAATTGGAGGGGTTGTGACCAGAGAAAGAGGCGATGTCATTGCACATTCCTCCTTTGTGCTGTTCGGCTGAGTTGGAGTTTTTCCTCTGCCTGCTCCCAATCCTCTCGCATTTCTTCCGCGCTGGGATGAACATAAAGCTGATAGGTATACTGGAACTGGGCATGTCCAGCGCGTTCGCGGAGTACCTCTGGACGCATGCCATGTTTTGCTAGACTGGTTAAGGAGCTATGACGCAAGAGATGGGCGTGGGCATCGATGCCTGTTTTGTGCTTAAGCCGTTGAAAAAGATCATTGATATCTGCATACTCTAGCGGCTGGCCAGCATTGGCACCTCGGAGCTTGATGAACAAATGATTCGTTTCTACCTCATCGGTATGGATGATGACCAGGTAGTCAAGGATTTGATTGATCAACTCGTCTGAAACATCAACGCTTCTACAACTTGCAGGCGTTTTGATTTCCGCATCATTGGGAAGAGGGCCACGATCACGCACATGGATTTTGCGTCCGTCCACATCCACATCCTCGATCCACAAGGCAAGGCACTCTCCAATACGGAGAGAACTCTCGTAAAGCAGCGTCAGCAACAAGTGATCGCGAGGGTTCTCACACGCATTCACAAGTGTCTCGATCTGCTCTTTCGAGAGCGTCTTTGGCTGGTCGCGTCTTGGCATGCGCTGCTTCAGCAAGTTCTTTTCAACCAGTTTTCCCTTAGCAATGTGATGCAGAAAGCTCTTGTAGGACCTTGCTCTGGCTGGCAGGTAGGTCCGTGTTTTCTCATTGAGATCAGCAGCCAGGTCATCTTGCCGCCAGAAATAATCGTAAAATCCTGAAACGGCAGTAATACATCCATTAATGGTGGTATTGGCACGAGCTTGGACAACGGGCTGCACCGGAAGCACTTTAAGCGAACGGTAAGGATTTTTGAGCCAGAGGACAAACCCTCCCAGATCGTCGAGTGTGACTTCCTGGTAATCAAGATCTTGTTGAGCAAGGTAGGTAAAGTACAGCGAGAGGCTTTGAGCGTAGGCACGCAGGGTGTTTCGTGCTCGGCCAATGGTGCCGTATGCAGCAGTCGGAGCAAGGTATCAGGACTCGAAAGCATGCCCATTTCCTGCGCCAAGCGTTTACCAGCCTCTCCACCGAGCGCGAACCCGATCAAGGTCAGCACTTCTGTGAGCCGAAGCGTCTTGTGGGCATAAGGAGCAACCACATGAGGCAGACGCTTGGTAAAGATTTTGCGCTGGCAGTCTGCATTGAGGCAGAAAAACCGTCGGGTATGCAGTTCCAGCCGCACGACACAGTTCATCCAAGCCAGATCAGCCAGAACCCGAACGTAACGAGAATGCACTTTTTCTGAAGAGCAGGTGCACAGAGGGCACCTAGCATCTTTCGCGGTTGTTGTGACGGTGGCAGTAATGATTTTTCCTTTTGCTTCAAGCTGGAGCAGGTGCAGACAAGTGGGATCGGGCAGCAATGTAAAATCAGCCATGATGAAGACTCCTTGCGATCAGTTCCACGCACATCCGGCAGTGGAGCCAGTATATCACGGAGCTTCTTCAAATGGCTAAGGAAGCTATTACATTTTCACGCCATAAGCAACCAAGCCGCGTTTTTCATCAACTCTGCGGGAGACCCCCCAGGTCGTGATTAAGTATCAAGAACAAGGAATGCTTGCCTAGGTAATTCTTCCTGATCGAGCATATTCGCTTCCTTCCGGTCGTCGCATAAATACGCTGTATTGCCGATGTGTCAGTGAGCCAGACACGTTACACTCAGAGTAGCACGGATACAGCGCATCATCTCTAGCTTCTTATCAGAAGTGATGAACACACATAGGAAAGGGTAAGAAGCAAATAAACGAACAAGAGAGAACATGATCAGATGAATGAAGCAAGTCTTTGGCGCTATGCCTTGGCACGACAGATAGCACCACATTACAGTGCTAGCCCAAAAGTGCGAACTGTGGCCATCGCAGGCTCGGTTGCCAGGGGAGAAGCTGACCGCTCTTCCGATATTGATCTCTATGTTTTCTGGAATGCGTCACCAACGGGCCAAGAACGCCGGGATTGCATCAAACAAGCAAAGGGGAGACGATGGTCTCGTTTTCCTACTCGCCGAGATACCAGCGGCTGGTCGGATGAGTTCGAGGTGGGCGGCGTTCCCATCGACGTGCGACATATGACGGTCGAGGCCATCGAAGGTTTCCTGATGGATGTGCTCAAGCATGCCGATGCCTCGCTTGCTAAACAGCGACACATCGCGGCACTCCTCTGCGCTCTTCCCTTATCCAACCCATCTACGCTTACCTCCTGGCAACAGCAAGCAGTGGTCTACCCACATGCACTCAGTATTGCTATGGTGCAAGCACACTTGAGCATTCGTCCTAGCTGGGAGCGGGAAGTGCTAGCGGAACGCCATGAGCTTTTAGAGCTGTATGAATCCCTTTGCCTGGTTGAGAAACACATGCTGCTTGTCCTCATGGGACTCAACCGTCTTTACTATCCTGGATGGCAACGTGTGAGTCGCCTCGTCACACAAATGCCTCTATCCCCTCTTCATTTTGTCTCGCGTTGTCAACAGGCGTTCGGCATCGTCAGCATCGATCCTGTGGCTTCGGTCTATCAGTTTCATGACCTCGTGGAGGAGACCTTCCAGTTGGTGGAAAGGCATCTGAGTGACATTGATACTCTCTCCGCACGAGCATATTTCAGGGCACAACACCTATCGGGGGATCATGCGCCAGAGGGACTTGTATAGTCCACGCTGGACATATGCTATACTGTTCTAAAGTCTCTCTATCAGGCCGATGAGGAGGTGCATTCCATGGCAGAACACTCCGAGACGAGTGTCTCACATCGCGGTCAAGAGATGACTCTAGCTTCTCATCACCCTGCTGCGCGTGAACGATCATTGGAGCAGGGGAACAGGCATACCTCATCTCTCCCATTACCACTTACCTCCCTTATTGGACGAGAGCGCGAAATTATTGCAGCCTCGACGCTGCTCTCGCGTCCAGAGATACGTTTGCTCACACTAACCGGAACCGGAGGCGTCGGCAAGACACGCCTGGCACTTCACACCGCAGCCGAGGGGCGAGATGCGTTTGCCGATGGAGCCTGCTTCATCTCGCTTGCCTCCATTCGGAATCCCGACCAGGTCCTACAGACGATCGCGCAAGCACTTGGTCTCCAAGGGAGCAGTTCTCACCGACCATTAGAACTGCTGCAAGCAGCATTGCGAGCATGTCACCTGCTGATTGTGCTCGACAACTTTGAGCATGTCATCACGGCTGCCCCAGACCTTTTAGACCTGCTCGTTGCCTGTCCACGTCTCACCCTGCTGGTCACGAGTCGGGAGGTGCTACATGTCCGGGGCGAACATGTCTTTATCCTCCTCCCACTCACGTTGCCCGATCCGCAACACGTCCCTGAGAGCGAAACGCTCTCACGCTATGGTGCTGTAGCTCTCTTCCTCGAACGGGCAAGGGCGGTTCAACCCGACTTCCAGTTGACCAGTAACAATGCCGCGCTCATCGTTGAGATTTGTCGACAACTTGATGGTTTGCCGCTGGCACTTGAACTTGCTGCTGCACGACTCAAACTGTTCTCCCTTTCAGCACTCTTAAAGCACCTGGCGCATCGCCTGACCATCTTGACTGATGGACCGCGCGACCTGCCTGCTCGTCAGCACACTCTGCGCAATACTATTGCGTGGAGCTATGATCTCCTCACGAAGGAGGAACGGCAGTTCTTTCGCTTGTTTTCTGTCTTCGTCGGAGGAGCGACGTTGGAAGCGGTGGAGCAGGTGGTATGTCGGTTTGGAGAGAAGAGCGCACGGGTGCTAGACGACGTATCCTCGCTTCTGGACAAACACTTGCTTCAGCGGAGCGATCAGCAGGCGAACGGCCCACGCTTTCGCATGCTGGAAACGCTTCGCGAGTATGGACTGGAGGAACTTGCATCCCATGGAGAGTTAGAGACAGCACGTCTCGTCCATGCACAGTATTATCTGACCCTGGCCGAGGAGGCGGAAGGGTATCAGTTTGGGGGAGAGCAGCAACGGTGGTTTGCCCCACTGGAACGTGAACACGACAACCTGCAAGCAGCACTGTATTGGTCCATTGCGTGGGGCAATGATGGAAGGAGGAAGGATATTGCCTGGCGACTGACAGGCACCCTCCAGTGGTTCTGGGCCAGTTACGGCTATGTCCATGAAGGTCAGCAGTTTGGCGAGCAAGCCTTGGAGAGCGGCGAGGGAGTTGTAGCATCTGTGCGTGCGAAAGCTCTGCTCGGTGCTGGATGGCTTGCTCTCATGCAGGGTGAGTATAGACGAGCAGAAGTTCTGTGTCAGGAGAGCCTACAGGTGTATCAAGAGGAACATGATCCACAAGGGATGGCCTTAGCCCTCTATCGACTGGGACTGGTTGCGTTGACACGGAGCGATATCCCTCTAGCCATCTCTTTACTTGAGGAAAGTCTGGCACTCTTCAAGCAGGGAGGAGACCAGACGCGCCTGGTGTACCCACTGGTCTCGCTTGCATTCGCACTCCTGACACATATCGAGCAAAGAGAGTATCCACGGGTACGCTCGCTGCTTGACGAGAGCCTCGAACATTCACGAGCAGCAGGCTTTCAGGAAGGAGTCGCATGGTCGTTCTATGGTCTTGGATGGTTACACTTCCTGCAGAATGATATAGTTCTTGCTCGCTCCCTGTTCGAGGAGAGCCTGGCACGCTACAGAGCGTTAAGACAACGTCGCTACATTTCGTATCCACTCTATCAACTGGGAAGGGTTGCAGTGAGGCAAGGGAACCTCTCGACCGCCCATGCCTTCTTCGAGGAAAGCCTGAACGTGTTTCAGGAGTTGGATGACCAGCGGAGCAGTGCGATCTGTCTGGAGGAATGGGCAAGTGTGGTCGCCAAGCAAGGAGATGCAATTTGGGCAGCACAGCTCTGGGGTGCAGCGGCAGTCCGACGTGAAGGAAGTATCCCGGCGAATCCCTTCGCTGCCTTATTTATCATCACGGATGAACGGGCGAATGCGGAGCAGATGTATGCCCTCGTCCGTGCTCAACTTGGAGAGCGGGACTTTGCCCAAGTACTGACTGAGGGACGATCAATGGCTCCCACACAAGTGATGTCAGCACGAGGACCCACAATACTTGCCTACCATCCTGCTATGAACGTCACGATGGACTCGCAACGGAATTCTTCCTCATCCTTTGCTAACACCTTAACGAAGCGTGAAGTTGAGGTGCTACGCCTGGTGGCACGTGGTCTCTCTGATGCTGAAGTCGCGGAACTTTTGATCATCAGCCCGCGTACTGTCAACGCGCACCTACGCTCCATTTATAGTAAGCTGAACATTACTTCACGTCATGCTGCAACCTTGTTTGCCATCAAACAGCAGCTTATTTGAAAGAATCTGAGAATCTTCTTCCAAGAGGCTTCAGATATTCTCTGACGTACACCGATACATTGCCACTGTGCTTTCGATATAAGGTCTTCCACTACGTTGCACCATCTCAAGCATTCGCTCGACATCAAAAGGAACGTGACGAAACTCAACGCTCATCTGTTTCTCTTCCATGGTCAGCAGGGCATATTCGGCCCAGAGATCGGCACGAAACTCTTCTTGCGATTGTTGCCAATTATATGCAAAACCAACACTGCCCGGATTCACATACCAGGCATCATGTACGCGACGTAATTGTTGAGTATGTGTATGTCCACCTGCAAGCACCATTGCATGGCAGAAACCGACCTAAAGGATACTGGGTCTCCCGAACTTTTGATGATTCCAGGTTGAGGAGCTATGAGAGGATTTTTGACAGTTTTTGCAAACTTCTCTGTTTTGCTCAAGCCGCTCTACAAGCTTACTCAATAGCCCTCCATTTGTCAACAAGCAAGCAGTGTTTTCCTGAATCATCAAAAGTTCGGGAGACCCAGGATACTTGACACATACTGATAGTACCCGTTGTTTGGTGGAGGCCATTTTGTAAGATGTGAGAATCTACTTCTTGCCTTGTTTCCCTTGAAAGAAGAGTCAACTGTGCATCACATTTGTGGTGGTAGCATGTTGTTTCCATGCTCTTCCTGGCGCACTCTGCTACGAATCTGTTCGACAAAAGTTCGGTAGGGTTCCAATTCCGCAAGCTTTGCCTCCAATTCCGCAATTCTTGCTCCGAGTACGACACTGTTTTCAGCTAGCAGAGCCATTTGTTGTTGCTGCTCAAGGATTTGCTGCTGGGCAGACCGCAAACGAGTGATGATCTGGGGCTTTTTGTAGTTGAGCAGTGGATCGCGGGAAGGGACCGGTGCGTCCTCGCCCTTCACGCCCCCCTGGCGTCTAATTCGCTGCTTTTTTGCATTGAGATGAGTACTGTTCGCTCGAAACAGGGCTAAAGTATCAGAATTACGATGGATCGCCGCATAGCGTAGCCCACACTCTTCATAAATACTCTGCGTTGTCACGGCCTGCTTTTTCGTGTGAAGAGCGTCAATTGCTGCTTGTAATCGCTCAACTGTGGCTTGTCGGCGAGCAGTAGTCGAGGCATGCAAAGCTGCCAGCTGCGCTTGAGAGGAAGCACCCGGTTTCCGGGGCTTAGTGAGCTTCATCGTGGCCTTCCTCTCTACGGCGATAGGGTGAAGGGAGCACTTTGTGGAGGGGAATGTAGGAGCCATCTGCCTCAGCTTGTAGCTGCAATCGCATCACATTGATCACATCATCCAATTGCTGAACTTTGATGCGCGATTGTCGCGCATCAATGAAGTTTCCTTGTGCTTCCAGCAGTTCTGCTTGTTTTGTATACGAAGTTCGCCAAGAGAGTGCTACACCCATGCATTCCGGGTCAGTGACCAGATAGGAGCACCCCAGGCAAAGCGCCCGGTCATTGCCCCGCGGGCAGAGGCCCGGACAGCCGCAGTTGCCCAGCGCAGTGGGATGGAGTGCATGCCACAAGTCAAATACTGCTCGGAGGTCTGCATTCATTTGCTCCAAATCTCGCGGAGTCGGGCGGACTGCAAGAGCGCATGGTCTAATTCTTCCTGCTCGTCCAGGTCGGCACGAATAACCGCGAACCGTTGCTCCTCGGTCATGAAGGTGTAGTACTCAGAAATCTCAGTGAGAGAAGGAACCCGGCCTGTTAGCTCCTTGAGACGATGATGCAAGAAAAAGTAGGCGATAGCTTCTGGTGGTACTTTGCGATACTGTCTGGCATGCGTTGCCATGACGTGCCTGAGTACATGCACCGAGACACGAATTGGTTCTCCCTGAGTCGTGTAGAGGTCTAATCCGTGGAAGAGAAAGCGAAGAAGTACCTGAATATCAGCAATGGTGAGAATTCCAAGCGTATCACCAGGGAAAGCGGCCCACTGAAAGATGTATCGTTCAGGTTTGAGATGCTCGTATTTAGCGCTGGTGCGAGATGGATGGACCACTGGAATTTCCCCATGTGTCTCTTCGAGCAAAGTCTTGATTTCATCCACCAGGCGCAGGGCTTCTTTGCTCAAGGGAAACAGTTGGCGTTCCTCTTTAGTTTTCGCGCCTTTCGGCAGGAGATGTTGGAAATGGAGTTTGACCTGCTTCGTTAAGGGAGTCTGGTCCTCTCCAAGCAATGGTTGTCCATCTTCGTTGAGGAGCATGATGGTTTCTGTCCGAACGATCCGTCTCTCTTTGTTCCAACTTACTTGCAAGAGTTCACTGGCACGGCTCCCATTGGAAAGGGCGATCATGCCCAGGGCTGCGCCTGATTGAATAAGCTTGTTATAATCGGCTGTTCCCCCTTGTGTCGAGGACGTGTTCCCTATAGTGGATGATGCTGATGGTTCTCCGTTCATAGAAGCACTTGTATTTGAAGCACCCGCACTCACCGGACCACCAGCAAGTGATTCTTCTCGTCGAGCCTGATCCTGGGTATCTGTATTCGTCATTGTGACGTATCCTTTCTATCGCATTTCACATGTCCATCGTTTCTATGCTTTACAAGTATCATAGTAGATCATAATTGTCAGAAAATGGTTAAAATACGTATGAACAAGGTGCTCCTGTAACTTTTCTCAGAAAAACGACGTGAAATTCTCAAAGGATGGAACATATTGCAATCATTTCAAAGAACTGGCAATGAGTACCACTTCTCCACAAGAGTATGCAGAAGTGGATATATGCAAGACAACCTGAGTCTTGCCATTGCATGGAATATGGTTAGGAATAGGACTCTCTCATGAACCCTCTCATGCTGAGGCGCTATGGTGCCGAATTTCTCGGGACATTTGCTTATGTCTTCTTTGGGTGTGGCACAAGAATATTTATTGGATACTCAGGAGACCTTTCAGGCCGTCTCATTATCTACATTACCTTTGGTCTCACCTTGTTTACCATGACGTATGCTCTCGGTATATCTCTGGCGCACCATTTAACCCCGCAGTTGTCTTTGGCTTAGCTGTAGCACACCGTTTTCCTTGGAGGTATGTCTTACCATACTGGCTAGCTCAAGTAGCAGGGGCACTCGTGGCGAGTAGTATTCATTTCGTTCTGTTTCCTGAAAGAGCGGTCGCTACTCAATTTGGTGCAACAATACCGAGTGTTGGCATTCTCCCAGCAGTAGCGATTGAAGCGATCATCACGTTCTTTCTCATGCTTGTGTCTATGTCTTCCGCAACAGACAAACGCGTGAATCGTGCGGTTGTTGGTCTGGCAACAGGGCTTATCATTACATTAGGTGGCCTATTCGGGGCTCCGCTTACAGGAGGAAGTATGAATCCTGCACGAAGCTTGGCACCAGCACTTCTGGCAGAAGGACAAGCATTCGCAACAGTGTGGATTTATTGGGTAGGTCCCTTGATAGGAACGACACTGGGAGCCATTGTCTATGAGGCTTTACGTGGGGGCGAAGATTATGCAATGGAGGTGCCAGAGAGAATTTTTGACGGTCTGAGGCAAAAATCTTCACAAAAGGAGCAAGCATAAACGTACAGAGAACAGATGTAGAAATTTTCCACACGCATCTTGCTCAAGCGTGGTACAAATTAGCTCTTCCTCATGCATACCATAAGGCTTTTTGTCTTCATCGTAGACATGTTGTGACCCACCAACAACGACAACGGCATCATACTCTGTTGGGTCGGGAAGAGATTGTTTTGTTACATGTGCAACGTCATAGGCTATATTGTGCATGTGTAAGATATCCCCGATAAGCCCTGGTGGGTTCTCTTGAATGTGTTGCAGAATCAAAACACGCTTTTCATGTGACATATCGTTTCCTTTATCTCTTGTATTCATAATGCTCTTTGGATGTCTACATCAGCAACACGAGTATTGAAGAGGAAAAGTGACGGAGCGTTTGTGAAAAAGCGTCATATGTATGTAACCCTTACAAGACATAGAGAAGCAACTTACATAATTCTGAAGTCTTTCCCCCACACACACAGGAATGTGATGTGGAGATATATTAGCCTCGTTCTTGCGACTATACAGTCTCTCGGCTGTATACCAGCACACATTTGCTCGTGCTGGTTCGCTCAATTGATCGAGAAAGACATCATAGCGTTCTAGCTTTGGACCTAATTGCTCGAATGCCGCAACCAGATCGGAGCTGAGACAGATACGATCACTCCATTTCTCGACGAGTTGCACCCAGATGGGATCAGGTTTTCCCTGCGGACAGATTGCTACATCGAAAATAACCCAGGAGATATCCACGGAAAGATTAGGAAACTTCGTCAACAGGCGATCAACCATTCGCGTGTAAAACGGAACATTGACGCGACGTGACATGCCACAGTGCGCGAACACAAAGTGAGTACGTGGGAACTCGCGCACCGCCTCTTCAACCTCGTAAGCATAGAGTGGATACTCACTCTCGGAGATAGACGTAATATTGGAATGAATCAGTACCGGCCAGTTGTGGTCAGCCGCGAACTCATAGATGGGATACATCCAAGAGTATCAAGCAGATAGAGTTGGTTCTCTGGCGTGAGGGAGGTGATGAGGAGCGCAAGATCGTTCGGGTCACTCAGAATGTGTGCAAGAGAGGGACGAAGTTGTTCGAGTACGACACGATCATACGAGTCACCGACGACCTCAAGGACCGTGACTAACTCCTTTGCCGTACTAACGTACACCGTTTCATCCGCAAAAGTGAGAGGGTAGCGGGTAATCTGTGCGAAACGCATAAGCACTCCTTCCAAAACGCTTGGACTCTGAGAGAGAATGAAAGTATTCACCTTCTTTGAAGACGCGATGAAGATTGAAGTCAAAGACATCGTTTGCACTTGAACCTTTGTGATGACTCCACCGATACCTACTTTGAACTTTGCGCTATGAGGACGCATAACACAACTCTACCCTTTATCTGCCAGTGTCTCGAAGCCTTTCGGCTTTCGTTGACGCTAGCAAATATTCCTTACACCGTATACGGCAAGCGAAAGGAGTGCGGTTGCAGTACTGCGTCTCACGATGTCATTTCGCAGCGGTACACCTAACGCATTTGAACAGAGAATATGTCTTCACTTCTATTCAGGCATGCTGTGAGTACATATACTGCCGACAACGAAAAATGTGATTTTGAGAAAACAGTACTTACTCGTAACAGAATTTATTTTAGCATAATAATACCTTGCTGCAATAAGGCGTAGAGAACTTCTATTTGACAACCAAAGGAAGACGGGATATACTAACAACCTGGATAAATGACTTTTTGCCCAAAAAAAGAGAATGTAAAACAGTATGAAGGTGTATTGTACGAGGTAGAGAGCTATGCCAAAGATTGTTGATGAACAGATGCGAGAAACAACTCGTCGTCGCATCCTTCGCGAAGCCGCGAGTGAGTTTGCTCGCTTGGGGTTTGACCAGGCAAACATTAATACTATTGCGGAGCAAGCAGGAATGGGAAAAGGTACCATTTACCTGTACTTTGAGAACAAACGCGAAGTATTTCTCGCCATGTTACGTCATATCGCACAATCACAGTTAGCGACTATTCGCGCCGCTTTAGCAACGGAGGGAACATTACAACAACGTTTAGAACGCCTTTTTCGTGCATTTGTTCATCTTGCAGAGGAGGAAAGCGATAACTTTAACGTCTATATGAGTGCGCTCTACGGCGTCAACCGGGCATTTCAAGACGAGGCAACCAAGTTATTGCGGAGTTACGTAACTGTCATTGCCTTAGTGCTCGAAGAAGGGAGGGCGCGTGGTGAATTGAACTGTACTGATATTGAGTCAACAGCCTTGATGGTGCTCTCCTTAACTGAGTCCTTTGTCCTGTCGGCACGTGTGCTTGGGCAATCAGAGCGAGAGATCAACAAGCAGGCTGAATATGTTGCTCAATTTGTCTTACAAGGTATTGGTGCGAAGCCATAGTACATCTCTTTTTTTACTATTTTTATTGAATGATTGCCCACCCACTATAGGGTGTGTGAGTCTAGGAGTTCTTCCCATGAATTTTGCTGTCGTGGTCACATTTTTACGTCGTCTCTTTCATGTACGACGTGTTAAAAGAAGCTATGAAAGTCCGCGCTATCTCCTCAAATGGTTACTCATCAGCACACTTATCGGTCTGGTTGCAGGCGTGGGTGCTATCGCATTCTATGCTGCTATTCATTTTGCGACGGGAACATTTTTAGGGCGAATCGTTGGCTATCTTCCTCCTGATCCCGCAGGAGAAGGTGGAGTCACACATGTCATGTCCTTCTGGTCCTCGGCTCGCCCGTGGCTGTTGCCAGTTGTCACAACACTTGGCGGCTTGGTCGCAGGCATTATCGTTTTTACCCTTGCACCAGAAGCAGAGGGGCACGGAACTGATGCTGCAATTGCAGCATTTCATCAAGGGAAATCCATTCGTGCACGTATTCCGATCATCAAACTGGTGGCCTCTGCGATCACAATTGGTACGGGCGGCTCAGCAGGACGTGAAGGACCGGCTGCGCAGATTAGCGCAGGCTTTGGCTCTATCCTCGCCAATGTCCTCCGTTTGGATATACAGGATAGACGTATCGCGTTGGCAACCGGTATTGGAGCAGGTATTGGTGCCATCTTCCGTGCCCCACTTGGTGGAGCTATTCTCGCAGCAGAAATTCTGTATAAGAATGATTTAGAGATCGAGGCGATCATTCCCGCACTCATGGCTTCGATCATCGGCTATAGTGTCTTCGGAGCATGGTCAGGATGGAGTCCTATCTTTGCGACGCCAAGCAATCTCGCGTTCACCTCTCCGCCCCAGTTACTCTATTATGTTGTGCTCGGCGTGCTCTGTGGACTGATGGGGCTACTCTATTCAAGAGGGTTCTATGGAATGACTCATGTGTTCCATCGTCTGCACCTTCCCAAATGGATCAAGCCTGGTATTGGTGGCTTGCTCGTTGGTCTGATTGGTTTAGCACTCCCGCAAGCACTGGGTATGGGCTATGGGTGGGTACAAGTCGGAATGGGACAAGGGCTGTTGTCAATTCCATTATGGGTGATTCTCCTCTTGCCGTTTGTAAAGATACTGACAACAGGTTTGTCGATTGGCTCTGGAGGCTCTGGTGGTATCTTCGGCCCTGGCATGGTCATTGGTGGGATGGTCGGCGCGCTTGTGTGGCGATTGAGCTATCACGTTCTCCCTGGTATTCCTGATACACCCGCACCGTTTGTGATTGTGGGTATGATGGCACTGTTTGGTGGTATTGCCCATGCCCCTCTTGCAGTGATGTTGATGGTTGCCGAGATGACTGGCAACCTCTCGATGCTCGCACCAGCGATGATTGCCGTTGGCATCGCCTCAATTATTGTGGGCAAAGCAACTATCTACACAAGTCAGGTTGACACTCGTGCAGATTCACCCGCTCATCGACTTCAGATGTCCTTTCCACTGCTCTCGACGCTCGCCGTGCGTCAAACGATGGTGTCACTCACTCTACATTTCTCGCGAGAGCAGACACTGGCGGAGGCTGAAAAGCTGCTTGCCGATCACATTGAGAGTGGAGCACCTGTGCTGGATGCACAGGGAAACCTGCTTGGTGTTTTGACGCAAGCAGATATTCAACGCGTTCCGTTGGCAGAACGGAATACAGTACATGTAGAAACAACGATGAACCGCGATGTCCTCACCATGTATCCCGATGACACACTTGACGAAGCACTCGAACAATTGACGAGTCATCGTGTTAGTTGGGCACCAGTTGTGGATGTTGAAGGTATCGCAGGTGACAAGTGCGTTGTAGGGGTCCTCTCTGCTACTAACATTGTGCAGACATACCGCGAAACATTGGCGAAAGACTCACGGCGCATGCGCGGACTTGTCGAAGGCACCGTGATGATCGAGGCAAAGATTGAAACTGGGATGCGTCTTGCAGGTATTGCTCTGCGGAATGCTCAACTTCCCGAGGAGTGTCTCGTCGTTTCTATTCGGAGAGAAGGTGAGTTGCTCTTCCCTCGTGGGAGTACAAGTATTCTTCCAGAAGATGTTGTCACGTTCCTAGTTAGTCCACGTGGCGAAGATCGGTTACAGCAATACCTTCTGAAGCGTGTAGAACCGGAGGCAATAACTGCACCTGTTTCTGCTGGCAAGTCATAGGAAACTATGGGCAAGGATGCAGAGGGCGAGTGATACGCATTGCCTCACCCGAAATCTTCCTGTCCATCGGTCTCTCTCTAAGTTGTTAAGCTATATTGGTGTGGTGTTGCGTTGAGCGAGAGCCTTGCACAATCACGTCCTCTCTGTAAACAGGGAGGTGCTACAAGGATGTCAAAAAGGAAGATGTTGGGTGAGGCAAGAGCAGGTGTCGCTGTCGTTTCGACATCTGTCTGAGGTTGACCCGCTTTTGGAGGGGACTCAAACATGGAAGTTGAGTCAAGGGAGATGACATCAAAAGGGATGAAAAAGAGAAAATATATGATGTGCATATATGCTGTTATATAAAGCATCTTTTGTCAAGTGCTCTTCTCCTTTTCCTGTTTTTCATAGGCGACGGGACTGAGATATCCCAGCGCAGAATGCTTCCTTTTTCGATTGTAAAACACTTCGATAGAATCAAACACGGCTGTTTTTGCCTCTTCTCGTGTCTGATAGATCGTTTGACCAATCCCTTCATCTTTCAGTGTTCCCCAAAAGCTTTCTATCATCGCATTATCATAGCAATCCCCTTTTCTGCTCATGCTGACCTGTATTCCTCGCTGATGGAGCATGTCTTGATAGCTCTTGCTAGCATATTCACTTCCGCGGTCAGAATGATGAACCAAGCCCGCTCCAAGTTCGCGCTGGAAAAGTGCCATTTGAAGGGCTTGCCTGACCAATCGTGCATCATGTTCCTTTCCCATTGCCCATCCAACTAGCTTGCGTAAATAGGCATCAAGCACTCCAGCCAAATACAGCCATCCTTCAGATGCTGCGATGAAGGTCATATCAGTCATCCATTTCTGGTTGGGAACCTCTGCCGTAAAATCCCGTTTGAGGATGTTAGGAGCGACTGGAAACGAATGATCGCTGTCTGTTTTTCGTGCGGTGTGCCTCTTTCTCCTCACTACAAGTTTCTGTTGCTGCATGAGCCGAACAATGCGCTTGCGCGCCGATATGAATGCCTTGTTCTTTGAGTTCTGCATGAATGCGAGGACTCCCATACACCCCCCCTCTTGTCATGAAACGCATCTTCAATACGCTCGATCAGTTGTCGATCATCCTGCTTTCGCTGACACATCCCTCTTGTACGCCAATGAAAGTATCCGTTTTCGGAAACCTCCAGCACACAGCACATACGCGTAATGAGAAAAAGAGAGCGATGAGCATGAATAAAGGCAAACTTTACCGCTGGGGCTGCGTGAAGATGCTCATAGCTTTTTTTAAGATTTCCCTCTCCTGCCGCAAAATCTCATTTTCCCGTCTGAGTCTCCTATTCTCTTCTTCTAAGGTACTTTGATGACCTTTCCCTGGAAATGCTTCTTCCCCTTGCTCTCCAAACTCTTTACACCATTTGCTTAATGCACTATCTGAAATTCCGAGATCTCGTGCAATTTGTGTTTTGCTTTTTCCACTGGTCTCAAAGAGAGTCACTGCTTGTTGCTTAAATTCTTTTGTGTAGGTCGGTTGAGACTTGTTCATAGAACCCTCCTGTTTCTATTCTATCAAATTTCTCTTCTCCGACCCTCCAAAAGCGGGCCAAGGTCAGATGGCGAGACAAAGAAGCCGTACAGAAAAAAAGAGCATACATTGAGGAACCACGCAGGAAGAGGAGTGGCGAGACGATACAGTCTTTGGAAATATCGAAGCAGCGACCTCGCCACATTCAGAAGACGACTGGATGACAAGTCGTTCCTTATACATAGACATGGCTCGGAGTGAGCACGACCTCAAGAGGCACATCGTCACCCTTCCTCAGCACTATCGTCCAGTTGCTATTTCCCCGTTCTCGTTGAGTGTTTCACGTATGAACATTGGCAGAGACGGGATCAGGCGTTTGGCACACACCCAGTTCGTCTGGTTCCAGCTCAGCACCAAAGCCTCTTCCACGTCTGCTTCATACACCCGTCGTGGGAGATGCACTGGAGGCTGTTGCCCTTCATCAGCATGTTTCAACAGCCACATGGCGTATGTGCGATGAGAGCCCGTCAGACGAACGAAGTCGTCCAGTACCACCCGTTTGTGTACAGACGACGCCTCTTGATACTGCGGGGCCATCTGCCTAAGGGCTTCGCGCTGCATGTGCATACTCGCTCTCACCTTCCTCCCCCTCCACCGTGGTTTCAGGCAAGGCATTGGTGTCGAAACGACAGCGACATCTGCTCGTGCCTCATCCAACATCTTTCTCGTTGGTCTCAACGATATTCTCTTTAGTGCTTCACTACAAGTGGGACGACATCAGGTCCTGCCCTGCGAAACACCATATCAAAGTCGCTCAGAGAATGCCGAGGAAGGGACTTGGAAAGAAAGATTTCCGATGAGGCAATGCGAGACGGTAGTATACCAAGATGCTAAAAGAAGTGGAATACGCATTTCTAAGAAGATGGCAGTTTCTCCATACGTTGCATCGAACAAGCTACCACCTCTTGTTTTTTATAATTGCATCGTGTATATTTGCATCAATACATATTGATGCAATTCCGATTGGAGGAGAGCATGGACGATACTCTTTCATCTGTTTCGTTGCCGAGTTTTCTGAAGCTTCTCGCTCACGATATTCGTTGGAATATGCTTGCGTTGCTTGCAAGGAGCGATTATAGCGTGCAAGAGATGGTTCACGTACTCAAGCAACCGCAGAATCTCGTATCGTACCATCTCCGGCGATTACATGAACACGGATTGGTACGAGAGCGTCGTAGTACCGCTGACGAGCGCTCAATCTACTATAGCCTTGATCTTGCACTCCTTCATTCGCGCTATCTATCAGCCGCAGAGTCGTTGCATCCAGCCTTGGGAACGACGGAATCGACGGAGGACGAGATGCAGAAGACAACGACCCCATCTCCTCTCAAAACGGTTCGTGTCCTCTTCCTCTGTACAGAGAATAGTGCCCGCTCACAGATGGCAGAGGGAATTCTGCATCACTTGAGTGATGGACACGTGGAGGCATTCAGTGCGGGAAGCCGCCCTTCACATCTCCACCCACTTGCTGTGCAGACACTGGCGACAATGAATATTGATATCAGCCAACAGCGAGCCAAGCACATGAATGAACTGCCAGATTCAGCCTTTGATTATGTTGTGACGGTCTGTGATCGTGTGCGCGAAGCATGTCCAACATTTCCTAGTGATCCTGAGCGTATCCATTGGAGTTTTTCTGATCCGGCTACCGTGGAAGGTTCGACTGAGGATCAGCTGAGAGCATTTGAGCAGACAGCACTTCAACTGGTCACTCGCATTCGCTATCTACTGATTCTCATTGCACGTGAGCAACGCGAAAAACACGAATAAATGCTGCCGTTTCACGTCCTTGCAGAACTCTCAATACGATGAAACAGAGGTGGTACAAGCGGGTACTGACCGAGTGACCGTGTGCGTAAAGAAGTATTCCTTTAGGAATGGTGTTCCGAAGAAAGGAGCAAGAAACGCTGCTATGATGACCAACAGAAGCGAAGAGCAAAAAATGACGACACTCAGAGCGACTGCATTACGCACCATTCTTGTCGTGGAAGATGACTCCCTTCTACGAGACACTATTTCAGCAACGCTTGGTGAAAAAGGATACACTGTCCTTGCTTTTGCTGATGCGTCTCTTCCAGCAGATGTTGTACAGAACACCACCTTCTCGCTCATCCTGCTTGACGCAATGCTTCCCAGTCCACGTATTTTTGCTCTTTACCGTCGTTTGCGCCAATCTTCAGCAATGGAACATATTCCCATTCTGATGCTTGTCGCTCACGAGCGAGAGCGCATCCAGATAGAGCGACAGGGCTTGCACGTGGATGACTACATCCTCAAACCACTGCAGAAGGAAGAATTGTACGCATGCGTGCAAGCGCTTCTGCGCAGAAGAAAACGGAGTGGGAAGCCGAGGCCAACGAGAGTTTTCAGCCGGGCGGAGCGGGAAAGTATGCAAGAAGAACGTCATCTAGTGATAGAAGACGTGTCCATTGACAGAGTACGACGAACGGTGAGGCAGGGAGAACAACTTCTTGATGTAGACAGTCCAGTGCTTTTCGATTTGCTCGTCTATCTCGTACTTCATCGCGGCACCGTGCTCACACGAGAGCAGCTACTACGCTCTGTCTGGGGCTACGATACAACGAGCAAGAATGTGAGCGATGCACGAACAGTGGATGTGCATGTGCATTGGCTTCGGGAACTTTTGAATGACGACGCGGAGAACCCACATTGGATTCAGACGGTGCGAGGTGTCGGCTACCTCTTTCGAGACGAAGCATGAGAGCATTCTCTCATTCCTCTAGACGCGTGAGCGACTGGCAACGAGCAGAAGGCGAGGAAAACACAGGCATGGAAGCGCAACAGGAAGGAGCACGCGCAATTCTTCTTGCCATTGGCGATACGACGCTTCGAGAGACGCTGGACGTTTCGCTAGGGGCGGAAGGCTATTCTACGCTCCTTGCGGCAGATGGAGAAACTGCACTTGCCCTTGCTCAAGAGCATCCGTTATTGCTTGTCCTGCTTGACTTTGCGCTCCCACAACGAGACGGGCTGGAGATGTGCCGTATGCTACGAATGCAACAAGAAACGGCCTATGTTCCTATCCTCATGATTGCAATGCACGACGATGAAACGGAGACAATTGTCGGTTTGGAGGTGGGGGCAGATGATTATGTCACGTTCCCATTTCAATGGAAGATCCTTCGTGCCCGGATCCGTGCCCTCCTGCGCCGAAGCAAGTATACACAGCGCGTTGTCCATGCTTCTGAACGTGTTGATGAGAACGAAGAACACGCGCAAGAGGACACCCAGGTACTTGTTGTAGGAGACCTGCGCATCGACGTGGTGGGACGCAATGTGATCTACCATGAGCAACCGATTGAACTTTCCGCACGTCTCTTTGATTTACTCGTCTATCTCGCACGCCACCCGAATGTTGCCCTGACACGCAAAGAGTTGATGGAGCAAGTCCATATCGAGACCTTGAAAGCTGGTGAACGGGTGCTCGATGGGTATGTCCATTGGCTGCGCGAGAAGTTGGAGGACGACCCTACTCGCCCTGAATACATTCAGACGATCCGAGGAGTGGGCTACCGCTTTACAGGATAAGCAAGATGCTTTCCCCTGAACCTCTCCCTTGCTTCTTTTCCTGTTGCTTATGTATACTACAACCACGGAGCTGCGAGAAGCGAACAACAGACAGAAGGAGCGTTCATGAAACAGAGAATTCTTTTTCTTTGTACCCATAACTCAGCACGTTCACAAATGGCGGAGGGATTGCTGAGATATCTGGATGGGGAGCAGTTTGAAGCGTTGAGTGCTGGAACTCAGGCTACGCAGGTCCGACCACTTGCGATCAAAGCAATGGCAGAACTGGGCATCGATATTTCTGGGCATCCGTCAAAGACGCTGGAACGCTATCTGAACGAACCCTTTGACGAGGTGATTACGGTATGTGATGCGGCAGCCGAAGCGTGCCCCGTCTTTCCTGGTGCGAAGCGACAGAGACATTGGTCGTTCCCTGATCCTGCACAAGCCAAAGGCAGCGAAGAGGAACAGCTAGCCGTCTATCGTCGTGTCCGTGACGCTATTCGCACTCACATTGAAACGGAACTGTTGAACACCGTTCGTTCCTGATTCTAGTGAGTTAACTCACTGTTTCTAAGCGTCTGGGTTCTGTATGTGATGATCTCTTCGTGCATTCATAGCAGTCTCGTACATCTATCTACTACGAGCTTGTCAAACAGCCCTTCAGAGGAGAAGTAGCATGAGCGAGAAGCAAAAGCGCATCCTCTTCCTTTGTGCTCATCGTTCCGTTCGCGAACTGATTGCAGCGAGTTTGCTTGAAGCCTACGAACGTGAAGTATGGGATATTTGGATTGCACCTGCACCATTCGCATCTGACGAGATTGATACGGTGCGTCAAGTTCTCAATGAAGTCCATGTTTCGCTGCTTTCCACATTCCAAACAGTAGAGCCGTCTTTTGACCAATCCTGGGATGAGGGTATTGTCCTCTGTAGTGGTGCAACGGATCAATGACCTCTCATCCCCAACGCCGGTCGGCGTCAACTGTGGTCAATCGAAGATATTCCTGCGGCAGAGATGCCAAAAGAAGAGCGGTTGCTCGTGTATCGTCGCATTCGCGTAGCACTTGCTCAATCGTTACGACTAAACCTCCTCCTTCCGAAACGATTGGCAATGGTCTCACACAGCAAGTGATCTTGACAAGGGAAGCATCTCTCTGACGAGAACAAAGGATACTCCCTCTGAAAAATCCTCTCCCAGACTTTTAGAGACAAGTATGCATTCCCTTGCTTTTCTCTCCCCCATTACGTATACTTCAAATAAATTTGATGCAAATATTCTCATAGGAAATATGCTTGGAGTGATCCATGAACACGACCTTTGCGTCTCCACAACTTCCCGACTTTCTCAAACTTTTGACGCATGAGTTGCGCTGGAAGATTCTTACCGCCCTCGCACACTCTGATTATAGTGTCCAGGAAATTGTGCGCTTTTTGAATGAGCCACAGAATGTGGTGTCCTATCATTTACGCAAATTGCGCGATCAGCATATCGTGACGGAACGCCGCAGTTCTGCTGATGAGCGTTCCATTTATTATAGTCTTGATCTTGAGACCTTTCGTCGGCTCTATCTCGCCACAGGCGAAGCGGTGCATCCTGCGTTGAGCATTCCAGTCGTCACTCAACACCCACGAACAGCACAGACAACGCACTCTCCTGTCCGTGTCCTCTTTCTGTGTACGAAGAATAGTGCTCGTTCTCAGATGGCGGAGGGACTCTTACGACATTTGAGTCACGGAGCAGTAGAGGTGTTTAGTGCTGGCAGTCATCCTTCTAGTCTTCATCCCTATGCCCTCCGCGTTATGAACACGAGTGGGATTGACATCAGCCAGCAGCAATCCAAACATGTAGACGAATTTCGTGGTCAATCATTTGACTATATTATCACGGTCTGTGATCGTATGCGTGAGGTCTGTCCTCCCTTTTCCGGCGATCCTGCCTTCATTCATTGGAGTTTTTCAGACCCGGTTGAGAAAGAAGGTTCCGACGAGGAACGTTACAGGGCCTTCGAGCAAACTGCTCTACAGTTAACAACACGACTTCGCTTTCTTTTGACAGTGATTGAGCGAAGTCAAAGTGAACAGAAAGAGTCGTTGCCTGACGTTGGCTGATGCTACATGCAAAGGAGGCGTGGCTCGATGAGACACGATACAACAGAGTCTGTACGACATGTAGGCATCTCTGATGGATACCCATCACCCTTCAACGGTTCAGGCGATGGTGGAGACAAACAGAAAATCGAGGTCCGCAACCTCACCCTCTTCTTGGGAGAAACACGGGTGCTGAGCGAGGTAAGCATCGATATCCATGCGTTTCGCATCACGGCGGTCGTCGGGACATCGGGAAGTGGCAAATCCGTGTTTCTTCACACACTTAGCCGCATGCATGAGCAAACGACTCAGTTTCTGATGAGGGGACATGTGCTGCTTGATGGAGAGGATATCTACACGGATATAAGTGCTGTCTCCCTGCATCACCAGATTGGTTTTGTCTTCCAGCGCCCCAACCTCTTCCCATTGTCGATCTTCGACAACGTTGCCTATGGAGCGCGTATGCAAAGGAGGTACACCAAACGAGAGATGCGAGACGTGGTTGAGAGTGCGCTCCAACGGGTAGCACTCTGGGATGAGGTCAAGGATCGGTTGAAACAGCATGCGCTCACTCTTTCAGAAGGGCAACAAAAGCGTCTCTGCCTCGCACGCGCCTTAGCAGTGGAACCAGAAGTGTTGCTCATGGATGACCCGTACTTCGCACTCGATCCTTGTGCATCTCACACGATGGAGGAGTTGATGGGACACCTCAGAGAGCATTACACGATCATCGTTGCAACGTCCACCCCGCACGTCGCACGACGCACAGCAGATACCACAGGAGTCTTCTCAGCAGGAAGACTCGTTGAGTGGGGACCAACACAACAGGTATTCTCTCATCCCACGGACTGGCGAACAGAGGCATTTTTGACAGGCCGTCTGAAATGAGGCTTTGGTAGATATACTACAAGAAGAGAGGAAGCAAAGAATGGTATCTTTTTTTAGGAAAGAGGGCGTGTTGGCATGAGTCATGACGTGAAAGAACACACCGAGGAAATACAGACACCGCACCGTCCAGACACAGGAACGATGCGACGGGAATTGGTTGCGTATGTCGCAGAAGCCATAGGAACCTTTGGCCTCGTCTTCGCAGGATGCGGAGCCATTATTATTGACTCCGTATCGCACGGGCAGATAACGCACGTAGGAGTGGGGTTGGTCTTTGGTATCATCATCACTGTTAGAGCCTGTTTGAAAAGGTCATAAGGCAGCCAGTCGGCGAACCATCAAGCGAGTCATAGCAATGTAGATCATGGCTTCGCTGCTGACTGGAAGCACTTCGTAATCCTTGCCCAGACGCCGACACTGGGTCAACCAGGCGAAGGTTCGCTCCACCACCCAACGGCGTGGTAGGACAGCAAAGCCCTTTTGCCCCTCAGAGCGCAACACGGGCCGCAAGACAAACTGGAAGTGCAGCCTGACCCACTCCACTAAGTGTCCCCGGTAGGTTCCGTCGATCCAAATGCGGCGCAACTTCTTACACGCTCCTCCTAACCGTCGCAGGACAAGTCTGGCTCCAGCGGGGTCGGAAATTGCCGCCGAGGTAACCACCACGGCCAACAGCAAGCCGAGCGTGTCCACCAGGAGATGTCGCTTGCCCCCGCTCACCTTCTTGCCCGCATCGTAGCCACGCACGCCGCGCATCTGCGTCGTCTTGACACTTTGACTCTCCAGGCAGCCAGCCGTTGGGTGCTTGTGGCGACCCGTCCGTTGTCGCACCTGAGCCCATAGCCTGTCGTGGATACGTTGCCACGTCCCATCCTTGCTCCACTGCCGCAAATAGCGGTAGACGCTTTGCCACACCGGATACTCTCGCGGCAGCATCCGCCATTGGCATCCACTGACGACGATATACAACATCGCATTGATACCCACTCGCATCTCCAAGGTGCGCGGTCGGCCTCCTGACTTTGCAGCAGGAATCAATTCTTTGATACAATCCCACTGACGGTCGGTTAAATCGCTTGAATACAATTGGTTCTTTTTCATAGTCCAAGTGTACCTCCTCGATCCCCCGCCCGTCACCCCTTTTCAAACAGGCTCTTAGCTCGACTTTGTACATTTTTGGGAAAAAGATAGGACATAAAGTTTCTTTGGAGTAAGATAGAAGTTGTTCACAACAAAATCTTACTCAGGAGAAAGTTCATGCCCCTTCCCGCTCCCATTATA
>JAABUQ010001986.1_pt1 | contig 41906 bp, 42 predicted proteins | sample 5560001 | NCBI WGS metagenome assembly JAABUQ01 (sample SAMN10711888, study PRJNA513371) | rock metagenome | isolation source: Antarctica rocks | place: Antarctica: Victoria Land, Finger Mt nord | collected 2015-12-18
ACCTAGCCGGATATGTGGCGATCTTCGAGTGGGCCAACAACCTCAAGCGAGTCACCGATGACTTCCTGGGGTTGCTCCTCAGGCTACCGCGTTCCACCAGTCTGGAATCATGAGCCGAAATGATTTCCCCCCCCCGGTCAAGCCTAAAATTGACGGGCCGCCCCGGAATTTCCGTCTTCTTCCGAATCGGGATGGGGTCGCCCGCGACCGGCCCGAGGGTCCTGCCCCCGACCCTCGCCGGCCGCGACCGGCCCTGGCAGGCTTCGGCGTCGCTCTGTTACCGTGAAGGGACGCGACGAACGGCTTCGAAAGCCAACGGTAGAGGGAGGTCCGCATGCGGCTGGCGACGGTCTTGGTGGTGGCGATGGTGGCCGGCGAGATCGACCGGGGGGCGACGGCCGCCGAGCCGAACAAGGCCGTCGAGCGGGCCCGGGGGCTCTGGAAGGTCGGCAAGTACGCCGAGGCGCTCGAAGCCTTCGACGCCCTGGCCAAGGGGGACCCATCGCCCCCCGAGGTCCGCGACGCCGTCGCCCTCGGCCGGGCCGACTGCCTGGACTCCACCGGCGAGCCCGACGGGGCCATCGCCGCCCTCCGCGCCGTGGCCGAGCCCAGGGACAAGGACAAGGAGAAGGACAACCCCGACGTCTGGGCCCGACTGGCCGACCTCCTCTTCTCCCGGGGGGACTGGGAGGGGGCCGAGGCCGCCGGCATCCGGGCCATGCAGGTCAAGGCCGACCACCCGCTCGCCCGCTGGGTCCAGGCCCGGCTCCTCGAAGCCAAGGGGAAGCGGGCCGAGGCCGACGCCGCCTACAAGTGGTTCGTCGACTATCAGAACCTCCACGCCGACGAACTGGCCAAGGACGCCTCGAGCCTGCTCCTGATCGGCCAGGCGACCGAGCGCTACGCCCGGGCCAACCTCCGCGGGGAGGAGCTCCGGGACGAGATGAACAACGTCATCAACAACGTCTACGAGGTCGCCATCAAGGCCGACCCCGAGTGCTGGCAGGCCCACTGGCTCGAAGGCCGGCTGTTCCTGGCCAACTACCAGGAAGGGGACGCCCGCAAGGACCTCGCCCGTGCCCAGAAGATCAACCCGCACTCGCCCGAGGTCCTCGTCACCCTCGGCCAGGCCGACCTGCAAGGGTACAAGCTGGCGATGGGCCGCCGGAAGGCCGAGCGGGCGCTCGAGATCAACCCGAGGATGCTCGCCGCCCACGTCCTCCTGGCCGACCTCAACATCACCGACGAGCGGTTCCTCGAGGCCCGCGACAACGCCAGGAAGGCCGTCGCCGAGAACCCCCGGGACGAGGACGCCCTGGCCCGGCTCGCCTCCGCCGCGCGGCTGCTGGTCGACCCGCTGGGCGCCCAGGCGGTCGAGTCGGTCGCCCTGGGCAACAACCCCCGCCCGAGCACGTTCTACGCGGCCCTGGCCGAGCGCCTGGCCGATCGCCGCAAGTACCACTCGGCCGAGCGGGCGTTCCTCCAGGCGATCGCCGCCGACCCGGCCCGGGCCGACGTCCAGATCGGCCTGGGGATGCTCTACATGCAGATCGGCCGCGAGGCCGAGGCCCGCGACCTCTTCGAGGCCGCCTTCGCCGCCGACCCGTTGAACGTCCGCGCCGAGAACATGCGGAAGATCCTCCGCCACATCGCCGGGTACCGCTCGATCGACTCCGAGCACTACTCCGTCCTGCTCGACCCGGGCCAGGACAACCTCCTGGGCAAGTACATGGCCCGCTACCTCGAATCGATCCACGCCGAGCTCGTGGCCCGGTTCGGCTACGAGCCCCCCGGCCTGACCCAGATCGAGATCATGAAGGACCACCAGCGGTTCAGCGGCCGGACCATCGCCCTGCCCTTTATCCCCACCGTTGGGGCCTGCACCGGCAAGGTCGTCGCCCTGGCCAGCACCAGGACCAGCCCCAAGCCGTTCAACTGGGCCCGGGTGATGAAGCACGAGGTCGTCCACGTCATCACCCTCCAGCAGACCGACTTCAACATCCCCCACTGGTACACCGAGGCCCTCGCCGTCGAGGCCGAAGGCTTCCCCCGCCCCCAGCCCTGGAACAAGATGCTGGTCGAGCGCGTCCCGGGCCGGAAGAAGCTTCTGAACCTCGACACCATCAACCTCGGCTTCATCCGCCCGGATGAGGCCGAGGACCGCCAGATGGCCTACTGCCAGGCGCAGCTCTACGCCCAGTACATGCTCAAGCGGTTCGGCCCCGACGCCCTGATCCGGATGCTCGCCGCCTACCGACGGGGCTTGACCACCGACCGGGCCATCGACGCCTGCTTCCGCGTCACCAAGGCCGACTTCGAAGGCCAATACCTCGACTTCCTCGACGGCGTCGTCAAGACGATCCAGGCCCGCGCCGGCGAGGAGAAGCCGGTCAAGTTCTCCGAGCTGGAGCGGCAACTGAAGGCCAAGCCCGACGACGCCGACCTCAACGCCCGGATGGCCTACGAGCACTTCGCCCGCCGCGACTACAAGCTCGCCAAGCCGTTCGCCGACAAGGCCCTGAAGCTCCAGCCCAGGCACCCGATGGCCTCCTACGTCAAGGCCCGGCTGTTCGTCACCATCGGCTACGAGGACGAGGCCCTCGCCCTGCTCGAGCCCGCCCTCGACGAGGCCAAGCCCGACGTCCGGGTGCTCGACCTGCTGGCCGAATTGCAGGTCAAGGCCGGCAAGCTCGCCGAGGCCGAGAAGCTCTACCAGCTCGGCCGCAAGGACGACCCCCAGAACTCCAAGTGGGTCGCCGGCCTGGCCCGGGTCCACCTCCGGACCAAGGACCCCAAGCTGGCCGTCGAGCTCGTCGAGCTCGCCAACAACGACGCCGACGACCTCGCCCTCCGCAAGGAGCTGGCCCGCCGCTTCGTCGAGGCCAAGGACGCCCCCAACGCCGAGCACTGGGGCATGGAATGCCTCTTCGTCGACGTCTACGACCCCGAGTGCCACACCCTGATGGCCGACGCCTACCTCCTCGCCAACAACCACCCCCCGGCCATCGAGGAGTTCGACGCCGCCCTCGCCCTCAAGCCCAAGAAGCCCGACCCCATCCGGGTCCGCCGCGCCCAGTCGCTCCAGGCCCTCGGCAAGCTCGAAGAAGCCAAGGCCGCCCTCGACGAGATCCTCCGGAGAGACCCCGGCCAGCCCGAGGCCAAGGCCGCCCGCGCCTCGATCCACTAACCAAGGAGCCATCCATGCCCACCTACAGCATCCGGACCAAGGTCCTCCCCGGCGGCCGGATCGAGTACCAATCTCCCGAACTGCCCGAAGGGGTGGAGGTCGTCGTCGACATCACCGTCGAGGGGCCGAAGCGGAGCCTCGACGAGATCCTCGCCGAGTTCCCGAAGCGCCGTCGATCCTTCAAGGACGCCGCGGAGGTCGATCGATATATCAACGAAGAGCGCGATTCATGGGACAAATAACCCCGCCGCCGTCGGGCCGAGTCTACTTCGACGCCAACGTGCTGATCTATTTCGTCGAGGAGCATGAGCCCTACTTCACCGCGTCATTGCCGCTCTGGGACGCCTTCCGGGCCGGGCAAATCGGGCTCGAAACCAGCGAGCTCACCTTGCTCGAAGTCCTGGTCAAACCCGCCCGAGAGGGCAACGACGAGCTGGGGGCATCCTACCGGACGCTCTTCACGGACACGGGAGGAATCATCGTCCATCCGGTCACCCGGGCGGTCCTGGAGCGAGCCGCCGAGCGAGCCGCCCTCGTCCGGGCCGACCACCGGCTCCGGACCCCCGACGCGATCCACGCCGCCACCGCGATCCGGGTCGGGTCGCCGCTCTTCCTCACCAACGACTCGGGTTTCCGCAAGGTCTCGGGCCTGAACGTCGCGATCCTCGACGAGATCGTGGCGGCCTGAACGAGCGTCGGTCGCGGGGGGGCCGCGATCCCCGGTCGGTTGGGTTCGTCTTGCCGCCCCCTCGCCCTCGTCGACCCGGTCGGGTCGGTTTTCCGAAGTCGCATGCTAACGCCCGATCCCGAGAACGATCTTATCTCGATGGGGGATGATACCGACGTCGCGAGCCCCCTCGATCGGCTTCGTTTTTCCTCGGGAATCGCGTCGTGCCATCCAAACCGGGTCGGTGGGTTCGTTCTGGGAGTCGAGTCGAGCCCGTGGGCGGATTGGCTTCGTCTTTCCCGGAAGGGCGGGCGAGGCCGACCGGTTCGGGGGCGGTTGGGTTCGTTTCGCCGGGGCCGAGGGCCGGGCGCGATCCCTTGACAGCGGGCGGGCGGCGGGCGATCCTGGGATTCTTCCGGGGATCGACGGTGCCCTCGGTTGCAACCCCATGGGCGGCTTGGGCGTGGCCCGATCGGTGCGGTCCCGCAAGAATTCGGCGACATGAGCGAACACCCTCCGGCCGGCCTGACGATCGCCGAGCTTCAACGCCGGATCAAGGTCCTGTATGGCGCCAAGGACGAGGCCCGGGGCGACTCCGGGACGTTCCTCTGGCTGGCCGAGGAGTTCGGCGAGCTGGCCACGGCCTTGCGGTCGGGGTCGGCCGAGGAGCTGGCGTTGGAGATGGCCGACGTCCTGGCCTGGCTGGTCACCCTGGCCAACGTCCGGGGGGTGGACCTCGAAGCCGCCGTGCTCCGGAAGTATGGCGGGGGTTGCCCGGGCTGCGGATCGAGCCCCTGCCGGTGCGACCCGTCCGAGAAGCCTTGACCGGGCCGGATCACAAAACGAACCCATTTTCGGGCCCCCCGGCCGGATCACAGAACGAACCCATTTCCGGGCCCCCCGGCCGAATCACAGAACGAACCCATTTCCGGGCCCCTTCGACTCGACCCCGATCGATCACCCCGAAGCACCAGCGAGCCGAGCCATGCGAGATCGATGGGGAACGCCGAGCCGGACGGTCGCGACGCTGGCCGTCGCCTTGTTGGGCCTGGCCCTGGGCGGCCCGGAGGCCGAGGCGGCCAACCGGACGGTGGACGTGGAGAACGTCCGGGTCGGCTTCGGCGAGCGGTACAAGGTCGGCACCTGGACCCCGATCTGGATCCAGCTCCGGGGGGGACCTGACGGGTTCTCCGGATACGTCGCGCTGATCACGCCCGATGAGGACGGCACCCCGACGTCGACCCGACAGGCCGTCCAGGTCGCCCCGGGGGCGTCGCAGCGGCTGACGAGCTACGTCAGGACCGGCTCGCTCGACCCGGACTTCGCCACGATCCGGTTCATCGACGGCAAGACCCTCCGCCGGGCGGCCAACGACGTGGTGATCGGCAACCTCCTGTCGAACAAGCCGCCCGAGCCGCTCTCGCAGGCCGACTATCAGGTCGTCACCCTGGGCCGGCCGCAGGGGGTCGAGCTGATCCCAGGGCTGCCCGGCTACAACGCCAACAAGCAGAACGCGGCCTCGCCCGGCCGGGCCCGCGAGGTGGCGATCCCGCACCTGGAGACCATCGACGACCTCCTGCCGGGCCGGTGGTACGGCTACGACTCGGTCGACGTCGTCGCCATCGACACCAACGACAGGCCGACCCTGGCCTCGCTCAACGCCGGCCGGGGCGAGGCGCTCCGCCAGTGGGTCGAGCGCGGGGGGCACCTCGTCGTGGCGGTCTCGGGCAACTGGCAGGCGGTCAACGACAGCCTGCTCGGCCCGATGCTCCCCTGCCGCCTGGGCGGCCAGACCCAGGCCACCCCGTTCGACTCGCTCGAATCGTTCACCGGTGGGAGCCAGCAGGTCGCCTTCGAGAACCAGGCGATGCAGGTGGCCAAGCTCGACGACATCGAAGGCCGAGGGGGGCGGGTGATCGCCTCGACCCTGGCCAACCCCCTGGTCGTCCGGGGCCCTTACGGGTTCGGCCGGGTGACGGTCGTCGGCCTCGACACCGACACCAAGCCGTTCGCGAGCTGGCCCGACCGGGCGGCGTTCTGGGTCAAGGTGCTCGACCTGAAGGGGTCCAGCACCGGCGTCGAGGGGCAGAAGGGGCAGGCCCGGATCATCCGCCAGGACGTCTCCGACCTCGCCACCCTGCTCCGCCGGGCCCTCGACCAGTTCCGGGGGGTGACCCTGATCCCCTTCGGCTGGGTCGCCGGGTTCATCGGCCTGTACATCCTCCTGATCGGCCCGGGCGACTACTTCTTCCTCAAGAAGGTCCTCAAGCGGATGGAGCTGACCTGGATCACCTTCCCGACGATCGTGATCACCGTCAGCCTGCTGGCCTACTACGCGGCCTACCTGGTCAAGGGGACCGACCTCCGGATCAACAAGGTGGACGTCGTCGACGTCGACCTCGACGGCAAGGTGATGCGGGGGACCGCCTGGGCCAACCTGTTCAGCCCCCAGAACCGCGACTACTCGATCGCCGTCGTCCCCGCCTCGCCCGACCGCGAGACCTCCAACGACCCCAGGGCGGTCGTCCCCGCCGCCCCCGGCACCGAGGTCGTCACCACCTGGTTCGGCGCCCCGGAATCGGGCCTCCGGGGGATGAACACCCGGAACCGGGGCATGGGCCTCGGCAACGGCGGCTACTCCTACGGGCCGGTCGGCAAGGTCGAGGAGCTGGACGACGTCCGGATCGGGATCTGGAGCACCAAGGGGATCATCAGCCGCTGGTTCGCCCCCGCCCCGTCCGACCCCAAGGCGATCGTCGAGGTCGACCTGCAACCCGTCGGCACCGACCGCCTGGCCGGGACCGTCACCAACCGGCTCACCGTCCCGCTCAAGGACGCCGTGATCGCCTTCGGCAAGCAGGTCTATTACAAGCTGGGGACGATCGCCCCGGGCGCCTCGGTCCAGGTCGACGCCACGCTCGACCGGTCGCTGGCCGAGTACCTCAAGGAGGCCCAGGGGTCGTACCTGTCGAACAACTACGGCCAGGTCGAGGCGATCGACCGGCCTCGACTGATGATGGAGATGATGTTCCACGACGGCGGGCCGGCCGGCGAGGAGGTCGTCCCCAGCCGGACCCAGCACGACCTCGACCTGACCGGCCAGCTCGCCCTGGGCCGGCCGATGCTCGTCGCCCAGGTCGACCGGGCCGTCACCCAGCTCGTCCTGGGCAACGCCCCGTCCGACCCCAAGGTCGACCAGACCACGCTGCTCCGGGTGATCCTCCCCCTGAAGAAAGAGGCCGTGGCGAAGGCCCGATGAGGTCGACCGGCGCCCGACCGGGGGCGCGAAGCGAGGTGCGGACGTGATCGGACGCGGCGGCGGGATCGGCCGGGGCACCTTCTTTCGAGGGCCCGGAAGCGGCCAATTCTGGGCTCATGGGACGTTGGTCGTGCTCGTCGCCGGGGCGGTGGTCGCCATCTGGGCAGGCAGCAGCATGAGGAAGAAGGAAACGCGCCGATGATCGAGACGCATGACCTGACCAAGATGTATGGCGACCTCTACGCCCTCAACCGGCTCAACCTGACCCTGAACCAGGGGGACGTCTACGGCTTCATCGGCCCCAACGGCGCGGGCAAGACGACCACGATGCGCATCCTGGCCACGCTGTTGAACCCGACCTGGGGCGAGGCCACCGTCTGCGGCTACTCGATCTACACCGCGGCCAAGGACATCCGCCGGGCGATCGGCTACATGCCCGACTTCTTCGGGGTTTATGATGACATGAAGGTCATCGAATACCTCGAATTCTTCGCCGCCGCCTACCGGATCCAGGGCCCGGCCCGCAAGAAGATCTGCGAGGAGGTCCTGGAGCTGGTCGACCTGACCTACAAGCGCGACGCGCTGGTCACCAGCCTGTCGCGCGGGATGACCCAGCGGCTCGGCCTGGCCCGGGTCCTGCTGCACGACCCGCAGGTGTTGCTGCTCGACGAGCCGGCCTCGGGCCTCGACCCCCGCGCCCGGATCGAGATCCGGGCCCTGCTCAAGGAGCTGCGGTCGATGGGCAAGACGATCCTCGTCTCCAGCCACATCCTCCCGGAACTTGCCGACATCTGCAACAAGATCGGGATCATCGAGCAGGGCGTCCTGCTCGTCAACGGCGCCGTCGTCGACGTGATGAAGCAGGTCCGGACCGACATCGTCCTGAACATCGCCGTGGCCGACCGGATGACCGACGCCGCCAACATGCTCGAGCATCAGCCCGAGGTCGAGACCGTCCAGGACAAGAACGGCGTCCTGATCGTCAAGATGAACGAGGGCATCACCCAGTACAGCTTCCTCGTCCCCCGGCTGCTCGAACAGGGCTTCGACGTGACCCTCTTCAAGGAGGACGAGATCAACCTCGAAACCGCCTTCATGCACCTGACAAAGGGGATCACAAGCTGATCTGAGCTACCCGAGCAATCATCGAATGGAAGGCGGGATTCGGTCCGACGATCGAATCCCGCCGCCCCTCGGTGCTGGCCGGGGTGGATCATTACAAGGAGACGGTACCCTGGACGGTGGTGGTGAACCCCACGGAGGAAAGGGGAAGTCCGCCGATCGAGAATTGGTTGGCGCCGGTGAGATTGCCGAGGACGAGGATGCCGGCCCCGGTGCCGCCGCCTACGGGCGGCGGGAGGAAGCGAACCACGGCGAACCTCGACGGGGGGGTGATCGTGAAGTTGCCGCCGACGTAGAGGCCCTGGCCGGCGTTGCCGGAGCCCTTGGCCGGCTGGAAGGTGTGGCCGAGGTCGCGGCCGATGACGGCGTTGGAGCCGTTCTCGAAGGTGAGGTTGCCGCCGACCTCGAACCAGTTCAGGTCCCGGGCGACGAACAGTCCGTTGGACATGCTGAAGTCGGCATTGTTGAAGACGTCGAGGGTGTCGAGGTCGCCGCCGATGGAGATCGAGCCGCCCGGGGCGATCGAGCCGAAGGCGATCCGGTTGATCGGGCCGGTGCCGCCGATGGTGAGCGGGCCGGAGAGGATCGAGTCGTGGTAGCCCTCGATGCTGCCGATCCGGCCCGAGGTCACGTTGAGCGACGCGATGTTCAGCGGGGTGGCCGCCAGCGCGTTTCCCTGGCTGAAGTTGTGGGCGAGCCGCCCGGCCGGGTTGAACGGGAGGATCTGGTTGATCTCCAGGAGGGACTGGCTGGTCGTGCCCGAGACCACCAGGTTGACCCGCCCGCCCGAGGCCGGCGTGGCCCGGACCGCGCCGCCGTTGAAGACCGAGACGAAATACCGGCCGCCGTCGACGTCGGTGACCACCACCGCCTGGCCGCCGGAGGCGGTCTGGACGTGGACCGACGCCAGGCTCGCGGCCATCAACGCCCGGGTTTCGAGCGTGCCATCGAGCGTCGGCCGGAACGACCTGCGGTTCCCATTGCGTCCGAGCGCCATCGCCAGTCCCTCCCTTGTTTGACCCTCCGCGTCCGCCCGGCGAGGCCGCCTTGCGGTGCTCCGAGGGGTATCCTTCCCGCCTTGCCCGGCGGGTTCCTAGCGGAACTCATCGGCCGGTCGGCCGCCCCGTCGCGCCGAAATGGCACGATCCGTCGGCCGGTCCTGCCCGAGCTAGGGGTCGCGCCGGTCACGCCGGCGGCTTGCAACGCCCCGCGTCCTCGGGCGAAGATGGTGGACCGTCCCGGCGGACCGAATGACCGGCCGTCCCCTTTCTACCGCCCGCGCCGCCCAAAGGCCCCACGCCCACGAGGCCCGACCCGATGCAGACCCCCTTGATCTCGCGAAACGCGTCCCGGTTCACCGAGAGCGTGATCCGAAGCATGTCGATCGAGGCCGCCAAGCACGGCGCGGTCAACCTGGCCCAGGGGATGCCCGACTTCCCCGCCCCCCGGGAGATCAAGGACGCCGCCTGCCGGGCGATCGAGGGGGACATCAACCAGTACGCCCTCACCTGGGGCTCCGTCGACCTCCGCCGGGCGGTGGCCGAGCACACCGGCTGGCACCTCGGCCTGGAGGTCGACCCGGAGACCGAGATCACCGTCACCTGCGGCAGCACCGAGGCGATGCTCGTGGCCCTGCTCGCCCTGATCAACCCGGGCGACGAGGTGATCCTCTCGCAGCCCTTCTACGAGAACTACTGGCCCGACTGCGTCCTGGCCGGAGCCACCCCGCGCTTCTTCCCGCTCAGGCCGCCCGGCTGGACCTTCGACCCCGACGAGCTGGCCGCCGCGTTCAACGAGAAGACCAAGCTCATCGTCCTCTGCAACCCGAACAACCCGACCGGCACCGTCTTCACCCGCGAGGAGCTCGAACAGGTCGCCGCGCTCTGCCGGAAGTGGGACGTGATCGCCGTCACCGACGAGATCTACGAGCATATCCTCTTCGACGGCCGCCCCCACGTCGCGCTCGCCACCCTCGACGGGATGCGCGAGCGGTCGGTCACCATCGGCGGGATGTCCAAGACCTACTCGGTGACCGGCTGGCGGGTCGGCACGATGATCGCGCCCCGGACCTTGACCCACGCCTTCCGCCAGGTCCACGACTACGTCACCATCGGCGCCGCCTCGCCGCTCCAGGCCGCCGGAGCCGTGGCCTACCGGCTCCCCCGCGAATACTACGACCACCTCTCGGCCGACTACCAGCGCCGGCGGGATCGGCTCTGCGGGGCCCTGCTCGACGTCGGCTTCGACCTCGAGATCCCCCAGGGGGCGTACTACGTGATGGCCGGGATCGAAGCCTTCGGCGCGACCGACGACGTCGAGTTCGCCCGCCACCTGGTCCGCGACATCGGCGTCGCCGCCGTGCCCGGGTCGAGCTTCTTCCAGGACAAGGCGATCGGCCGGGGCTACCTCCGCTTCTGCTTCTGCAAGCGGGACGCGACCCTGGACGAGGCGATCGCCCGGCTCAAGTCGCTCCGGGTCGTGGCCTGACGGGCCTGGCTCGACGGCCGCGACTCCGGCGAAGTAGGATGGCATGGCCGGATGAGGAAGTTACCCGCCCCGATTCGCGAGGGTCCTGGCCATGCCGGTCGTGATCTCCGATGAGACGTTGCAGCAGGCCGGCATGACGGAACGCGAGGTCGTCGTCGAGATCGCCTGCCGCCTGTTCGACATCGGCAAATTGCACCTCTGGCCCGCCGCGAAGATGGCGGGCATGAGCCGGGCCGAGTTCGAGCAGGAACTCATCGGCCGGAAAATCCCGATCTGTCGCCCGACCTTGCAGGATTTCGCCGATGACGTCGCCACGCTGGGGCGCCTGAGGGAGACTCCTTGAAGATCGTCATCAGCGACACTTCGCCGATCCGCGCCCTGTCAAATCTCGGGCTCCTGACGATCCTCCAGCAACTGTATGGCGAAGTCATCATCCCTCATGCTGTTGCCGTCGAGCTGAGCCGACCTCCGGACGGACGATACGTCATCGGGATCGACGATCTCGCCGAATTCGGAAATATCAAGGTCAGGGCGGCACCCGAGTCTCCGGAGTTGGAGCGGTTCTTGGTAGATCTCGACCGGGGAGAATCGGAAGCCCTGGCGTTGGCCATCGAACTCCGGACGGATTTGATCCTGATCGACGAGTTGGCCGGCAGGAATGCGGCGAAACGCGAGGGGCTTGGGGTGATCGGCGTCCTCGGCGTGCTCCTGGACGCCAAACATCGAGGCTTCCTCGAATCCGTTTCCCCGCTGCTCGATTAGCTCCAGGATCAGCATCGGTTCTTCATCGGGGAACAGCTTCGAAGGCAGGTCCTCCGATCCGCGGGCGAATAAGGCGATGCCCGGCCCTCGAAGAAGTCCGACAGCCATTTTTCGAGGGCGGGGCGCCACCTTGGACGAGGCGATCGCCCGGCTCAAGTCGCTCCGAGTCGTGGCCTGACGGGGCCGACATGCTCAAGAAGCTCCGCAAGCCGCTCAAGGTCGTCGCGATCGTCTCGGGCTTGGCCCTGGCCGCCCTCGGGGTGGTCGTCGCGTATAACGCGGCGACGCTCCGGTCGAGGCAGCACCACGGCCGGGCCATGCCGTCCGCCCCGATCGACCGAGACGCGGCGGTCGACCGCCTGGCCAGGGCCGTCCGATTCCGGACCGACTCCTCGTCGCTCGTCGCCGGGGGCGATGCCCAGGCCGCCCGGGACGACTACGCCCGCGAGATGAACGGGCTCCGCGACTTCCTCAAGGCGAGCTATCCCGGCGCATTCTCCGGCCTCGAGCCCAGGGACGCCGACCGCTTCAGCCTCCTGCTCACCTGGCGAGGGGGCGACCCGGGCCTCGCCCCCGCCCTCTTCACGGGCCACATGGACGTGGTGCCCGCCGCGCTGGCCGACGGCTGGCACCAGGAGCCGTTCGCCGGCCTCGACGACGGCCAATATCTCTGGGGCCGGGGCACGCTCGACGACAAGCTCGCCGTCCTGGGCATCCTAGAGGCCGCCGAGGGGCTGCTCAAGGAAGGATACCGGCCGAGGCGGACGCTCTACTTCGGCTTCGGCCACGACGAGGAGGTCAAGGGCGACGGCGCCCGGGCGATCGCGGCCTTGCTCAAGGCGGAACTCGGCGGGGCCAAGCTCGACTCCGTGATCGACGAGGGGACGGCCGTCGTCGACGGGGTGGTCGCCGGCTTCCAGCGGCCGGTCGCGCCGATCGGCCTGGTCGAGAAGGGGTATCTCGACGTCATCTTGAGCGTCAAGAAGCAGCCGGGGGGGCACTCCTCGATCCCCCCGCCGTCGACCGCCATCGGCATCCTGGCCCGGGCGATCGAGCGGCTCGAAGCCCGGCCGATGGCGGAGAGGATCGACCCCCTGACCCGGGACACCCTGGAAACCCTGGGGGCCGAGCTGCCCTTCAAGTATCGCCTGGCCTTCGGCAACCTCTGGCTCACGAGCTGGCCGGTCCGGCGGGCCCTCGCCGGCAAGCCCGAGACCAACGCCGCGATCCGGACGACCGCCGCCGCGACGATCATCCGGGGGGGGGCCAAGGACAACGTCCTGCCCGAGACCGCGCGGGCCGTCGTCAACTACCGGATCTTGCCGGGCGACTCGATCGAGAAGGTGCTCCAGCACGTCGTCCAGGTCGTCGACGACCCCGACCGGATCGAGGTCGCCAAGGACCCGATCCAGGCGTTCGAGCCGTCCAGGCTCTCGACCGCGTCGTCGGACGCCTACGCCCGGCTCCAGGAGTCGATCCACGCCCTGTATCCTGACGCCGTGGTCTTCCCCTTCGTCGCCACCGCGGCCACCGACGCCCGGAACTACGAGGGGATCTGCGAACACGTCTACCGGTTCCTGCCGGTCCGGCTCAAGGCCCCCGACCTCAACCGGATCCACGGCGTGGACGAGCGGATCGGCAAGGCCGAATACGAGCAGGTCATCGCCTTCTACCGCGATCTGATCCAGCGCTCGGGCGGGGGCGAGCCCGCCGGGGGACCGGGCGGGGCCGGCCGCTGACCGGACCTCAACCCCGGGTCGGCTCGGGCTTGGGCGGGCGGCTGACGGCGCCGGCTTCCTTGCTCAGGGCGACGAGGTCGGTCGGGATCGGGTGCTTCTTGAGCAGGCCGGCCATGTAGGTCATGTTGTGGGCCATCCACCGGACCCGCTCGTTGACGAAGTGCGAGGTGTCGCCGTCGAGCTCGAGATAGGGGCCGCCCAGGCCCGCCTCGCCGACCCAGTAGCAGTCGGAGTTGGGGGGGACGGTGAAGCCGGCGATGCTCAGGTCGTAGAGGATGCTCTTGATGCAGGACTGGCCGCCGTCGCTCTCGCCGGTCACGAGGGCGCCGGCGACCTTGCCGTACATCTCGTGCTGGTTCCGCGAGTCGGTCTGATAGGTCGTCGCGTCGAGCCGCTCGGCGACCATCTTGGCCACCGAGGAGCGCTCCCCCAGCCAGATCGGCGTGGCGACGACGAGGATGTCGGCCTGGCGGATCTTGTCCAGCAGGGTCGGCCAGCCGTCGCCGTACCCTTCATCCATGCCCGAGCCGAATGCCACGTTGAAGTCGACCACCCGGGCCGACTCGGTCTCGACGCCGAGCGAGGTCATCACGGCGGCCGTCTTGTCGATGAGGGCCTGGGTGTTCGACACGCGTGGTGAGGGCTTGAGGCTGCAATTGAGGAAGAGTGCCTTGAGCGACGCCACGGCCACGACCCTTCGTCATTCGGGAGGGAGGATCTCGAAGTCGATCGGCTTGAACGATCCGTTGTTGGACAGCTCGGCCGAGCACGCGGTCAGGCCGACGATCAGGTCCATCTCGGCCCTCAGGACGATCGCCTGCCCGGCCTTGGACAGGGGCGGGCCGATGGTCAGCTCGCCGGAAGGGGCCACGACCACGTTCATGAAGAGGTTGAGCGTGGTCGGGATCTCGTCCGGCTCGATCCCGAGCGGGGCCAAATTCTTGGCGAGGTTGCCGAAGCAGCTCGGGTGGTCCCCCTGGTGATTATAGATGATCCGGAAGGTCTCGATGCTGCAAGGGGTGAGCAGGAAGTCGTGCCGGCCCACCTCGTCGGAGACGATGGTGAACATCGGCCGGCTCCGGTTCGAGTACAGGACGTGGCCGGTCGTGACGTAGATCGTGTTGGCGTAGTCGATGGTCCGGCCCGACGAGAGCCACTCCCGCTTGTCCTCGCGGGAGAAGGCGATCAGGTCGGACACCTGCTCGCCCATCGGGTCGACGACGCGGAGTCGCTGCCCCTTCGCGAGCAGGAAGCCGGAGCCGGTCTGGGGCGCCATCCGGCGGAGTCCGCCCGGGGAATCGGCGTGGCTCATGAGTTCGCGCCTTCCTTGCTCATCGACCGGTTCAGGAAGGGGCAGCCGCCGGCGCCGGCCATCGGCGACGGATGGGGCGAGGGCCAGGCGGCGAACTGGGGCCGCCAGTCGGCCTCGACGGCCCGGCCGGAGTACTGGCGGGCCTCGGAGGCCGTGCCGTAGTCGGCGAGGTTGGGGTTGAGCGACCCCTGCAACTGCTCCTCGCGGGCCCGGATGACGGCCTGGAGCCGCTCCCAACGCCCCTCCTGCTTGAGGTGCTCGAACTGGGCGTGCGGGTTGAAGACCAGCGTCGGCCAGGGGAAGCGGCGGGCCTCCCGGGAGCTGCGGGGGTGGAGGCCGACGATGAAGAACGAGGACCCGGCGAAGCTGAAGGCGAAGTGCGGGTCGTCCGGGTCGGGGCTCGCCTCGGTCGCCCAGTCGTGGACCTTGGCGTCCCGGGCGTGGATCTCGCGGAGCTGGGCCCAGAGCAGCCGCTCGAACTCCCGCTCGTCGACGCCGATCGGCTCGCGGAAGATGGCGACGAAAGTCTGGAAATCGCTCGACTCCGACGCCTCGACCTCGCGGGTGAAGGTGAACAGGTCGCGGCAGAGCCCGGCGGTCGCCCCGGGGCCGGCCAGTTGGTCATAAACCCCGAGCCGGTAAGACTCGTGCATCACCGCGCTCTTGGCGCCGACGCACGAGAACTGCGGGTTGAGCACGAAGCCTCGGAAGGCTCCCACCGCCGCCGAGGCGAACAGGTCGGGCGTGGCGTCGGTGTCGCCGAGGAGCACCGCTCGCCCCCCTTTGGTGCCGTAATATTGGCTATTGGCGAGCGCAAGCTCGGAGTCGAACGGGTTCGGCTCGGTTACCTTGGGAACCGGGGTCCGGGTCACGATTTCTTTCTTGATCGGGCCCCGCGCGGGCAACGACGTTTGCATGAATGGGTCCCGAGAGTTTATGCATCCCGCGGCGTCCGGCAACCTCGGCCGCGGTGGTTCTGTCCAGGCTCCTCGGCGATGGCCGCCGGAGGTCTGGGGGGCTGTCGCGCCGGTGACGGTGACCCCGAATCTCCTCGGCGATGAATCGTCGGGCCGGTACGCTTCGATGATAAGGGCGGAATCGATGGCTGCATCCGGAGCAAATTCGGGGCCCACGACGTGCCGCCCCTCGCCCGGAATTTCGGTGGGATGCCGGGCGGCCCGCAAACCCATTACAATGAGGACGACGTCAAGCCCGGCTCCGACCGGAGGGCCCGGACCCCGCCATGCCCTCAGCCTCGCCCCTGCCCGACGACGGCGAGCGGATGATCCCCGAGCGGTCGCACGCCCGGACGTTCTGGGAGCACGTCGCCCGGTACCAGTTCGCCCGCCGTTACGCCCGGGGCAAGCGGGTGCTCGACGTCGCCTGCGGCGAGGGGTACGGGGCGGCGGCCCTGGCCAGGTCCGGGGCTTCGAGCGTGGTCGGGGTCGACGTGTCGGCCGAGGCCTGCGCCTCGGCCGCCCGTAAGTACGGGCTGGGGGCCGTGGTCGGCGACGCCCACAGGCTCCCCCTGGCCGACCGGGGCGTCGACCTCGTCGTCTCGTTCGAGACGATCGAGCACCTGGCCCGGCCGTCCCTCTTCCTCGACGAGTGCGCCCGGGTCCTGGTCGACGACGGGACCTTGATCGTCTCGACCCCGAACCGGCCGGTCTACGCCGCCGAGGTCAAGAACCCCCACCACGTCGGCGAGTTCGACCGGGCCGAGTTCGTCGCCATGCTGGCCGAGCGGTTCGGGTCGGTCGACCTGTTCACCCAGTTCCCCCGGTCGGCCTCGTGGTGGGACCCGCGGTCGCTCGCCGCCGAGCGGTCCCCCTGGCTGGGGATCAAGGGGTTCTGGCGGCTCTCCACCCTGATCTGCCCCCCGCTCCGGCCCGAGGTGCTCTCGGCCACGAGGGCGGCCGTCGTCGATCTGATCCAAAACGACCCGCCGAGGCTCGCGGGCCTGTTCAACCCGTACCTCGTCCGGCCGGAGCGGCGGGCCGGGGGCGAGCAGCCGTATTATTTCGTGGCCGTGGCCCGGAAGGCTCTTTTAAGCCGGGAGGCGTCTCGATGAAAATCACGTGTTTCTATTACATCAGTTACCCCAACTGCTCGCCGCGCGATCCCTTGATCGCGGAGAGCGAGGTCTATGTCGAGGTTTCGGAATCGGAAGACGGCAGCATTGATAATTTCGACTGGCTTTATAAGCTCAATATTTGCACGGTAGGGTTTCTCGAGATTGCCCTGAAGTCCCGGCCGTTTCATTGCAAAAGGTCGTTGATCGTGGTCTCCCGTTTCGATGATCCAACGATCACGGAAGCGCTGGAAGCCCTCTTGCCGAACATCGATGAGTTCGCCGATCGCGAGTAATCGACGCCTATCGTCATCCGATCCTGCGCGGCGATGGGGGTCTTCGGCCCGAAAACACGCCGGCCCCGCCCCTCCGATGGGGAGGGGCGGGGCCGGTCGTGCTTGTGGGGCGGTTGCTTCCCGGGCGGTCGGCCCCGGTCAGTTGGCCCCGCCGGTCACCTCGGGCTTGGCCTCGGGCATGGGGTTCCCCTCGGCGTCGAGGATGTTGATGACCTTGGCGTAGGGGAGTTCCTTGAGGTCGGCCTCGATCTTCTTGCGGTCGCCGACGATCAGGATCGTCATGTGGGCGGGGTCGAGGTACTTCTTGGCGACGCGGTGGACGTCGGCCTCGGTGACGGCCTCGACCCGGTCGCGGTAGGTGGTGAAGTAGTCGGACGGCAGGTCATAGAGGACCAGCTCGGCCAGGGTGCCGGCCAGGCCGCCGCCGCCGCGACGGCCGCCGCCGATCGACTCGAAGCGGGCGGGGAAGCCTTTGATCACGCGGTCCTTGGCGAAGGCCAGCTCCTCGGGGGTGGCGGGCCTGGGGCCGGTGATGTCGGTTAGCTCCTTGATCATCTCGACGAGGGCGGCCTTGGTGTCCTCGGTCTTGACCGGGGCGTTGGCCTCGAACGGCCCGGGCCCCTGCTGGAAGGCGAAGGAGGAGCGGGCGCCGTAGGTGTACCCCTTGGCCTCGCGGAGGTTGAGGTTGATCCGGCTGGAGAACTGGCCGCCGAGGATCGCGTTCATGATCGACAGCGGGAAGTAATCCGGCGTGCTCCGGGCCACGCCCACCTGGCCGACCGAGAGGATCGACTGCGCGGCGCCCGGCTTGTCCACCAGGTAGACCGTGACCGGCTTGTTGCTGGGGGGCTCGGGGACCGTCCGGGGCACGGGCGATCCGGCCTGCCAGCCCTTGAGGGCCGACTCCAGGACCGGCAGGATCGCGTCGGGCGTGGTGTCGCCGACGACGATCAGGGCCGCGTTGTTGGGGATGAACAGGGTCTTGTGGAAGGCGACGATGTCCTCGCGGGTGACGCCCTTGACCGACTTGGGCGTCTCGGCCCGGCCGTAGGGGTGGGCCTCGCCGTAGAGGATCTTCGAGAAGACCAGGCTGGCGATGGCCGGCGGATTGTCACCGCGCCTGGACAGGGCGGAGAGGGTCTGGATCCGGAGCCGCTCCAGCTCCTTCTCGGGGAACGAGGGGTGGAGCAGGACGTCGGTGTAGATGTCGAGCGCCCTGGGGAGCTGGCGGGTCAGGCTGGTCAGCGAGAGGCTGCACGACTCGCCCCCGGCGTTGCCGCCGATGGTGGCGCCGATCTCGGCGAGGTCGCCGGCGATCTGGGTCGAGGTCCGGGTGGCCGTCCCCTCGGTCAGGAGGTCGCCGGCCAGCGAGGCGACGCCTTCCTTGCCCGGCGGGAGCGAGCTGCCCCCCCCTTTGACCACGAGGTTCATCGCGACGATCGGCAGGTTGTGCCGCTCGGCGATCAGGACTTCCAGGCCGTTGGACAACTTCCGGCGGACGACCGGCGCCGGGCTGAAGGCCGGGTTCGGGCCGACCTTGGGCTCGACCGAGCGGTCGAACGTGTCGCGGATCGGGGCGGCGGCGACGCTGGGCAGCGGGGCCTGGGCCGAGGGGTCGACCGGGGTCTCGGCCGGCCTGGGGGTCTTGGGGCCGGGGTTGACGTCGACCCGGACCCGGTTGGCGACCAGGTACTTGTTGGCCACCCGCTTGACGTCGGCGGCGGTGACGGCGTAGGCCGCCTTCAGCTCCTTCTTGTAGGCGAGCGGGTCGCCGTACTGGACGTTGTAGCTGTTGAGGAAGTCGGACTTGTTCGCGACCGACTGGAGGGTGAGGATGGACGAGATCTCGGTGATGTTCTTGACCTTGGCGACCTCCTCGGCGGTCGGCCCTTCGGCCTTGAGCCGGTCGACCTGGCCGTCGGCGATGGCGATCAGGTCGTCGAGCTTCTGGCCCCGCTGCGGGGTGATCGAGAGGGCGAACTCGCCGGCCAGGACGTTGGTCCGGTGGAAGGCGTTGGCGCTGGCCGCCAGCGGCTTGTTGTAGAGCAGGGCCATGTAGAGCCGGCTCTGGCCGGGGAGCTGGCCGAGGATCGAGGCCAGGGCGTCGAGCGCGGCCTCATCCTCGTGGCCGAGGGGGACGCTCGGCCAGACGATGGTGGTCCTGGAGAGCTGGACGGCGTCGTTCATGACCAGGGTCTTGGACTCGGCCAGGGTCGGCACGCTGGCCTTGAGCGGGGCGACTTCGGGCCCTCGGGGGATCGGGCCGAAGTACTTCTCGACGAGCTTCCTGGCCTCGGCCGGGTTGATGTCGCCGGCCAGGCAGAGGCTGGCGTTGTTGGGGCTGTAATAGGTCCGGAAGAAGGTCGAGACGTCGCCGAGGCTGGCGGCCGAGAGGTCGGCCATCGAGCCGATGACGGAGTGGTGGTAGGGGTGGTCGGCGGGGTAGAGCAGCTCCGAGATCCGCTCCTGGGCCTGGCCGTAGGGGACGTTGTCGACCCGCTGCCGCCGCTCGTTCTTGACCACGTCGCGCTGGTTGTCGAGCTTGCCCTGGGTCAGGGCCGGCAGGAGGAAGCCCATCCGGTCGGATTCCAGCCAGAGGGCGGTCTCCAGGCCGTTGGTGGGTAGAGCTTCGTAGTAGTTGGTCCGGTCGTTGCTGGTGCTGCCGTTGATCTGGGCGCCGAGCTTCTCGAGCGGGCCGAAGTATTCGGAGTCGTGGTGCTCCGACCCCTGGAACATGAGGTGCTCGAAGAGGTGGGCGAACCCGGTCCGGCCCGGCTTCTCGTCCTTGGATGCGACCTTGTACCAGATGTTGACGCCGACGAACGGCGTGGTGTGGTCCTCGTGGAGGATGACCGACAGGCCGTTGGGCAGGGTGTAGGTCTCGACCTTGAGGTCGGGGATCGTCGGCTCGGGGTCGGCCGCCTGGGCATGGGCGGGCGCCAGGGCGAGGCTCGCCAAAACGGCGAACGTCGCCAGGGTCGTCCTGGTGATGGGTCGGTGCATCGAGGTGCGGGCTCTCGGGTGGGTCGGGCGGATCGCAGACCGACCGCGGAGAGGGAGTCGCGCGGCCTGGCTCGGTGAAAGCTAACAACGATTAAACCGGCGCTGACCCCCGTCGTCCAGGGCCCGCCCGCCCTATTGTGAAGAAGCGGGGGCTCAGGCCGACCCGTCCAGCAAGGCCGAGGCGCAGGCGTCGCCGCTGAGGAACGCCCCCTCGACCTTGCCGGCCACGCACCAGTCGCCGCAGATCGCGAGCCGGGCCGCCCGGTCGATCAGGGCGGGCCGGCCCAGCGGCTCGACCGGCTTGGCGTAGAGCCAGCGGTGGACCGACTCGGCCCCCGTCGCGCCGGGTTGCAGCCCGAGCGCCTCGACCGCCGCCGAACGGAGGGCCAGGGCGATACTCGGGTGGTCGTCGTCGCGGTGGGCCTCGGCCCAGGCGTTGCTCGACTGGATCACCAGGGCCGACCCCCGCCCTCCCCTGCCCGGCTTGGACCCGTCGTCCGCCGCCCAGCCGAGGACCGGGTGGTCGCCGCAGCGGATGCCGTCGAACGGTAGGCTCGCGCCCGGGCCGCCCTCGATCATCAGGGCGAAGCAGGCCTGCATCGCGACCCCCGCCGCCCCCTCGGCGATCGGGCTCAGGCCCTCCAGCAACGCGGCGGATTGGACCGGCGGGGCCGTCGAGACGACCCAGTCGAACGGGCCGTGCGCCGAACCGGCCTCATCCGCGACCATCCAGGCCCCCGGCGAGCCTCCCAGAGAGGCGATCCGCACCCCGAGCCGGACGTCCTGCCTCTCGGCCAGCCCTCGGCAGACCGCGTTCATCCCGGGGACCCCGACGTACCGGGTCTCGGTCCGGCCTTCGGGAACCAGCCGACCCCCTTCGAGCGACCCGAACCGGCCGTCCCAGGGCGCCCAGGCCCCGGCCGGGACGTGGCGGCCGAGGAACTCCCGGAACCGGTCGTCCCGGACCGAGAACCACTGCGCCCCGTGGTCGAATCGGGCCCCGCCCTCGGACCGCCGGGTCGCCGTCCGGCCGCCGACGCCTCGCCCCTTGTCGAAGAAGACCGCGGGATGCCCGGCCTCCGCCAACCGGGTCGCCAGGGTCAGGCCCGCCACCCCGGCACCGATGATCGCGATCCGCAAAGGCGGCCTCCTCCCGACGGCTTGCCGGTTCATGCCCCCCGGAGCTGCTCGCCGCATTGCGCGAGGATCTGAGAGGCGACCTGGTTGGGATTGTAGCCGGCCTTCAGGCGGACCAGGGGTTTGACGTGGATGTCGCAGTCGCGCTTCAGGTCGCCGAAGGAGTGGTTCGACCAGCGGATCGCCAGGAGGACGAGGGCGACCTCGGGGCGGGCGATCAGGGGCCGGAAGGGTTCGATCGACTGGTGGTCGCGGGTCTCGGGCCAGATCAGGCTATCCAGGCCGAAGGCGGCCTCCAGGGCGGCGAGCGCCCCGGGGCGGCGGCTCCCCCCGATCAGGACGACGGAGCGGCCACGGAGCAGCCGGGCGACCGCGTCGACCTCGGCCGTGGGGGCCCGGTGGCCGGGATCTCCCGGCGCCACTTCCTGGGTCGCGAGGAACCGGTCGACCTCGCGGAGGGCGAGGGCGAAGCCCGCCGGGAGGGCGGCGGATTCGGGCATCGGCTCGTCGATGATCGGCAGGAGGGCTTCGCGGAGATCCGGGTTGCTGGCGGGGACGCCGTCGGCGACGAGCTCGTCGACGGCCTCGGCCACCTTGGGCCAATGGATCTCGGGCGTGATGCCCTGCTCGACCAGCTTGGCGTGGTAGCGGAGCTTGCCCAGGCCGGATTTGCGCCGCTTCTCTCCCTTGCGGGAGTTCTGGAACGCCTCGTCGGTCGCGTCGATCTCGGCGAGGACCGCCGGGAGCCGGGCCGGGTCGGCCGGGTCGCCGATCCTCATGTATCGGCGGATGTAGATCTGCTCGCGGGCGGTGATCGCCTTGAGCCACTGGTAGGCGCGATATTGGTCCTTGTCCTCGCGGTCGTCGAGCCGGGCCAAGGCCACCCGGAGCGCCGATTGGGACTCGGCCAGCAGGTCCAGGGCCTTCTCGAAGAGCGCCCCGTCGGGCTTGCTCGCGTCGAGCAGGGCCCGGATCAGCTCGATGGCCGCGGCGACCGCCTCGAAGCCGCAGGCGGCGTCCTCGATCCGTCCCGGTTCCGGGGGCGGGAAGAAGTCCGGGGTGTTCATCCAGAGGTAGCAATCGACCAAGGCCCGGGCGCGGTCGAGGATCTCGCGATCCTTGGGGGCGACCTCGTCGCGGAAGTCGGCCCCCTGATCGAGCCGCCGTCGCCGGGCGGCGGCCCAGCGGACCCCTTCGGCCTTGAGCCGGCACCTGACCAGGATCGCCGGCAGGTCCGCGTCGCTGACCTCCGGCCGCCCCGCCGGGGCCGGGATCGGCGCGGGCCGGGGCGCGACTTCGGCGGGCTCCGGGCGGCCGAAGGTCAGCGGGCGGAGCGGCTCGGCCGCCGGGGGCGGGGCGATCGCCGCGAGCCGGGAGGGCTCGGGCTCGGGTCCGGGCTCGACCGTCGGCCAGACGGGGCTTGAGGGGGCGGCCGGCTCGGTCTTGGCCTCGATCCTGGCCGGCTCCGACCCGGCGGGCGCGACCGGGCGCTCGGCGGCGAGGACCGCCTCGACGATGACGCGGAGGTCGGCCATCAGGCCGGGGTCGGCCGCAGCCAGGCGGGCCAGCCGGCGGGCCAGCCCGACAATCGCCCTCGACAAGTCAGCGGCCACCGATCCGCTCCCCTCCCGCCGCGGTCGAACTGGGACGTTCGCAATGATATCATATCACGTAGTTCTCGACGAACGACCGGGGCTGGGTGGGGAAGACCTTGAGGTCCTTGGGCACGACGTAGACGTCGTCTCCTTCGGCGAGGTTCAGGGCGAGGGAGCGCTCGCGGGTCAGGAGGACGAGGAGGTTGGAGCCTTCGTGGAGGGTCAGCTCCAGGCGGACGGTCCCGCCGAGGGGGGTGAGGCGGCGGACCCGGGCGAACCAGGCGGGGCGGTGGTCGGCCTGGCGGGCGACCTCGAGGTCGTGGGGGCGGACGTAGACCAGGACCGGGCCGTCGGGGCCGGGCAGGTCGAGCGGCAGGGGGGCCTCGTCCTGGATCGTGTCCATGCCGAGGACCGTCTCGACCGGGAGGATGTTCACGGCGCCGAGGAACTCGGTCACGAACGGCGAGGCGGGGTGCTCGTAGAGCACCTGGGGCGGGCCCATCTGCTCGATCCGCCCCTTGTTCAGGACGACGATCTGGTCGGATACCTCGAACGCCTCCTGCTGGTCGTGGGTGACGAACAGGCTGGTGACGTGGACCTCGTCGTGGAGCTTGCGGAGCCAGGTCCGCAGCTCGTCGCGGACCCGCGAGTCGAGCGCCCCGAACGGCTCGTCCAGCAGGAGGACCTTCGGCCGGGGGGCCAGGGCCCGGGCCAACGCCACGCGCTGCCGCTGGCCGCCGGAGAGCTGCGAGGGGTAGCGGCCGGCGTAGCCGGAAAGCTGGACGAGGGAGAGCAACTCGTCGACCCGCCGGGCGATCTCGGGCTTGGGCAGCTTCTGGACTTCGAGGCCGAAGGCGACGTTCTGGCGGATCGTCATGTGCCGGAACAGGGCGTAATGCTGGAAGACGAACCCGACCCCCCGGCGCTGGACCGGGAGGTTCGTCGCGTCCTCGCCGGTCAGGTCGACCTCGCCCGAGTCGGCCGGCTCCAGCCCCGCGATCACCCGAAGGATCGTGCTCTTGCCCGACCCCGACGGCCCCAGAAGCGCCACGAGCTGCCCCTCGGGCACCTCGAATGAGACGTCGGCGACCGCCTGGAAGTCGCCGAACCGCTTCGATAAGTTTCGGACCGCGATGCCCACGGAATATTGCCTCCGGTCGAACCCTGGCCGATCGCTGACCGCTGATTATTCGCCCGCTTCGTGGGTCTCGACCCGCTTGCGGAGCAGTTCCATGCCGATCAGGAGGACGAACGAGACCCCGGCGAGGGCGACGCTGGCGGCGTAGGCGGCCTCGGGGTACGCGCCTTCGATGGTCTCGTGGATGTAGAGGGTGGCGGTCTGGGTCCGGCCGAGGATGTTGCCCGAGATCACGAGCAGGGCCCCGAACTCGCCGAGCGAGCGGGCCACGGTCAGGGTCACGCCGTAGGCCAGGCCCCAGCGGATCGAGGGGAAAGTGACCTGGCGGAAGGTCCGCCATCGCCCGGCACCCAGGGTCCGCGCGACCTCCTCCTGGTCGACGCCGAACTCGCGGAGGACCGGCACGACCTCGCGGACCACGAAGGGGACCGTCACGAACATGGTGGCCAGGACCATCCCCGGCCACGAGTAGACCACCCGGAGCCCGGCCGATTCCAGGTGCCGGCCGAGCCAGCCGTTTGGTCCATAGACGATCACCAGCATCAGGCCGGCGACGATCGGCGAGACCGCGAAGGGGAGGTCGACCAGGCCGTCGGCCAGGGCCTTGCCCCAGAACCGCTGGCGGACCAGGACCAGGGCGAAGCCGAGGCCGAAGAGGGTGTTGACCACCGTCGCCGCCGCGGTGATGCCGATCGTCAGGGCGAACGCCCGCCGGGCGTCGCTCGACATCAGGGCGTCCCAGAACGGCCGGAACCCCCCGGCCAGGGCGGACCGGGCCAGGGCCAGGGTCGGCACCAGGATCAGGAGCGCGAACCAGCCGACGACCGCCCCGACCAGGAGGCGACGGCCCCAGCGGGCGGGCTGGCGGGCAAGGTCGATCTTGGCCAAAGGCTCACCCCCCTCGCCGGCGCTGGAGCAGGTTCAAGGCGATGAGGATGCCGAGCGACGAGGCCAGGAGCACCGCCGAGACGGCCAACGCGCCGTGGCGGTTGCCGCTCTCGATCTCGCCGAAGACGTACATCGGCCCGGTCTTCGTCTCCAAGGGGCGGTTGCCGGCGACCATCACCACGCTGCCGAACTCGCCCAGGGCCCGGCTGAAGGCCAAGGCCGTGCCGGTGACGATCGACGGGAACAGGCTGGGCAGAGTCACCCGGCGGAAGATCGTCCAGGGGTCGGCCCCGAGGGTGGCGGCGGCCTCCTCCTCGCCCCGGTCGACTTCGAGGAGGACCGGCTGGACCGTCCGGATCACGAACGGGTAGGTCACGAACAGCAGCGCCAGGACGATCCCCGGCTGCTGGTAGATCACCGCCAATCCCGCCCGGCCGAGGATCGTGCCCAGGACGCTCGAAGGGCCGTAGAGGGCCACCAGCATCAGGCCGGTGACGACCGTGGGCACGGCGAAGGGCAGGTCGATCAGGGCGTTCATGATCGCCTTGCCCGGGAAGTCGCACCGGACCAGGACCCAGGCCGTCGCCGTGCCCATCACCGCGTTGATCCCGACCATCACCAGCGCCGTGGCGAACGTGAGGCGGAGGGAGTGCCAGGCGAAGGGGTCGGCGATCGCATTGGCGAAGGCCGATGTCCCGGGCTCGGCCGCCTGGTAGGCCAGGGCCGCCAGGGGGAGCACCACCATCACCCCGAGGTAGGCCAGGGTCGACGCCCGGAGGACCAGGCCGGGGACGGCCCCGGGGGCCCGCGAAGCGGCCATCAGCGCTTCCCCCCGCGGTCGCGGTCGCGGCGGGTGAACGTCGAGGGCCAGACCCCGCCGGCGTCGAAGACGGTCTTCTTGACCTGGGCCCAACCGCCGAGGTCGCGGATCGTGAACACCCGGGGCGGCAGCGGGGGCTGGCCGTCGACCTTGATGGCGGGGTTGGCCGGCCGGAAGCCGTACTTGCCGAGGATCGCCTGGCCGTCGTCGGACCGGAGGAAGGCGAGGAACGCCTCGGCGACAGCCCGATTGCCGTGGCGGTCGACCGAAGCCTCGACGATCGCCGCCGGGCTCTCGATCTGGAGGGTCGAAGCGGGCGTGACGTAGGGGATCGGCGGCCGGTTGTAGGCCGGGCGGAGGAGCAGCTCGTTCTCGTAAGTGACCACGGCGTCGCCGGTCCCGCGCTCGAAGGTGGCCAGGCTCTGGCGGCCCGAGCCGTCCATGTTCACCACGTTGGCCTGGACCCGGGCCAGGAGGTCGCGGGCGGCCTCGGGGTCGGGCTTCCCCCCCCCGCCGAGCAGCCCGGCGCCCCAGATCGCGGCGATGTTCCAGCGGGCCCCGCCGGAGGTCTTGGGGTCGGGGTAGAGGACGCCGACCCCCCCCTTGGCCAGGTCGGCCCACCCCTCGATCCCCTTGGGGTTGCCGTCGCGGAGCCCAATCACGACCAGGCTCCGGGTGACCATCCCCCGGTTCGGGGCGTCGGCCCAGTCGCGTTTGACCAGGCCGGCCTTGACCAGCAGGGCCATGTCGCTTTCGAGCGAGAGCACGGCGATATCGGCGTCGAACCCCGAGGCGATCGCGCGGGCCTGGGCCCCCGAGCCGTTGTACGACTCCTCGAACCGGAGCGTCCGCCCGGTCCGCTCGCGCCATCGGCCGGCGAAGGCGGGCAGGAGGCCGTCGTGGAACGCCTCGCGGACGACCGAGTACGCCCCCAGGGTCAGGGTGTCCTCCCGTGCGGCCCGGCCATCGCCCGGGGCGCAGGCCGGGGCGAGGGTCGCCAGGGCGAGGCCCGCGGCCAGCGAGGTCCAGGGGATCGATCGGGAACCGCTTCGCATCGGGCTTTGCGTGGAGTCCGGGTGTCGGTCGATGGATGCGAGGCGTGTCGTCCGGTCAGATGGTCCAGTCGCCGACGTATTCTTGCTGCCGGTTGCGATTCTCGGTCAGGAGGTCGGCGAAGGTCGTGCGGTCCACGACGTTCGAGATCGCCTGGCGGACCCGGCCCCAGAACCCGAAGAAGTGGCAATGGCCGTGGAATTCGCATTCCTTGGGGCGGGACTGGCTCACGCAGTCAACCGGCGCGATCGGCCCGTCGACGTACCGCATCACCTCGCCGATGGTGATCTGATCGGCCGGCCGGGCCAGGGAATAGCCCCCTTCGGCCCCGCGCCGGCTCTTGACGAACCCGCCCCCCTTGAGCTGGCCCAAGATCACCTCCAGGAACCGGATCGGGATCAACTCCCGCTCGGCGATCTGGGCGATCTTCAGGGGTTCGGTGCTCGCGTGCTCGGCCAGCGCATAGATCGCCCGGACGGCATAGTAACACTTCGACGAAACGGCCATGCGGCGACCTCAACCCGACTCGAATAGCGAATGGTCGCCATATCGATGGGGAAAGTCAAGATGCCCGCTCAAGACCGGTCAGCGGTCAGCCGGAGGCGGAGCGTGCCCATCGAGGCTGACCGGCGCCGTTACGCGTCCGCGAATGATGCATATCCTTCGGCCCATTGATCTTGATCGACACGGTATTCGTCGATCTGAAAACCATCCGGGGCATCGGAAAATCCGGGAGTAAGTCCCAGGCGTGCGATCGCCGCCCGAGCTTTCTCACGCGAAGAGTAGACGCCGATGAACTTAACATCTTCGACGTCATCCCGCGTCGAATGCACGTGCTGGAGCACAAAAACGCTAGGCATGATTGCTTCTCCTGATCATCATTCGAATGCCCGGTCGCCCCACTTCTTGATTTTGTTGAACTCGCTGCCCGGGCCTGTCGGATATGTCCCCACGCCGTATTTATCATCAAGCAACCGCTCGGCGAAATCACGCCCATTCTCGGTCGTCAGGGGCTGTTCACCCTTCGCCCAACTCGGGATGTCGTCCGCCGCCTCTTTGCCACTGAGCCCCGGCTTTTTCTTCTTGTACACTGGGTATGCCCATACACGGCGTTGGTCCGCTAATCGAGCCCATCATGCCGAATCGGATCTCGGATGGTTCGCCGTCGCCAAACGAAAAACTCAGCGGACCCGGCCCGCTTCGGACCGAGCGCACCGGGAAAGAGCTGCAGCGCCGGGTTAGGCAGCTATTGAGAGTACAGTTCAAGAAATCTTGGATCGACATGCGGTGGCGGCGTTGACTCATATTTTGCAAACAGGATTTCGTTCTCCAACCAGAATCGCAGAAGAAATGCTTCGAACGACTCTGCGCAAAATTGGAAGTCCGTTTCCCTAGGCTCATCGATCTCGTCGCCCATATCATCAGCGTCGAAGTACTCGTACGACGACACAACGCAATGGTCGGATTTGCCCTGACAAGCATACAGATACCAGAAAGCACTACCCTGCTGATCGGCGAGGAACCGGGTAAGGTAGCCCTTCGCAAAAGGCAGCACCGATTGAGCGACCTCGAGATAGCACGCACCGACGGATCGGATTTGAGAGTGAAGGGCTGGCGTGCCGATGAACCTCACAAAATCCTCCGGGAGCGCAATGCCATGCTTCTTTGCAGAAGCGACGACCGAGGCGAGCTGTGAAAGAAGCTGCTCGCCACCACGCTCACCAATGGTCCATTCCCTGTGTCGAGGCGTGTTGGCGAGCCAGCCGAACGAGCCATCAACTGTGTACGGGAGATCCTTGAGCTTGGTTGCATTTAAAAATGGCGATTCGTTTGGGAGCATGGTTTCCTCTTTATCGGCTAACCATTGATTCGGCAGAATCTTTCCGCCCAGCGTTGGACGATCCGCATTCAGAGAGAAAGATGACCGAATCGCAATCGATGGCAGCCTCACGCTGACCGCTGGCCGCCTGATCAGAGGTCGAGATCGGCCCGGCGATAGACGCCCGGGCCTTCCTCGTCGCCCTCTTCGAAGATCACGATCGGCTGGGGTTCGCGGAGGCCCTTGGGGCGCTCGGAGAGCATCCCGCGCCGCTCGGCGCAGGCGAGGCAGAGGCGTTCCTCGTTGTTGAGGATGTAGACCTCGCCTTCGAGCAGGCGGTGGTAGAAGTCCTGGCCGGGGTTCATCGCGTAGCAGAACTCGCGGTCGCTGCCGACCTTGAGGGCGACCCGCCAGCCGGGCTCGTGGAGGAACAGGCGGTGGGCCAGGGGCGGGGCCGAGGATGGGGTCGGTTCGTAGCTCATCGGGCGGGCCTCCCGGTCTTGGTCGGAGTGGGCCGAGGCCCGGCGCCGTCCCGGGCGGCCTTGCCGGCGGGCGGGTGGATGCCGCAGACCTCGTCGGTGCAAGCCTCGTCGCGTGGCCTCGACTCGGCAATGCGATTGTACACCCGTTTGCCGATCGGAGACACCCCCGGCACCCACCGCAGCAGGGCCAGGGGGGCGAACAGCGGGGTCCAGCCGACCACCGTCATCACCGCGTCGTAGCCGACCTCGACCCGGCCGTCCGCTCGGACCAGGTGCATCGACTTCATGCAGGCCTCGCGGGACAAGGCCGGGTGGACCGTCGCCACGTCGACCGCCGTCAGGTCGATCGGTTCGAGCACCCGGTCGGGGTCGCCCGCGGTGAGGAACGCCATCGAGGCCCGGCAACGGGGGCAGGCGCCGTCGTAGAGGATCTTGCCGCTCGGCCGATCGCGATCGAGGCCGGCGACCAGCGACCGGAGCCAGGGGCCGGAGCAGAACGCCAGGTTGCCCGCCAGCATGGCCAGGCTGAACTCGAAGAGGCCCAGGGTCAGGCCGATCCCGACGTGCATCGCCGCCACGGCGGCCAGCAGGTAAGGCCGGGTCGCCTTCGGCCAGATCAACGCGGCGTAGGCGGTCTCCAGGAACAGGGCGCCGTGGGTCATGGCGTTGAGCAGGAGCGGGTACGAGGCGAGCCAGGTCAGGTCGAAGAGGCGGAACTCGCCGGCGGCCAGGGTCCCCCAGATCGCCGTCCCCTCCCACCAGGCGTTCCCCCGGAACTTGGACAGGCCCGAGATCAGGTAGATGACGACCAGGTGGCACTGGATCAGCCGGAGCCCGATGTTCGCCGCGACCGACGGCGACGGGACGCCCGGGGGGGCGATCCACCGGCCGTCCTTCCGCCGCTTCGCGACCTCCGCCCGGTTCGACTTGAGCCTGGCGAAGTAGCGGTCGAGCGAGACCGCCCGGCCGCTCGCGCCCGAGACGGCCAGGTAGAGCGCCCAGGTCGTCACGATGTCGTCGAACCCATAAAGGCTGATCGGCGCCCGGTACGCCGTCGAGACCGCGATGACCCAGGCGAGGACCGCCGTCACCCGGCTGAACAGGCCCAGCGTGAAGCAGGCCAGGGCCGCCAGGCAGAGCACCCAGGCCGGCCCGAGCCAGGCGTCGGGCACGAGGAACCAGAACGACCAGGCCGAGGGGGTCCGCTCGGCCCGGAAGTTCTCGACGATCTCCGCGTTCGCCCACCCGGTGCTGCCCAGGTACGCCGACAGGTCGAACCCGTAGACGAGCAGGCTCCAGAACAGCAACGCCCCGACGACGACCCGGATCAGGCCCAGGGGGGTCGGGTCCTTCGGCGTGAAGACGAACCCGTCCCAGCCCCGGGCGATCGACCGGGCCGTCGCGACCGGGGCGGAAACGAGCCCATTCAGGAAGCGTCGCACGGGTAGACTCCGATCCGCTCGGGCGCGGTGTAGAACTCGTCGGCGTCGAGGTCGACCGCGCCGCCGCCCGGCCCGTCGAGCCGCTCGCGGACCCGCTCCAGGTTCGGGATCAGGTGCATCTGGACCCGCAAGGTCACCGAGTTGCAGCCGGGATAAGCCTTCCCCAGGTGGGTGGCGAAGGCCCGGGCCCAGCGACTCTTCGACCCGTCGCCGCCGAACGTCCGGGCCTCCTCGAAGTCGCCCATCAGGTTGTTGGCCAGGGCGAGCTGGCGCTGGTAGCGGAGCCTCGGGCGGACCCCCCGCTCGGGCAGGCGGACGACGACCTCGGGCCGGCCGTCGGCGAAGGCCAGCGTCGCCGTCACGACCGGGGTCGGCGGCGGCTCCGGGCTGTAGTAGCGATACGAGAAGCCCTGGCGGATCCACTGGTCGTACCGCTCGAACCAGGAGTCGACCCCCTGCTCCAGCCTCGACGACGGGTTCGCCGCCCAGACGCCGGCCAGGATCGCCGCCGCGTGGAACAGGAGCGCCGCCGTCACCACCCGCCTGGCCCAGGCGGGCCAGGGGCGGTCGCCGTCGCCCGGGTTGCCGGTGGTATTGGATTTGCCGTTTGCCATGCTGGCTCCCCCACCCCCGCCGGCCATCTCCGGCCCCTTGCCCGAGTTGCACTCGACCCGCGCCATTCTACGACGACTCCCGATCCGGGCTAGGTGAACCTGTCCGCTCGGGCAGCGATCTGGCTGCACCCCAAGGGCGCAAACTGCCCCGTCGCTACTTTTCCCGTGAAATTCCCAATTTCACTTGAAGGGATGCGTTCGGCGGTTTAGAATCTGCGGTAACTGAACAAGGGATCGGGATCAGTATAATGGCAACGCGGCGGAAGTCTGGTGGGGTTGGGCTGACTTGATCGTCGCTCAACCTTTTCCGCCGTTCACGGTAGGCGTTACGGACGGTTGCCGATCGCGACTCGCTGAATTGCACTCAATTACGCCGACAACCGGGGAGATTCGACATGCAAGGGACCGTCGTCATGCTGCTGGCCCTCTCGGGCCTGGGCTGTCACCACAAGAAGTGCGCGCCCGCGTACGAGTCGGCGTGCTACAGCAGCTGCTATTCGAGCGGCTACTCGTCGTCGAGCTGCTACAGCAGCGGGTATTCGAGCGGCTACTCGTCGGGCTACGGCGGTGGCGGCGGCTACTCGTCGGGCTACGGCGGTGGCGGCTGCTACTCGTCGGGCTACGGCGGTGGCGGCTGCTACTCGTCGGGCTACGGCGGCTCGTCGTGCTACAGCAGCAGTTGCTACAGCTCGAGGCGGCACAAGCATGGCCTCTTCGGCCACAAGCGGAACCGCTGCAACGCCTGCGAGACGGTCGCGGCCCCGGTGGTCGCGGCCTGCGACACCTGCTCGATGGGCTACGGCGGGTCGCCGGTTTACGGCACCTACACCCCGGTCTACGAGGGCTATTCCTCGGGCCAGGCGATGGGCGCCCCGCAGTCGATGGGCTCGTCGCAGGTCTACTCGGCCCCGCCGATGAACACGCCGACGACCCCGCCGGCCGACGCCGCCCCGGCGATGACCGCGCCCTCGCCCGGCAACCCCCCGCCCCCGCCGACGGCCGCCCCGGGCACCCCTGCCCCCCCGGCCGGCTTTTGAGCATCCCTCAGGGCTCGCGACCGACGGAATCACGACGAGGCCGACGGCGATCCATCGCCGCCGGCCTCGTCCTTTGGCCTCGCCCGTCGGCCCGGCCGGCTGTATTTCGAGGAATCGGTGGATTATGCTTCCGGCCGGGCCCGAGCCCCGGCTCCCGAGGCCGATCCAGGATGATCCGGCCGGCGAGCCGTCCCCCGCCTTCGCGCCAAGATAGGGAGACTGACAGCGCGATGTACCACACCCACGCCCCATCGTCCCGCCCTCCGGCCACGCCGACCGGGCCCGAAATCGGTGCCGAATCTGAGCCCGAATCCGAAGCGTCCGCCAACTTCGCCCCGACCGACGAGGCCGAGCGGGTCGACTGGCTGTTCCGGAATCTCGGCGAGGCGACCTGCCGCCGGATGGGCCTGTTCCGGGTCCCCGACGACCTCGTCCTCTCGGTCGTGATCCCGGTCTACAACGAGCGGAACACGATCCGCGAGATCCTCCGCCAGGTCCGCGCGGTGCCGGTCCAGAAGCAGATCATCCTCGTCGACGACTGCTCCAGGGACGGTACCATCGAGGTCCTCCGCGAGTTGCAGGCGACCGATGACGACCTGACGATCGTCTTCCACGACAAGAACCGGGGCAAAGGGGCGGCGCTCCGGACCGGCTTCCGGTACGCCCGGGGCCAGGTCGTCATCGTCCAGGACGCCGACCTCGAGTACGACCCGAGCGAGTATCCCAGGCTGCTCCAGCCGATCGTCGAGGGCAAGGCCGACGTCGTCTACGGCTCGCGCTTCATCGGCGAGTCGCACCGGGTCCTCCACTTCTGGCACTCGATGGGCAACCGGGTCCTCACGCTCCTGTCCAACTTCTTCACCGACCTGAACCTGACCGACATGGAGGTCTGCTACAAGGTCTTCCGCCGCGAGGTGATCCAGGGGATCACGCTCAAGAGCGACCGGTTCGGCTTCGAGCCCGAGGTGACCGCCAAGATCGCCCGCTTCGAGGTCCCCGCGACCGACGGCCGACCGGCCCGCCGCTGCCGGATCTACGAGATCCCGGTCAGCTACAATGGCCGCGACTACAAAGAGGGGAAGAAGATCGGCTGGAAGGACGGAGTCCAGGCCCTCTACTGCATCGTCCGCTACCGCTTCGGCGACTGATCGGGCCGGGGCGGGGGCGGTTCCGGATCGCCCAAGGTCGGATCACCCGAAGGACCAACCGCCATGCCTCGCCCCTCCCCTCGGATCGTCGCCGCGTTCGCCTTCGCCCTCATCCTCGCCGACGGCCGGCCCCGGGCCGAGGCGCAAGGGGTCGCCGCCCCGCCGGCCGCCAAGGCCCAGCGCAAGGCCCGACGCGACGCCCCGGGCACCTACATGGGCCGGCCGATCGCCGGGGTGATGAGCTACGAGGGGGCCGACTGGCTCTTCCGCGACACCCGGGAGGCCGAGGAGCAGCCCGAGCGGATGCTCGACGCGCTGAAGATCCAGGCCGGCCAGACCGTCGCCGACATCGGCGCCGGGGCCGGATATACCAGCCTCCGCCTTTCCAGGCGGGTCGGGCCCAAGGGGACGGTCCTCGCCACCGACGTCCAGCCCCAGATGCTGGCGATGCTCCGCGACAACGCCAAGGTCGCCGGGGTGACCAACATCAAGCCGATCCGGGCCACCCAGGCGGCCACCAACTTGCCCGACGGCCAGGTCGACCTCGCCCTGATGGTCGACGTCTACCACGAGGCCGCCGACCCCGAGACCCTGCTCCGGGGCATCCTCAAGGCCCTCAAGCCCGGCGGCCGCCTCGTGCTCGTCGAGTTCCGCGGCGAGGACCCCGACGTCCCCATCAAGCCCGAGCACAAGATGACCCTTGCCCAGGTCCGCAAGGAGCTCGAACCCCAAGGCTTCCGCTTCCGGGAAAGCTTCGAGTTCCTCCCCTGGCAGCACATCATCGTCTTCGAGAAGCCTGCGGCCGAGGCGGAGAAGAAGTAAGATCGAGGGTCGCGGGGGGACGGGTCGAGACCTCGACGCTTCGAGGGGACATCATGCGGAATCATTTCGTCGTCAAGTTAACCGACGGGGACGGTCCGCCCCCGCTCCGGGAGATGGGGTATCTCCTCCATCAGGCCGGGATCTCCGAGGCCAAGACGGCCTGGCTGGGCACCAAGAAGGCCGGGACGACCTGGAGGCCCGCGCCGTCGGGCTTCCCCTCGATCGCCCTGGTCATCCACGTCGAGCCGTCCGGGGCGGTCGAGGCCATCGCCGCCAAGATCATCGGCCGACGCGGGCTGATCCCGCCGGTCCCGGCCGTCCGCCAGTTCTACGGCGAGCACGCCGAGGCGATGAAGGGCTGGTGGGAACTCGCCGAACCGGAGCGGTTCCGCTTCCCCTCGCTGGGGGACCTGCCCGGCGCCTCGATCGCGGGCCTGGCCGGCGATCAATCTTTCCAGGGGCAGGCGACCTTCGCTTATTGGACCTTCGACTTCTTCCACGCGTTTTCCGCCGCCATCACGCCTCCGGCGACCTGGCCTCCCCAGGCGGGTCTTCCTGAATTTTTCGAATTGGAGCCCTACGGCGATGTCCGGTTCACCGGGCATCGGATCAACGCTTACAACGTTTTTTCGCTCTTCCGTGCCGGGCAAAGCTCGAAAGGTGTCGCGGCGGAATTCCCAACCTTGCCGCCGGTCTTGATCGAGGAAGCACTCATTTATTATCGATCGAACCGATCTGCGATCGATCCCTACCTCGATCGCTATCGCGAGCACCTCGATTTCCTACAAGCTTCCTCGAAACCGGCGCCAAGCCTGGACGAACTGAGGACGCGGAAGGCCCGGAAAATCGCCGAGGAGGCCCGCTGATCGATGGGCCTCCGATTCGTGCTCGATGAGAATTGTCGAGGCACCCTCTGGGACGCGATCGTCGACCACAACGGGCGGGCATATCCGACCATCGACGCGACCCGCGTGGGCGACCCGCCGGATCGTCCCCTCGGCAGCCTCGATCCCGCGATCCTGGCATGGGCCGAGGATCAGGGTCGGATCCTCGTTTCTCTCGACAAAGCGACCCTGTTGCGGCACCTCCGGGATCATCTCCAGGCCGGTCGCCATTCGCCGGGCCTCTTCCTCCTCCGTCCCGGGGCCCGGTTGGTCGCCATCGTGGCCTCGCTGGCCTATATCGGCGAGGACGGCCAGCCGGAAGAATTCGCGGACGTTTTCACCTTCATCCCTTGATCCGATCCCGCATCACCCCCCCGCCCCTTCGATCCCGTAGCGGTTGCGGAGGTCGACGATCAGGGCGTCGAGGTCGGCCGGCAGGGGGGCCTCGACCTTGACCTCGTGGCCGAGGATCGGGTGGACGAAGCCGAGGGTCTGGGCGTGCAGGGCCTGGCGGTGGAAGTGGGCCTTGCACGAGGGCTGCGAGCGGGGGCGGTAGACCGCCTCGCCGACGACGGGGTGGCCGATCTCGGCCATGTGGATCCGGATCTGGTGGGTCCGGCCGGTCTCCAGCCAGCAGGCGACGAGCGAGGCGACCGGGCCGAACCGCTCGACGACCCGGTAATGGGTGACGGCCCGGCGTCCCTCGTCCTCGCGGCGGGCGACCCCGCGCCTCAGGTCGCCCCGGTCCTTGACCAGCGACAGGTCGATCGTGCCCGACTCCCGCCTCGGGGTCCCCTCGACGACGGCCAGGTACTGGCGCTCGATGTCGTGCTCGCGGAAGAGCTTCTGGAACGCCCGGATCGCCTCGGGCGAGCGGGCCAGGGCGAGCGCGCCCGAGGTGTCCTTGTCGAGCCGGTGGACCACGCCGATGAACGTCTTGCCCGCGCCGTGGCGGAGCTTGAGGTAGCGGGTGGCCCGCGAGACCAGGGTGTCGCGCTCGTCCTCGGGAGTCGGCTGGCTGAGCAGGCCGGCCGGCTTGTCGACGATCAGGACGTGCGGGTCCTCGTGCAGGACCCGGAGCCGCCCGGCCACCTTGCGGAGCTGGGGCCGGTTGGGGAAGAAGGCGATCGGGGCGTCCTCGGCGACCTCGCGGCCCGGCTCGTCGCAGCGGTCGCCGTCGAGGTCGACCCGGCCGTTCCGGACGGCCTCCTGCGCGGCCCTGCGGGACAGGGCGAACTTCTCGGAAACCAGCTTGTCCAGGCGGATCGGCACGGTCGGGGGCTCGGGGCTTCGAGGGCATCGGATGGGGCCGGGCTGACGGCTCGATTGTACCAACCCGGGCGTCCCGCGCCAGCACCCGGGCCGGGCCGCGCGGCCCGGGCCGGCGTCGACGGGCGGTTGACCCGGGCCGAGGGTCGGCTATCCTGGGGCCTCGACCCGGACGCTTTGCACCCGAGCCCGAATGATGGATGGGAATCGACCGATGGGAACGCTCGCCGCCGACCTCGAACTGGTCAAGGGGCTCGCCCGGGAGGCCGCCGCGCTGGCGATGGCGAGGGCCGGGTCGGTCACGCCCGAGGAGAAGGCGAACCTCAGCTACGTGACCGACCTCGACCGCGACCTGGAGCAGTTCCTCCGCGGGAGGCTGGCCGGGGCGTTCCCCGACGACGTCCTGACCGGCGAGGAATACGCCTCGTCGGGCGGCGACGGCCCGCGCCGGTGGTCGATCGACCCGATCGACGGGACGGGTAATTTGGTCCACGGCCTGCCGCTCTGGGCGATCTCGATCGGCCTGATCGACGCCGGCGAGCCGACCCTGGGCGTGATCGCCATCCCCCCCCTGGGCGAGCTGTACTGGGCGACCAAAGGTGGGGGGGCCTGGCGCGACGGCGAGCGGATCTCGACCCGCGATAGCGAGACCTTCCACTCGCAGGACAACCTCTGCGTCGGCACCAACGCCATGCGGGCCCTCGACCCCCGGACCCTCCCGGGCCGGCTCCGGAACCTCGGCAGCGCCTGCTGCGAGCAGGCCTTCGTCGCCTCGGCCCGGCTGGCCGCCTGCACCTTCCTCGGCGAGGCGACCCACGACGTCGCCGCCGGCTCGATCCTCGTGGCCGAGGCCGGCGCCCGGTTCGCCACCTTCGACGGCCAGCACCTGACCACCGCCGAGTTCGTCGCCAGGACCCCGGTCCCCCGCCCCACCTTCGTCGCCCCGCCCGGGCGCCTGGCCGCCCTGCTCGCGACCGCCCGGATGTTCGAGGGGAGAAACGCCACGGGCCGCTGAGCGCCGGGAAAAGACGAACCCAACGCGAGCGGGGGTGCCGGTCGCGCCTCGATCGCGCGGCCCGCATCCCCGTTTGACGCTTTGGCTCGGGAGCCAGGTCAGCGCGGCGGGTTCGACGGCCGCATGGCCGGCTTCTGGACCGGGCGCCTGCTGGCGGCGGGCGCCGGGCCGGTTTCGGGCTTCGGGGCGCCCTGGGCCTGCTCGTCGGGGTTCCGCTTGACCTGCCAGCCGGGGGTGATCGCGGCCTTGAAGTACTCGTCGGAGACCGCGCGGTTGGGCTGGACGACGGTGAACTGGAACTCCTGCGTCGCCTTGCCGCCGACCTCGAAGAGCTTGAGCTTGTTGGGCAGGAAGGTCTTCTTGTTCAGCCAGAGGAAGGCCTGGTCGAAGCTGGAGCGGTCGATCTGCTCCCTGGGGAGGACGCGGATCAGGTACTCCTGCTCGTTCTCCCTGAGCAACGTCATCCCGTACCGGGCCTTGGCCTCGGCCGCCTTCATGTTGAAGAGGAAGGGGAGCGGCCCCTGCTGGAGCGCCTTCTGGCGGACCTCCTTGTCGAGCGGGTAGATGTAGACCGCCTTCTCCTCCCACTCGTACTGGAGGACCTCCTTGCCGGTGCAGACGATCCGCTCGGAGGGGTCCTTCTCGAGCTGGACCTTGGGCTTGCCGGCGGCGTCGGGCTTGACCAGCGGCTTGCCGTTGGCGTCGAGCTGGCAGCGGGTGAACTCCAGGCAGGCCAGGTCGGGGCTCCTGAGGATCGCCGACCCCTTGTAGAACTTCTCGCCCCAGGCGGTCGACTGGTCGACCCGGTCGAACGCCACGAAGATCGAGCTGATCTTCTTGCTCTGGGCCTCCCACTCGGCCAGGAGCTTGTTCATGTCCTCCCAGGCCTTCTTCTGTTCGATCTTCTGGGCCTGGACGGCCTGGCCATCGGCCGGCGCGGGGCCTTGGGCCCCCTTGGGCGCGGCCGGGGCCGAGGGGCGGCCCGGGGGTCGGGCGGGTGCGGCCTGCTGCCCGAAGGCGTCGAGCGGGCCGGCGGTCCAGGCCCCGGCGATCAGCGTCAATGTCCAGGCGATGTGCGTTCGCATGGGCGTCCTCCTCCGTGGTAGGCCCAGTCCATCGGCCGATCGATCCTGTCCCGTCGCGGAGCATCCCGACGGCGATCCGGCCATCCTCGGCGACCCTACCAGAACCTCCCCGAGGCGCACAGGCCAGCCGGCAGTTTCGCTCAAGTCCGCCCGGCCGATGACCGACGGTGCAAAAACGAACCCAACGACCGCCCCTCCTTGCAAAGCCGGCGAAGGCGCCCGGCGGAACGAACCCAATCTCCCGGTCGGTCATCATCCGCGATCTCGGACCTGGAAAAACGAACCCAACGGGCCACCCCCGAAACCCGGAGCCCCTGGGTTAATATTCCCGGCCTCGCCCGGCCAAATAACCGCCTATCTCGATGGCGGGCCCCGGAATCCGCGATAAGCGGGCCTCGCCCCCGATCGCCGCATCGTTGCAAGGTTACGGGGCACGCCGCCCGGCCGGATCGAGGCGGGACTCGCACGGTTCGAGGCGTTCGGGGCCGAAATTTCGATCTCTCGCCTCGGCGGAACGCTGTTTGCGTGGTGCGAACCTCGCCGCATCGCAAGCGTGTCCGGATGTCGAGGACGACCCAGGTTTCAGGCATATCCAAAGGGGTCCACCGATGATCAAGCCGCAACCTCCTCGCGAAGCCGCCCCGCCCGATTGGTCCCTGCCCCTGATCGGCTCGACCCCCCGAGGCCCCAGGCGCCTGGGTTGACCCGACTCGACCGGCCCCCGACAATCTCCCGGATCATTGGACGGGCCGGCGACGCTCGCCGGCCCGGATCATCGCTCCGGGTCGGAGGGGTGTCGATCGATGGCCACGCTCGACCGTCCCCAGCTCCGTCCCCTCTCGGGCCGACGGGTCGAGCACCTCGGCCGATCTTACCTCGCCTTGACCGACCCCCTGGGCGCCTTCCGCGACGCGGTCCTGATCCCGGCCGCCACTTTCCAGCAGGTCGTTCGCCACTTCGACGGCCGCTCGACGATCGACCAGATTTGCGGCCAGGTCGAGCGGTTGACCGGGTCTCGTCCGGCGGCCGCCGAGGTCCGAGCGTTGGTGGAAGACCTCGACCGGCGACTGGTGCTCGACGGTCCCGCGTTCGCCTCCTACGTCGCCGACTATGCCCGCGAGCCGGTCCGACCCTCGGCCTTCGCCGGCCGGTCGTACCCGGCCGATCGGGCCCGGCTCCGGGCCGAGCTCGATCGGACCTTCGCCGACCCGGGCGGGGCCGGCCGCTCGCCTTCGATCGGCCGGGACGCTTCGATCCCGCTCCGAGGGGTCCTCAGCCCGCACATCGACTTCGGCCGAGGGGGGGCGACCTACTCGTGGGCCTACCGAGAGCTGGCCGAGCGGTCCGACGCCGAAACCTTCGTGATCCTCGGAGTCGCCCACCAGCCCTGCCGCCGCCGCTTCGCGCTGACCCGGAAGGACTTCGAGACCCCGCTCGGCCTGGCCAGGACCGATCGAGGGTTCGTCGACCGGCTCGCCGAGGGGGAGGGGTCGGCCTGGTTCGACGACGAGCTGGCCCATCGGTCGGAGCACTCGATCGAGTTCCAGGTGGTGTACTTGCAGCACGTCCTGGCGGGGCGCCGGGACTTCTCGATCGTGCCGATCCTGGTCGGCTCGTTCCAGGACCTGATGCGGGGCGAGGTCGACCCGATCCGCGACGGCGAGGTCCGGCGGATGGTCGAGGCCCTCCGAGCCGCGGAGGCGGCCTCGGGCCGGAAGGTGGCGTACGTCGGCGGGATCGACCTGTGCCACGTCGGCCCCGAGTTCGGCGACCCGGGGAGGGTCGACGACGCCCTGCTCGGCCGGGTCCGCGACTTCGACGGCGCGATGCTCGACCGGGCCGTCGCCCTCGACCCGCTCGGCTGGTTCGAGCGGGCCGCCCGGGTCGAGAACCGCTACCGGGTCTGCGGCCTCGCCGCCACCTACACGATGCTCCACGCGATCGGCCCGGGCGCCGGCCGCCTGCTCCGCTACGACCAGGCCGTCGACCCCGGCCGGACCTGCTGCGTCAGCTTCGCCAGCGTCGCCTTCGACGGCCCGGGCCCGCCTCCATGACCGACCCGATCGATTTCGCCGCCGAGGTCGCCGCCTTCGACCGCGAGGCCGAGGTCGGCACCTGGCCCGGCCCGAGATACCGCCTGACCTACCGATCGCTCGGCCAGGGGACCCCTCTGATCCTGATTCCCGGCCTCGCCTCGACCTACCGGGCCTACGCGGCGACCCTCAACCGCCTGGCCCCTCGGTTCCGGACGATCCAATTGGACTACCCGGGCGAGCACCCCGACGACGGGGCCGAACTCGCCGCCATCACCCACGACGACCTCGCCGCCGACCTCCTCGGCCTGTCCGACCACCTGTCCCTCGACCGCCCCATCCTCTTCGGCCTCTCGTTCGGCTCGACCGTCGCCCTCCGCGCCCTCGCCCGAGACCCCGGCCGCTACGCCTCCGCCGTGCTCCAAGGAGGCTTCGCCCGCCGTCGCCTCGGCCCCGCCGAGCGCCTGGCCCTGAAACTCGGCCGCCGTTTCCGAGGCAACGCCTCCCGCCTCCCCTTCCACGACCTCGGCCTCGCCACCAAGGCCCGCGCCACCTTCGCCCCCGGCATGGATGCCCGCTGGTCCCACTACGTCGAGCAGAACGGCCTGACCCCGATCGCCGCCCTGTCCCACCGCCTCGACCTGATCGGGACCCTCGACCTTCGCCCCCTCCTCCCCGAGATCCCCCATCCCGTCCTCCTGATCCACGGGACCGCCGACCGGATCGTCCCGCCCCGGCACCTCGACGAGCTGGCCGCCCTCCTGCCCCGAGGCCGCCCCCTCCGGATGCCCGGGGTCGGCCACCAGCCCCACTACACCCATCCCGAGGAGCTCGCGGACTTGATCACGGACTTCGCCGGAGGGGTGGGCCGGTGACCCGGCCCGTTTTCGTCCCGCTCCCTCTCCTCCATCGGAGCGATCCCGTGAAGCAGACCATCGGCTATGTCACCTTGGTCGTTAGGGACTACGACGAGGCGATCGGCTTCTACGTCGGGAAGCTCGGCTTCACGCTCGTCGAGGACACATATGTAGAGGCACAGGACAAGCGATGGGTCCTGGTCGCGCCGCCCGGCTCGACCGAGACCAAGATCCTCCTGGCCCGCGCGGTCGGGCCGGAGCAGGCGTCTCGGGTCGGCAACCAGGCCGGCGGCCGGGTCTTCCTGTTTTTGCACACCGACGACTTCTGGCGGGACTTCGAGGCGTTCCGGGCCAGGGGCGTTCTCCTCGTCCGCGAGCCGAAGCGGGAGAGCTACGGCACGGTGGCGGTGTTCGAGGACCTGTACGGCAATCTCTGGGACTTGCTGCAACTCGAATCCGGCCCGCCACCCTCCGACCCCGCCGGAGGGGCCGGCCACTCCTGATCTTTGTTCGCCCTTTCGGCGTCCCCGGGCGCGGCCGGATGAGGCGTTAAAGCGACGTTTCCTCGACTCGGTCCGCCGCGCCTGGCAGCCTAGGCCGGCCGGACCGTGCCATTTCGAGCCCCACTCCTCGACGCGGGCCGGCTCGCGATCCATCGAGGCAGGACCGGGACCACACCATGATGAATCACCGGCGGTTAGGCTCGGCGGTAATCTTCCTGATGATCACATGCGGCTTGGGCAAGGCCGACGCGGCCTTCCTCACTTAGAGACTGTCCCATAAGGGTCGGGGTGCGTATAATCCTATATGAGAACGCACCACTACCCCAGCGACGTCACCGACGAGCAATGGGCTCTGATCGA
>JAABUQ010001987.1_pt1 | contig 41897 bp, 37 predicted proteins | sample 5560001 | NCBI WGS metagenome assembly JAABUQ01 (sample SAMN10711888, study PRJNA513371) | rock metagenome | isolation source: Antarctica rocks | place: Antarctica: Victoria Land, Finger Mt nord | collected 2015-12-18
AGATGACGCAAATTTACGCAGATAAATTCATGTTGAAATTATAAAACATACTTAATTTTTATCTGCGTATATCTGCGTCATCTGCGGATGATCCTCCGGGTCTTGCGGCGCGACGTGGCAGCTCCGCGCCTTGAAGATCATGGTCACCGGCGAGCCCGCGTTCAACCCCAGGGCGTCGAGGGCCGGCGCGACGACGCTGACGATCCAGGAGGCCCCCCCGGTCCGGACGACGACCTCGGCCTCGCGGCCGTGCGGGATCACCCGGTCGACCGTCGCCTCCAGGATGTTGCGGGCGCTCAGGCCCCCGACCGGCCCGCGGGCCAGGAGGATGTCGTCGGCGCGGACCCGGACCACGACCGACGAGCCGACGGGGCGGCCGAGCGCCGGGACGAGCAGGGCAGGCCCCCCGTCGATCCGCAGGGCGGTCTCCCCGCCCCCCTCGGCCTGCCTCTCGACCGTCGCGACGAATCGATTCTGGACCCCGGAGAACGCGACCCCCGAGGCCCTCGCCAGGACGTCGAGCGGCGGCCCCTCGTCGACCACGCGCCCCCCCGAGAGCCGGAAGAGGCGAGACCCGAGCGCGATCGCCTCGGCCGGGCTGTGGGTCACGTAGAGCATCGGGATCCCCTCGGCCCGGCGGACGGCCGCGAGCCGGTCGATCAGGACGTCGCGGGCCGCGAGGTCCAGCGCCGAGACGGGCTCGTCGCCGAGCAGGAGCCTCGGCCTCGGCGCCAGGGCCCGGGCCAGGCCGACCCGCTGCCTCTCCCCGCCCGAGAGCGTCGCGGGCCCCCGGCCGAGGAGCGGGCCGACCCCGCACAGGTCCGCGACCTCGCGGACGCGACGGCCCGCCTCGGCGCGGCCCCAGCCCCGGAGCCCGAACCGGACGTTCGCCTCGACGCTCAGGTGGGGGAAGAGCCGATCGTCCTGGAAGATCATGCCGATCCGACGATGCCGGAGCGGCCGGTCGACGCCGGCCGCCGAGTCGAAGACGACCTCGCCCCCGATCCGGACCCGGCCCGACGCGGGCCGTTCGAGCCCCGCGATCAGCCGGAGGACCGACGACTTGCCCGCCCCGGAGACGCCGAAGAGGATGCCCGCCTCCTCGCCGAGGCGGAGCGAGACGTCGACCCGGAGCGGAGTGGCGGCGCCCCGGCCGGCCGGTGGCGGGCTCCAGACGAGGTCGGCGGAGAAGTCGTCCGGTCCCGGGATCAAGCCCGCGCCCCCGTTGCCGTCGTCGACCGCTGCGCGACGGCGAGGGCGAGGATCGAGACGCCGGCGACCAGGGCCGTCAGGAGCCCCGCGCGGGCCGAGTCGCCGACCTGGGCGGCGTCGTAGATGGCCATCGCCGCCGTCTGGGTCCGGCCGGGGATGTCGCCCGCGACCATCAGCGTCGCGCCGAAGTCGCCCAGCGCCCGCGCGAAGGCGAGCACCGTGCCCGCGAGCAGGCCGCGACGCGCCAGGGGGAACGTGACGTCGGCGAAGACCGACCACTCGCCGCGGCCGAGCAGCCGGGCCGCGTCCTCCAGGGCCGGGTCGACCCCCTCGAACGACGCCCGCGCCGGGACGAGGAACATCGGCAGGGCCGTCACCGCCGAGGCGATCACCGCGCCGGCCCAGTTGAACACCAGCCGGACGCCGAACTCGGCCTCCAGCCAGCGGCCGAGCGGGGCCCGGCGGCCGAGGACCAGCAGCAGGCCGTAGCCGAGCACCGTCGGCGGCATCACCAGCGGGAGCAGCAGGGCCCCCGCGAGGAGGCCCTTGCCCCGGAACCTCCCGCGCGCCAGGAGCATCGCGAGCGGGACGCCGGCCGACGCGACGATCAGGGTCGCGATCGCCGCGACGCGGAGCGAGAGCCAGAACGGGGCGAGGTCGGGCGAGGTCGGCATCGCAACTCGGTCGGGGTGGAGGGATCGGGCCCGGTCAGGGGAGGTCCCCGATCGAGAGGAAGCCGAAGTCCCTCAAGATCCCCTGGCCGACGTCGCCGATCAAGAACCGGGCGAACCGCTCGGCGTCGTTGCGGCGGCCCGACTCGGCGACGATCCCCATCCCCTGCACGATCGGGGCATACGACCCGGGGGCGATCGGGACCTTGCGGACGCCCTTGACGTCGGCGAGCGCGCGGCCGACGAAGCCGACCTCGGCGTTGCCCGACTCGACGAACTGGAGGGCCTGGCGGACGTTCTCGGCCATCACGAGCTTGGGCCGGACCCCCTCCCAGAGCCCCTCCCGTTCGAGGACCTGCCTCGCCGCCGCGCCGTAGGGTGCGATGTCGGGGTTGGCGATCGCGATCGACTTGACCTTGGCCCCCGCGAGGTCGGCCAGGGTCTTCACGCCGGGGTCGAACAGGTCGTTCACGACCAGGACGAGCGAGCCCCGGGCGTACGGCCGGACCGACTCGGGCCGGATCGAACCGGCCCTGGCCAGGTCGTCGACGAACGCCCGGTTGGCGGCGAGGAAGAGGTCGAACGGGGCCCCAGCCCGGATCTGCTGGGCGAATTGGCCGGAGGCGCCGTAGCTCGGCTCGACGTCGATCCCCGTGTCCGACTTGAACCGCGCGATCACGATCGGCAAGGCCATTTGGAGGTCGCTCGCCGCGGCGACCCGCAGCGGGGGCGGCCCGGCCGGCTTCGACCCGCACCCGGCCAGGATCGTTAGGAGCAGCAGCGGGAGCGAGCAGGCCCGTGGCGTCATGGTCGGGAGCCCCGGGGGTCGGTCAGAGGCTGTCGGCGGAGACGACCTCGCCGCCGTTCCGGGTGCCCAGGGATTGCCAGGCCGCGGCGTCGATCGAGTTCTTGATGAACTGGACGTGCCCGTCGGCCAGCAGCGAGTTGATCCCACCGGGATGCCGGCTCCGCGCCGCGATGTTGAGCGACAGGTAGTTCCAGTTCGGGTCGGACTTGTCGCTGTGGGGGATCCCCCCTCGGCAATCGGGCCGGGGGTCGTTCGGGGGCCGTCGATGATTGTACATCGTGTGCCCGGGGGCCCCGTAGTGCCACCGGACGCCCTTGGTCGCCTGGAACTGGGTCGTCGACGGCGGCAGCCCCAGGCATCGCGAGGTGTAGTCGGCGTCCGAGACGATCGGCGGGGCGTTGGATTTGTTGTCCCCCGTGATGAGGAAGACGTTCAGTCGGTCGTTCGCGAAGGTCGAGTTCGATCGCGACCGGACGGTCTCGCTGATGGCGACGGTGCCCGACATCCCGTCGGTGAAGTCCGCCGGCCCGACCCGCGAGTTCTCGAAGAACGGCCCGCTGGGCGACCCGGTGAGCGGCGACGCGGGGGCCTGCACCACCGTGTAGTTCGACCCAACATTCAGGTTGTAGTTGTGCGACGCGAAGCGCCCGTTCGCCACCGTGATCAGTTCGAGGTTGGAGTCGGTCGGGCAGATCAGGCCGTTGACGAACGTCTGGAAGCCGGTGGTGTTGGCGGCGGAGAGGGTCGTGGTCGGGTCGGTGTCGGGGGGGAGGCTGAAGTTGAACGCGTTGTAGATCGCCTGCTGGTCGAGCTGGGGGAGGATCTGGGCGTAGGCCCCCCAGCAGTTGCCCCGGCCCGCGACGTGGCTGTTGATCCGCCCCGGCGGGAGGACGTCGTGGCCGCCCATGTAGTTGTGCAGCGCCAGGCCGAGCTGCTTGAGGTTGTTCGTGCACTGGATCCGTCGGGCGGCCTCGCGGGCCGCCTGGACGGCGGGCAGCAGCAGCGCGATCAGGACCGCGATGATCGCGATGACGACCAAGAGCTCGATCAGGGTGAAGCCACCCCGGCCGCGTCCGACGGCTCGCTGCATGCGTTCTCCCATTCGACCCGTCGTGGGCGTCTCGTGTCGGCGGGCCATCATAGCGGCGGCGATCCGACCGGGTCAATCGCCCGCGATTGCGACAACGGGGGGGTTCGGGTATGACGGAAGGGGATGATGGACGGTCCCCTGTTCCCGGGAAAGGTCGCGCCGGCCGATGAAGATCGACCAGTTCTTGAAGCATCACGGCATCGGGTCCAACCCGTTCAGCGAGGAGGACGCGCAGACCGACGCCGTCTTCAAGCGGGCCTGCCTCGAGACGATTCACCACCCGGCCTGGGACAAGTTCTTCGGCAGCCCGGCCGAGCCCTCGACGGCCCTCGTCTTCGGCGAGAAGGGCAGCGGCAAGACCGCGCTGCGGCTCCAGGCGACGGCCGAGCTGGAGACCTACAACCGCGAGCACCCGGGCGCCCGGGTCTTCGTGATCTCGTACGACGACTTCAACCCGTTCCTCGACCACTTCCGCCTGGCCGTCCGCGCCGGCGGGACGGTCAAGGCGCTGGAGTCGTGGCGGCTCCAGGATCACATGGACGCCGTGCTGGCGCTGGGCGTCACCCGCCTGGTCGACATGCTGACGGCCGAGCGGACCGACCTGTCGGTCCTGACCGAGGACCAGCGGCGCGACCTCCTGCTGCTGGCGGCCCTGTACGACCAGTCGACCGGCGAGCCGATCGAGCGGCGGTGGAGCCGGCTCCGTCGCCGGTCGGGCTTCCGGCCGCTCTGGAGCCGTCGCGACCTCCAGATCGGCTTCGGCACGACCCTCTTCGTCGTCGCCCTGCTGGCGACCTTCCCCGGGCTGCGGACGTGGGCGCTTCTGCCCTGGCTGCTCGTGCCGCTCGTCGGCGGCTGGCTCTACTGGGGCTGGCGGCTGGCTCGGGCCGAGTGGCGGGCGCGGGGGATCCGGGCCGGCCTGAAGGTCCTGAGCCGCGACCCCGCCGCCCTCCGCTGGGAGCTGCTCTGGTTCAGCCCCAGCGACCTCGGCGGCCAGCCCCTGCCCTCGACCGGCCGCGACGGCGCGGAGGAGCGGTACGAGCTGCTCCGCAAGTTCCAGGCGGTGCTCAAGCCGCTCGGCTACGCCGGCGTGATCGTCCTGGTCGACCGGGTCGACGAGCCCCAGCTGATCGAGGGGGACCCCCGGAAGATGCGGGCCCTGATCTGGCCCCTGCTCGACCACAAGTTCCTCCGCCACCCCGGCATCGGCGCCAAGCTCCTGCTCCCGATCGAGCTGGCCTACTACCTCGAGAAGGAAGACAAGGAATTCTACGACCGGGCCCGCCCCGACAAGCTCAACCTGATCAAGCCGCTCCGCTGGACCGGCCCGTCGCTCTACGACCTCGCCAGCGACCGGCTCCGCGCCTGCGCCGCCGACGGCACCCCGGCGTCCCATGACGGCATCCCGACCGGCCCCCGTCTCCGCCAGATGATCGACGAGGGGGTCGGCGACGAGGCCCTGAAGGACGCCCTCGGCAACCTGCGGACCCCCCGGCAGCTCTTCAAATTCCTCCACCGCCTGCTCGAAGAGCACTGCCACCGCCACACCGAGGACGCCCCTCGCTGGACCATCGACGCCGACACCTTCCGGACCACCCTCTCCGCCCACCTCCGCGAGCTCGACGCCTTCGACCGGGGCTACGGGCACGGGTAAGGTGCGAGAATCGGGGAGACGGATCATGGAAACGCTTCATTTCAAGGCGCGGATCGGGCCGGACGGCGTGCTCCGCTTGAGCCTCCCGGTCGGGATCGAGATGGCCGGCCGAGAGGTCGAGGTGGTCATCGAGCCCGCGGGACCGCGGATGTCCCCCGAGGAGTGGCGGGAGTCGATCCTGGAGTCCGGGGGACGGATCACGGACCCGACCTTCCGCCGGCACGAGCAAGGCGAGTACGAAGAGCGCGACCCGTGGCCCTGACCTACCTGCTCGACACGAATACATGCGTCGACTATTTGAGATTCGGGACCAAGTCGCTGGTCACCGCCCGGATCGTCGGGTCGACCTCGGTCGTCCTCTGCTCGATCGTCGTGGCAGAGCTACTCTACGGGGCCCGTCGCAGCAACGACGTCGCCCGGAATCTGTTCGAAGTCAACGCCTTCTGTTCGAGGTTCGCGTCCCTCCCCTTCGACGACCCGGCCGCTTCGGAATACGCCAAGATCCGGACGCACCTCGCCGGTGCGGGACGGCCGATCGGCCCGAATGACCTCCTGATCGCCTCGATCGCCCTGGCCCGCGGCCTGACCGTCGTCACGCACAACGTCGGCGAGTTTTCGCGCATTCCCGGACTGAACCTCGAGGATTGGCAGGTGCCGTGAAGTCCCGCGAGCAGCCACCGGACCGATCGAGGCCGGTACGGCCGGACGGGGTCCACGGTCGGGATGATCGCAGCCGGACGCGGACGATCAAGCTGTTCAAGCCCTATGACGTCCTGACCCAATTCACCGACGAGTCCGGCCGCGCCACACTCAAGCAATTCGTCCCCCTGCCCGGCCTCTACCCGGTCGGCCGGCTCGACCGGGACAGCGAGGGGCTGTTGCTGCTGACCGACGACGGCCGGCTCGCGCATCGGCTCACCGACCCCCGGTTCGAGCACCCGAAGACGTATCTCGTCCAGGTGGAGGGAGTCCCCACCCCCGATGCTCTCGACGCCCTGACTCGGGGCGTGACGCTCAAGGACGGGCCCACCCGACCCGCCGTGGCGACGCTCCTGGACGCCCCGCCCGAGCTTCCCGAGCGTCCGGTGCCGATCCGCTTCCGCAAGAACGTCCCGACCTCATGGCTCCGCCTGACGATCTATGAGGGGCGGAACCGGCAGGTCCGGCGGATGACGGCGGCCGTCGGCTACCCGACCCTGCGGCTCGTCCGGGTCGCGGTCGGGCCGGTCGGGATCGGCGATCTCGCCCCCGGCGAGTGGCGCGACCTCTCGGCCGACGAACTCCGGGCGGTCCGGACGCTCCGTTGACTCCCCCCCTCGTCGGCCGATACAGTCCGGGCGGGGGCCGGATCGCGCGGGCGGGGAGAGATCATCATGAGCCGGGAGACGACCCTGAAGCGCATCCTCGACGGCGGGATCGTCGCCGTCGTCCGGGCCGAGTCGGGGGAGGCGCTCGCGGCGGTCGTCCGGGCGCTCGCCGAGGGGGGGGTGACGGCGGCCGAGATCACCTTCACGGTCCCCGACGCCGTCGAGGTCATCCGCACGGTCCGCCGCGAGCTGGGCGACTCCGTCGTCCTCGGCGCGGGGACCGTCCTCGACCCCGAGACCGCCCGCGCGGCGATGCTGGCCGGGGCCGAGTACATCGTCTCGCCGACGGTCAACCTCGACGTCATCCGGCTCTGCCGACGGTACGACACGGTCGTGATGCCCGGGGCGCTGACGCCGACGGAAGTCCTCGCGGCCTGGGAGGCCGGGGCCGACGTGGTGAAGATCTTCCCGGCCGACCTCGGCGGCCCCGCCTATCTGAAGGCCCTGCGGGGGCCGCTGCCCCAGGTCCGCCTGATGCCGACCGGGGGCGTCGACCTGGCCACGGCCCACGGCTTCCTCAAGGCCGGCGCCTGCTGCCTCGGGGTCGGCGGGTCGCTCGTCGAGCCCGAGGCCGTCGCGAGCGGCAACCTCGCCCGCCTCCGCGACCTCGCGACCCAGTTCGCCGCCATCGTCCGCACCTTCCGCGGCCCCACGGCCTGAGACCGACCTGGTCGGCGGCGACCTGTCGGAGACGGGGAGATCCCCCGGGCCGGCGCAACCCGCACGATCGAACTCCTCGGCTGGTTCGGTTCAAGCCGATCGCGGCGGCGGGACGATAAGTCCGGAGGAGCCCCCGGATCGGCGGAGGTCCGTCCCGGGGAGGGGCCGGTCGCGGGGCGCGGCCGTCGGATCGGGGTGAGGACGGGACGGGGTCCGACGGGCTCGACGCCCGGGCGGGGCGTCGTCGAGCCTTCCCCCGCCTCGGCACGTCCCGATCCGGCCGGCGGCCCGGCGCGACGGACGGGTGCGGCCCGGGATCAAGGAGGATCATGGTGCGGCCGACGAGCGGGTCAGGACGACGCCTGTGGGACGCCGGGCGGGGCCTCGCCCTGCTCCTGGGCCTCGTCGCGCCTGCCGCCGCCGACCCCGACCCCGCCCCGGGGGCCAAGGTCATCCACCACAACAGCCGCGCCTTCCGGATCCCGTTCAACATCAACGCCGACCAGCGGGCGACGATCAAGGAAGTCCTCCTCTGCGTCTCCCAGGACGAGGGGCTGACCTGGAAGCCGATCAGCCGGACGACGCCGGACCAGAAGGCCCTCGCCTACCAGGCGGCGCAGGACGGCGAGTACTGGTTCGCGGTCCAGACCCTCGACTACGAGGGCCGACTCTACCCGCCCAAGACGGCCGAGATCGAGCCGCAGCTGAAGGTGGTCGTCGACACGGTCCTGCCGACCATCGCGCTGCGGCCGAACGGGCGGGTCGGCGGCCGGGCGTCGGTCCGCTGGGAGATCCGCGACGAGCGGCTCGAGCGCGGGACGTTCGTCCTGGAGTTCCAGGCCGAGGGGGCGAGCGACTGGCGGCAGATCCCGGTGAAGCGGCCGACCCCGCTGATCGGCGAGGCCACCTGGGACGCCGGGACCGCCGAGCCGATCCGCGTCCGGGCCCAGGTCTCCGACAAGGCGAAGAACACCCGCGACGTCACGATCCTCCTGCCGGACGGCACCCCCGAGAACCCGGCCCTGAACCGCGGGGCCGCGGCCGAGGCCGACGAGCCGCCGCCGATCGGCACGGTCGGGGCCTTCGCCTCGGGCGAGGTCAACGCCCTGCCGCAGTTCCCGGGCCGGGGGTCGTCGCCCCCGGCCGCCGGCCCGTCCTCCGCCTACAACCCGTTCGAGCTGACGTCCCGCCCGGCCGGGACGGCCTCGGGCCCGGCCCCCGCCGGGGACGCCGGGATGAAGCCGCAGGTCGTCCCGAGCCCCCAGTTCAACCTCCAGTACGAGGTCGAGGACGCCGGCCCCGACGGCCCCGCCATCGTCGAGCTGTTCACGACCGCCGACGGCGGCCGGACCTGGACCTCGCGGGGGACCGACCCCGACCGGAAGACCCCCTTCCCCGTCGACCTCGGGGGGGACGGCCGGTTCGGCCTGACGCTCGTCGCCCGGTCGGCCTCGAACCTCGGCGACCCGCCCCCCGTCTCGGGCGACCGGCCGCAGTATCTCGTCGAGGTCGACTCCACGCCGCCGACGGTCAAGATCGACCGGGTCCTGGTCGGCGAGGGGGCCCACGCCGGCAAGGTCGCCGTCTACTGGAAGGCGAGCGACCCCCACCTCGCCCCGCGCCCGATCGTGATCTCGTACCGGACCGAGGGCTCGACCGGGAGCTGGCAGCCGATCGGGCCGGCGATCGACAACGGGTCGAGCCCGTTCCTCTGGACCGTCCCGCCCGACGTCCCGCCCCGGTTCCACGTCCGGGTCGACGCCATCGACACCCTGGGCAACCGGGGCGCCGACGAGACCCCGGCGAATCGGCCCGTCGTCGTCGACCGCTCGCGTCCCAAGGGCCGGATCATCGGCCTCGACCCCTCGGCCCGCAACGCGGCCGGGCCGGCACCCAACCCGTTCCGCTGAAGCCGAGGCGACGACGAGCATGGCCAGGACCCCCGCCCGCCCCGACCCCGATCGCGACCCCCTCGGGCCGTTCCTGCATTACCTGATGTCCGAGTGCGGGGTCTCGCCCAACACGCTCGCGGCCTATCGCTCGGACACGGCCCGGTTCATCCGCTGGCGGAAGGAGAACGCACCCGGTCCGCTGGCCGGGGTCGATATCGCCGCGCTGGCGGGCTATGTCGACCACCTGGCCCGCTCGGGGCTGGCGCCGTCGAGCGTCGGCCGGCACCTGGCGAGCCTCTCGACGTTCTTCCGGTTCCTGATCTTCGACGGCCGGCTGAGGGAGAACGTCGCGAAGCTGCTGGTCGCCCCGACGGTCTGGGACCGCCTGCCGGAGGTCCTCGGGCCGTCGGCCGTCGCGCGGCTCCTGGAGGCCCCCGACGCCTCGACCCGGCTCGGCCGTCGCGACCGCGCGGCGCTCGAGACCCTGTACGCGACCGGCTGCCGCGCCTCCGAGGTCGTCGGCCTCCGGCCGCGCGACCTGGACCTCGATCGCGGGACGGCGCGCTGCGTCGGCAAGGGGGACAAGGAACGGCTCGTCCCGCTCGGCTCGCGGGCCCGCGAGGCGCTGGCCGTCTACCTCGCCGAGGACCGCCCGGCGCTGGTGGCGCGGCACCCGGCGACCGAGGTCGTCCTCGTCGGCAAGTCGGGGCGGGCCCTCTCGCGGGTCGGCCTCTGGATGATCGTCAAGGCCCAGGCGAGGCGGGCGGGCCTGCCCGAGCACGTCAGCCCGCACACGCTCCGCCACAGCTTCGCCACCCACATGCTCGCCGGCGGCGCCGACCTCCGCGTCGTCCAGGAGATGCTCGGCCACGCCTCGATCGCCACGACCCAGATCTACACCCGCGTCGAGCTGTCCCGGCTCAAGCAGGTGCACGCGGCGTTCCACCCGAGGTCCGCCCCGACCGGGCCCGTCAAGCCGACGGGACCTCGGGGCTGAACTGCTCGACCAGCCGCGCCCGGACGATGGACCGGAAGGTCGACGTGTCGGTCCCCTTCGGGCTGGCCAGCCCGATCCCGGCGCAGTCGCGGATCGGCACGACGCGGACGACGTTCCGCTCCTGGTCGCCGAGGAGGGCCACCCGGACCTCGCCGACCATGACGGTCTGGTCCCAGTGGCAACGGCTGGCCGTGCCGTCGGCCATGAACAGCATCACCTCGGGGAGGCCGGCGTCGCGGAGGCCTTCCCACAGTCCGGTCATCAAGTCGGTCATCGGTCGTCGGTCCCTGCGCTTCGGGTGATCTCGGGTCGTCCCCGCGAAGCCTAGCACCGCGCCGGCCCCGCGAGGGGGGCCGGAATCGCCCGGGGCCGGGACCCGGCGCGGCGCGGTTGCCGATCCGCCCCGGCCGGCCCACGCTGGCACCTCGCCGGCCCGCCATCGATCGAGAGGTTCCCAGCCCTGGCCGGGCGGCGGGCGGATCACGGCCGCGACGCTTTTCCGATCTTGCCGGCGATGAACCTCACCATCTCGTCCGGGTCGGAGATCTCTGTCTGCTGGATCTCCGCGGGGGTGGGACGGAACTGCCTGGCCCGGTCGAGGTTGTCGCGGGCGGATCGGAGGAGCTTGTCCGCGTCCTCGGGGCGATCGAGGCCAACCGCGGACTCCCGGAGCCCCCAGTCGGCCATCGCCGAATAGATGGCCTCGGAGAAGGCAAAGAGCCCGGCGGGGGCGAGGTCGGGCTGGCCCGGCGGCACGCGAAGGGTGGCGATGTCGCTTCTTGCGTCGAGGAAGCAGGACTCGGCCTCGGCGAACTTGCGGTGGCGGAGGTGCTCGTCTCCCGCACGGATCAGGTCCGCAGCCTGCCGGACCCGGAGGCCCGGCACCAGGTCCCGATCCTCGGGGGAGGGGCTCTCCTTCAGGACCTCGATCGCCAGGCCGAGGGACGCGACGGACTCGGGGTAGCGTCCGCCGACGCTCTGGATGCCGGCCAGGTTGATCAGGGCCTCGGGATGACCCGGGTGATGCTTCAGGACACGACCGAGCGCGTCCTCGGCCGCCTCGGGCTGCTTGTCCGAGGCGAGGGCCTTCGCGAAGCCGATCCCCAGGGCGGCCGAGTCGGGATGTTCCCCGACGAAACGCCGCAGGGCGGGGATCGCGTCGTCGCGCTTGAGGACCTCGGCGATCGCCAGCCGGACGGTCTGGATTCGACCGAACCTCTCGGCCTCGAGCGCCGAGTCCAGCAACTCGATCGCCCTCGGCGCCGGCTCGGGCTCGGGCGGGCGCGCGGCCTTCGGGGGATACATCCCCTCATGGAGTCGGAGGACCGCGGCCGGGGAGGCGACCGAGGCCGCGGCCAGGGCCAGGAAGATCGGGGCCCGGTGCCGGCGGAGCCAGCCGGCCACGCCGCGGTCCGCCGTCCGGTCGTCGAGGCGGGCCGGGCAGCGACGGCGGAGGTAGCGGGAGAGGTCGTCGGCGAGGGTCGAGGCGTCCGCGTAACGGGCCTCGGGGCTCTCCGCGAGGCACTTCAGCACGATCGATTCGAGGGAACGCGGGACCCGCGGGTTGACCGGGCGGATCGGCGCGACGGGGGCCTCGCGATGGGCGATCATCCGGTTGATCGCCAGCGGGAGCGGGAGATGCCGCTCCGGCTGGGCCGGGGACTGCCCGGTGAGGAGGACCCGGAGGATCAGGCCGAGCGAGAATAAATCGGCCGGGGCCCCGACGTCCTTCCAGAGCGAGGCGTCGCGGAAGGCCTCGAGGTGCTCGCGGGCCATATACGGGAGCGTGCCGCCCCGATGTGCCGCGAGGGCGACGTCGGCCAGCTCGGGGTCGTGGGCCAGGTTGAAGTCGAAGAGCTGCGGGCCGTCCCGGCCGGCGAGCAGGATGTTGTCGGGCTTGACGTCGCGATGGACGAACCCGATCGCGTGCGCGCTGGCCAGGGCGCGGGCGATCTTCAGGCCGATCCAGGCGACCCCGTCGGCGTAGGCCCCCGCCTCGGGGAAGTCGGACCACCCCGAGCATCGATCCTCGCCGGAGCCGAGTCCTTGCCCGCCGACCATGGCGCGGAGGCCCGACGCCCGCCGCGGGAGCCCGTCGTCCCGGATCCTCTCGACGACCTTGGCGAGGGTGGGACCCGGGCGATAGGGCATGCAGAGCCCGCGCAGGCCGGTCGCCGGGTCGATGACCGAGGAGACCACCGGGACGATGTTCGGGTGATCGAGCCGCCCGAGGATCGCGGGCTCGACGCCCCGGTCGAGCGAGACCTTCAGGGCGAACGCCTTGCCCCCGAGGGTGGTCGACCTCGCCAGGAAGACGACCGCCGCGGCCCCCTCGCCCAGGATGCTCGCCAGCTCATAGTCGGCGAATCGGTCCCCCGCCCCGGGGAATCCGACCCGCCCCTCCGCGGGCTCGACGGCCCGGCTCAGCTGGCGGTGATAGGTGAGCTGCGAGGCCAGCGACTCGCGATAGGTGGGGTAGCCCCGGCAGAACTCCGAGGAGTCGACCGGCACCCGAGCCTCGACCCTCAGGCAGTATTCCTCGTAGATCAGGCTCAGGGCCCGACCGTCCTTGCCGGCGAGCTCGGGATAGCGCTCGAGGTACTCGCGGGCGGTCGGGCGTTCGCCGCGCCGGTAGCGCTGCTTGAGGTCGGCCTTGACCAGCTCGGCCAGGCCGTAGGTCGCGGTGTCCGGCCGGAATCGGCCGCGGAATCGGTCGATCGGGGGCGGGCCGCCCGCCCAGGCCGCCTCGAACGCCAGGACGGCCTCGGAGACCGGATCGAGCTCGCTTTCCACCCGCAGCGAGGCGGTTTTCTTCCGCATGGGGGCTCCCGGAATCGGTCAAGGAACGTTAAGGAACGTCGGCCTCAACTTCTCCAGGAACCGCTGGACCTTGCGGAGCGGCCACCCGATCAGGTCGGAGATCTCGTCGTTTTTATAGTGCAGGCCGCGCAGCGCGAGGACGCGACGGCCCTCATCGTCGACCGGGGCCTCGCGGAGCAGCTGCTCGGTCTCGTTCGCGACGGCGTGTTGGCTCGGAGTCGGCTCGCCGGAGGAGATCGCCCAGGCGTCTTCGGCGGCATCGCCCATCGCCAGGTCCCGCCCCGCGTCGCGCTTCTTGGCCGTGTGGCGGCGATGTTCGTCGATCACGCGCTTGTGCGCGGCATCGATCAAGAAGACCTTGACGTCCTCGACCGTCTCGAACCTCAGCCGCGACGCCTTCTCGGCGAGCTCGCCGAAGACGGCGCTGGCGATGTCGGTCGAGTCGACGTAGCGGCGCATCCGGCCGTGGCCGATCCGTCGGCGGACGGCCCGCTGGACCTTGGGGTAGCACTCCTGGAAGAGCACCTCCCAAGCGGCCTGGTCGCCGGCCTGGGCCCGGGCGAACAGGTTGTCTTCCGGAACGATCTCGGACGGATTCGACGGCGGGCCCATGAAAACGCTCCTCCCACGATCGTGGCGGGAGGGAGGGGCCACTGTCAGGCTAGGCTGGCAGAGTCGGACGGCTCGGACCTTTGGGGAGAATCTCCCGCCACGCGGTCCCTATTCTACTCCGAGACGCGCGCGGGAAAAAGCGATAAGCCGATATAATGTGTCCCCACTTCCACCTTTCAACCGAATATTCCGGGCCGCATGATCGATGGTTGCATGACTGGTCGGACGACGGGCAGGGCCTCGCCCAGGGTTTACCCCGCGCGCAAACGGCGGGAGCGAGATCGATTTACCGGATAGGCGACACGATGGGGACCTCGCTGAACGCCACGTACGTCGGGGGGGGTCCGGGCCATCCGCTGGTGACCGGGTCCTGGCACGGAAGGCCGGGGATGTTCACGCCGGGGCGCGTCATCAGGCCGCTCTCGACGATCGACATCGTCGCGCCGAGATCCGAGGGGACGATCCGGGCCGGGAGGCTGTTGAGGCAGGGACGAAATGCGCGTCGGGTCTGCATGGGGAGTTCCTCGGTTGGGTTCGACGGACGAAGGTGAACGGGACTGATTGGACGATGACAGATGACGATCGGCACCCACGCCCCGCCGATCGACGGCGCGCCGCGATCGCGGCCGGGAGGCCTACGCGACCGCCGGCGTCAGGTCGACCCCGGTGGGTCGTCTCTCGGGCGAAGGGTATTCAATTCATGCTGAAGCAGGGCAGGTCCAGGCCCGCCGGGATCACCAGGCCGGGCAGGAGGTCGGACTGGCGCGGGAGCGGATAGGCGGCGTCATGCGGGAGGAGCGGGCGGCACGCGTGCTGGTACAGGGGGCAGGCGCGATGCTGCCGCTCGGCCTCGGGCCGGAGCCGCTCGGCCAGGTCGTCGAGCCCGGCGCGGCGGGCGATCACGTACCGGCCGAGGGCCGAGAGCCTCTGGCCCGTCGCGGAGAGCACCGAATTCGGCGGAGAGCCGCGGCGGATCTGTCGCTCCGCCAGGCGGACCTCGTCGCGGATCTCCGAGCGGAGCTGCGAGATGATCTTGCGGACGTGCTTGCGATACCGCCGCCGGGCCCCCTCCTGGGCCAGGTCGGACCAGGGCTCGGGCCATCGTCGGGCCGGCTGCACCGCCACGAACAGCTCCGGGTCCAGCGGGATCGCCGGCACGTTCCGGTGGAGCATGAGCAGCCCCGTCGCCGCGGACTCCCAGGCCCCGGGGGACGTCCGGGTCGGCGTCCAGGCCGGGTGGCGCCGCGTGAAGGCCCGGGCGATCCGGTCGGCGAGGCAGTCGATGGATTCCTGGGTGGGCAGCAAGGTTACCTCGTCGTGGACGGGGCCGGGGAGGTCCATCCCCTGGGGACTCGCGAGCGGCGTTCTCCCGCGCTCATGCACTGGAAACCGCAGGACACCGAAATCGACGACACGGCTCCCGGGAATTTTTCGCAAACTCGCCGATGCGCCCCGGCTCGGCCTCGGGCCCGGCGGACCGGATGCCGCGCGGACTGCCCCCCCGGCGATCACCTGCACGGGCCGCACGCCGGCGACCTCGGCACCGTCTGGACCGCGCCGCGACCGGCGGGTACAATGGCATACGCTCCGGGATCGGTGCCGTCATGCGGATGGATCGCCGATTCCGCGGGCCCGTCTCCGATCGGCCCCGTCCCCCCTGACCGGCGGAAGCCCGGCATGTCGATGTCGTCCCGACCATCCGACTGGCAGGCGATCAAGTCTGATCTGGCCCGGCGGATCCGCGAGATCCGCGAGGAGCTGTACGGGCAGAACGGCGGCCCCCTGCTCTCCGCGGAGCTGGGCGTCCCGTTCCGGACCGTCCTGAATTACGAGGACGGCTGCACGATTCCCGCCCAGGCGATCCTCCGGTTCATCGAGGTCACCAACGCCCACCCCCACTGGCTCCTCACCGGCCAGGGCGAGAAGTACCTCCGGCGCGAGCGGGACGCGGACTGACCCGGCGGGCATCGTCCTCCGCCGGGCCGCGATCCCGGCCCGATCGCCGGCCGCGGATCAGTCCGCGTCGCGGGAGAGGGACAGGCCGACGTCGACCCCTTGCCCTCCGCGCGTCTGGCGACAGGTCGCGGTCAGCGTGTTCCTCCCCTCGCGGATGAGCGCCTTCGCGACGTCGTCCAGGGTCGCGTCGACGTAGTCGCTCACGAAGCCGGGGGCGCGGAAGACGACCCTCCCGTTGAGGCGGACCTCGACGTCCTCGTCGTGGAAGACGTGGAGCCGGAGGGAGTCGCCCGGCGCGATCCGGGGCGCCTCGAACGTGGTCCGGATCGCGATCCGACGGCCCGCCCATCGGGTGTTCGCCCGGATCCCCGGGGTCCCCGGCGAGCCGAAGCCCGCCGCGCCTCGGGACCAGCCGGAGTCGTTGAAGCCGGACCCGTCCCAGCCGGCGGGGGGCTCGTCGGCGGTGAAGGCCCAGATGGCGGGCTTGCCGCGCGGGGTGTCGCCCGCCGGGACGAGGTGGACGACCTTCGCCGCGGCCACGTCGATCGCCACCGGCGCATCGGGCGGGACGCCGAGGTCGGGCGGCAGCGGGTCGCGGGTATGGAGGATCAGGGTCGGGTCCGACGGGATCCGCCCGGTCTGCTCGCCGAAGAGGCACAGGCCCCCCGCGTTCGGGGCGTCGTCGGGCACGCTCAGGCGGATCACCAGCGGCCGACCGGCCGCGATGTCCGCCCGGATCGAGTCGGGCAGGACCCCCGCGGCGGTCACCGGGTCGCCGTAGCTCCCGTGCTCGACCCGGGCCAGGTGGGACTGGACCCCGCGGGCGTCGGCCGGGTCGTCCTCGAGCTCGTCGCGGAGGACCTCCTTGCCGTTGATCGAGACGACGACGGTCGACTTCCACTTCCGCTCGTCGGTCTGGGGATAGTCGGCCCGGTCCTTCCGCTCGGGCCAGTCGGCCTTCTGCCGCTCGGCCTTCGACGACGCCTCGAACTGGAAGTGGAACCGCTCGATCCCGGCCCGGGACACCGCCTCGGGCACCCGGAGCCGGTACTCGTAAGAGCCCTTGCCGTGGCCGTAGGCCTTGCCCGCGGGGGGCGAACCCGGGCGCGACCACGTCCCCCGGGCGAAGTCGGTCGGCGCGAACCGGAGCACGGCGTCGCGCGGGTCCTCGGGGTCGCGGGAGGCCCTCGGCGCTGGCTTCTCGGGCCGGACGACCACGTTCACGTAGTTCGCCGCGAACCGGCCGTTGCTCGGGTCGCGGAGCGTCAGGTTCAGCGAGCCGACGAACGGGTGGTCCGGCAGCTTCACCCGGATCGGGGCCTGCTCGGCCACGTCGTACGCCTTCCACGTCGCCGGGACGCTCTGCGGCGAGATGACCGCGATCGAGTCGCCCCGGTCGTCGAACCCGTCGAGCCAGAACCGGAGGGTCGGCTCGAACGCCCGGTCCGAGAAGTGGCTGATGAACACGGGGATCGTGACCGTCTCCCCGGGCCGGGCCACGATCGCCGGCGGGGCGTCGTAGCCGACGAAGTCGGCGCCTTGCAGCTCATTGGGCCGCATGTCGGGGATGAAGGCGTCGTAGCCGAAGGCCTTGGGGGTCCGGTCGTAGTTGTAGAAGCCGTTGTGCTCCCACTCGATGTCGGTCAGCTCGGTGTAGACGTAGCCCTGGATCTTGGGCCGGCGGCGGATCTGGGTGGTCAGGTCGCGGAAGCTCCACGAGACGTCGCGGTCGCCGCCGCCCGCCGAGACGCCGCCGTACTCCGAGTTGATCAGGGGCGCCGTCGACTGCCGCTCGCCCGGGCAGAAGTTGAAGCCGCCGCCGGGCTCGGTCCGGGCGACCACGTCGTCGAGGTGCCGCCGCGCCTCGGCGTGGTCGTCGATGTAGAAGTGCCAGCTGTTGAGGTCCGAGCCCTCGACGTGGTCGTAGTTGCACGGGGAGTTGTCCTCGACGAGCCGACTCGGGTCGAGCGAGCGGATCGCGCCGACCATCCGCTTGACCCAGCCCTGGGTGTCCTTGTCGGCCTTGTATTCCTCCGCCGACGCGCTGGCGAGGCCCCAGGTCTCGTTGAAGGCGACCCAGGCGACGATGCTCGGGTGGTTCCGGTCGCGGGCGACGACCTCGCGCATCGTCGACTCCCACGCCGCGCGGGCCTTCGGGGTCTGCCGCCAGGTGTTCGGCATGTCCTCCAGGATCAGGAGCCCCAGCCGATCGGCCCAGTAGAGGCGTCGGGGCTCGTCGGGCTTGATGTGGATCCGGAGCCCGTTCAGGCCGAGCGACTTGGCGATCAGGAGGTCGCGCTTCAGGAAGTCGTCGTCGGGGGCGGTGTAGATCCCCTTCGGGTTGAACGACTGGTCGAGCGCCGCGCGGAGATAGATCGGCTTGCCGTTGAGCAGGATCCGCTCGTAGGGGGAGTCGCCGTACTTGCCCCGGGAGATCGTCCGCAGGCCGAAGTAGGTCTGGACCGAGTCGACCCGCCCGTCGGGGCCCTTCAGTTCCAGCGTCGCATCGTGGAGGAACGGGTCTTCGGGGGTCCAGAGCCTCGCCTCGGTCCAGTGCGGGCCCCTCGCGTCGGCGACGTGGGTCGACGAGTCGGGCGTGACGGTCGAAAAGTTCTCCGACCCCCTGGAGAGGATTGAAAGGGCGTATTCCTTCCCCGGCTCGAGGCCGTCGAGCCGCACCCGGAACGCGACCCCGACGTCGCCCGGGTTCACCCGGGGCGTCGCGGAGAAGTCGGCGATCCGGGCCTTCGGGCGGGATTCGAGCCATACCGTCTGCCAGATCCCGGAGGACGCGGTGTACCAGCCGACCTGCTTGCCGGTGGGCAGCTCGGGGTCGGTCGCGTCGAAGGCGCGGACGACCACGGTCGCGGCCTTGCCGGGCGTCAGGGCGTCGGTGATGTCGGCTTCGAACGGGGAGTAGCCCCCCTCGTGCTCGGCGACCTTCCTACCGTCGACCCAGACGTCGGCCCGCCAGTCGACCGCCTCAAACCGGAGCCAGGTCCGCTCGCCCTGCGGGAACGAGGCGGGGACCTCGAACGACCGGCGATACCAGGCGACCTTCGGGCCCTTCGTCTCGCCGACCCCCGAGAGCTCGCTCTCCCAGGGGAAGGGGACGACGATCGTCCGGTCGTAGCCGGGCGAGGCCGGGTCGAACCAGCGGGCCTTGACCCCCTCGTCGCCGGGGTCGAACCGGAATCCCCAGGCCCCGTTCAGGTTGAGCCAGTGGGGCCGGACGGCGTCGGGCCTCGGGTGCTCGGGCCGGGGGATCGCGGCGGGCTGGGCCGAGGCGGCGGCCATCGCCCAGGCGAGGACGAACGGGCCTGCGACGAGGCGGGCGGCGGGGTGCGGCATCGTGGGTTCGGCTCCCGGTCGACGGAGGGGGCGGGCGGGCCGGGATCTCGGGCCGGTCCCCCCCGGGACGCCCTCAAGATATCAAAACGAGGCCGACGCCACACCCTCCCCGATTCCCCCATGGCCCGCCGACGAAACAACCCCCGGAGGCGGGGGTTGTGAGGAGAGACGGCGGGCGGTCGGGGCGGGCCTCGGCCCGTCAGGCGGTCGCGAGCGAGTCGGCCACGTTGTGCTCGACCGCGAGGACTCGGAGCTTCTCCAGCGCCCGGTCCTGGATCTGGCGGACCCGCTCCTTGGAGACCTCCAGCACCTTGCCGACCTGGCTGAGCGAGAGCCGCGACTTGCCGCCGAGCCCGAACCGGAGCGAGAGCACCTCCTGCTCGCGGGGGCGGAGCGAGCCGATCAGCTTGCCGATCGTCTCGTCCATGTCGATGTCCGTGGTGCGGTCCCCCTCGGGGTCGCTCATCGTCTGGAGGAGGCTGAACTGGGTGTCGTCGTCGATCGTGGCGTCGAGCGAGATCGTCGGACGGGTGGCGGTGTGGATCCGCTGGATCATCTCGGTGGCGCCGCCGTCGGACGCCCCGCGCTCGATCTCCTCCTGATTCTGCGCGAGCTGCCGGAGGTGCCTCGGGCTGAGCCGGACGGGATAGGCCCCGGCGGCGACGGCCCGCTGCATCGCCTGGCGGATCCACCAGGTCGCGTAGGTCGCCAGCTTCGTCTCGTGGGTCAGGTCGAACCGGTCGATCGCCTCGAGCAGCCCGCAGAAGCCCTCCTGGAGGAGGTCGGAGTAGGCGACCCCCCGCTCGCGGAACCGCTTGGCGACGTGCGCGACCAGCCGCATGTTCGCCATCGCGAGCCGGCCCCGCAGCTCGGAATATCGGCGGAAGACCGCCCCCAGCCTCGCCTCGGACTGGCCGTTGGCATTCTGGGCGTAGAACTCGGCGATGTACTGAGCGAGGTCGTGGCGGTCGTCCCCCCCCTCGGGGAGGTCGTCGGCCCGGCGGACCGAGGCGAGCGCCTCGGAGAGCTTGGCCTTGCACTCGGCCAGGGAGCGGAGGAGCTGTCGCTCCTCGGCCGTCGTGAGGAGCTGGGTGTCGGCGCCGTCGAGGGCCGTGAGCCCGTCCGAGTCGCCGCCGTGCCGGATCGTCCGCATCGTTCGCCCCCTTCATACTGGCTGGGAAGCCTGCCCGGATGCCATCCCTAGTTGATCGACGTCGTGACGTCCGAATCCCCCCGGCCGGCCCCGGCCGGGGAGGTCGTCGCGAGCAGCCGCCGGCCGAAGTCGGCCAGGGCGCCCATCGACTCGCCGAAGCCCGACGGGTCGAGCCGCGGCCGGATCTCCCGGGGCAGCCCGCGGCCCCCCAGGACGACCGCCGCGCCGTGGGCCCGGGCGATCGCGTTCAAGTGCGCGAATTCTTCGATAAATTCGATCGGGTCGGCCAGGTGCGACACCGCGAGGAAGACCAGGCGAGGCCGATGCACCGCCACCGCCCTCCCCAGCGAATTCAGCGGCAGGTTGGGCCCCAAATTCCGCACGCTGTAGCCGGCCTCGCGGAGGGTCAGCTCGCCGAGCAGGGTCGCGAGCGTATAGAGGTCCCCCTCGGGGCTCGACCCGAGGGCGACCGGGCCGGGCTCGTCGCCCCCCCGCGTCGCCTTGCCGATCAGCTCGGACAGCGTGACGGCGACGATCTGCGACGCCTGGTGCTCCTGGAAGACGTCCCACTCGCCGACGCTCCAGCCGTGGCCGACCTCCCGCATGACCGGGGCGATCAGCTCGTCCCCCAGCGCCGCACCCCCGCCCAGGACGGCGTGGGCCGCCCGGATCAGCCGGCTGGCGTCGCGGGCCCGCCCCTCCTTCAAGGCGTCCGCCAGGTCCCGACGCGTCCGGTCGTCGACCATCATCCCCGCGGAGGACTCGGGCGACGGGCTGCCCAGCCGCTCCAGCGCCGCCGTGGGGAGGTCCCTCCGCCGGGCGAAGCGGAGGGCCTCGTCCACCGCGATCTGCCGGTGGCCGCCCAGCGTCCGGGTCACCTTCAACTCCCCGGCGTCGACCCACCGCTTGAGGGTGCTCACGCTCACGCCCAGCGCGTCGGCCACCTGCTGCGTCTTCAGGAACCCACCGGTCATGGATCTGAGATCCTGCGGGCGTGAACGATTTGGACGATTGCATCCTAATCGCTCGCTCCCCGGGTGGGAAGGCCCTGAAGGGGAAGAAACCCGGAAATAACGGCCAATCGAACGGTCGCATCCATGAGGGTCCGCAAGGTCCATCGCAAGGTCGCCTGGACGAATTGAACGCTTATCGGGCCGCAGTCCGCATGAGACAAACCTCTCCAATGATCTCCATACGCTGGGGAACCCCGCCTGTTCATGGGATTTAATCCGGATTGAAAATTCAGCCGGACGACGGGGCGGTCTCCCGGCCCGTGGCGGCGGCGGGGCGATGCTGATAAGGTGTCGCTCGGCCGGGCCGCGAGGCCCCGATGGTCGGCGTGGCCGGGCGACGACAGCGGGCGGGGGGACGAGGCGATGGACGGCGACGACGGGCGGGGGCCGCTGATCGCGCTGCTGAGGCGCGACGCCCTGAGGACGGGGACGTTCACCCTCGCCAGCGGCCGGACGTCGCACTATTACGTCGACGGCCGCAAGGTCACGCTCTCGGCCGAGGGGGCGGCCCTGGTCGCCGAGGGGGTCCTCGCGATGCTCGCCGACCTGCCCGGGGTGGCGGCGGTCGGCGGCCTGACCCTGGGGGCCGACCCGATCGTGGGGGCGACCCTGGCGCTGGCCGGGGCCCGGGGGAGGCCCGGCCTGCTCGGCTTCCTCGTCCGGAAGGAGGCCAAGGGGCACGGCACGGGCAAGCTGGTCGAGGGGCCGGTCCCGCCGGGGGCGGAGGTCGTGATCGTCGACGACGTGGCGACGACCGGCGGCTCGTCGCTCCAGGCCGTCGACGCGGTCGAGGCGATCGGCTGCCAGGTCCGCCGGGTGATCGTCGTCCTGGACCGGCTGGAGGGGGCGTCGGCCGCGTTCGCCGCCCGCGGGCTCGACTTCCGCTCGCTCGTCACGATCCGCGACCTCGGCGTCGAGCCGCTGGCGGCGGGCTGAGCCGACGGCCCGGGCCGTCGGGGCCTTCCCCATCGGGCCGGGTTCGGGTATGACACGGGCGAGTCGGCCGCCGGTCGCGGGCGACGCCCCAGGGACGGACCCCGATGGAGTCGAGCCTGCACCGGCAGCTGAAGGGCCATTACGGCCCGGACCGAGGCGGGCGGGCCGAGGTCCGCGTCGGGGCCTACCGGGTCGACGCGATCGACCCCGAGGGGCGGCTCGTCGAGGTCCAGGCCGGGCCGCTCGGGGCGCTCCGGGCGAAGCTGACGCACCTGCTCCGGCGGCACGAGTGCCGGGTGATCAAGCCGATCGCCATCGAGCGGCGGATCGTCCGCCGGGCCCGGCCGGGCGGCCCCGACCTCTCGGCGCGGCGGAGCCCGAAGCGGGGGGCGCTGCTGGACGTCTTCGACGACCTCGTGGGCCTCGCCCGGCTGTTCCCGCACCCGAACCTGACGATCGAGGTGGTGGGCGTCGCGATCGACGAGGTCCGCTCCGGCCGGGAGGGGCTCCGCGTGGTCGACCGGCGGCTGGTCGAGGTCCGGACGTCGGCGACCCTCCGCGCGGCCGACGACCTGTGGGGCCTGCTCCCGGCCGGGCTCGACGACCCGTTCACGACCCTCGACTGTGCCCGGAGGCTCGGCCGGCCGGTCGCCTTCGCCCAGCGGGTCGCGTATTGCCTCCGCCACGCCGGCGCGGTCGAGCACCGGGGCTTCGACCGGCGACGCCGGGTCTACGCCCGCCCGGCCGTGGTCACGGTCGCCGCGTCCTGAGACGTCGACCGCGAATGCGGCCGAGGGCCGGGCTCGACCCGGCGGCCGAGGCGTCCCTTGAGCCGAAGGAACGGCCGCTCGATCAGGTAGTGCGAGCCGACCGCGCAGGCGACCGCCAGGATCAGGTTCGTCGGCCACCGGCAGATCGCCGGGCCGCCCTTGGGGTCGAAGAACGGCTGCTGCCAGAGGTAGAGGCTGTACGAGAGGACCCCGACCCGCGCCACCGGGCGGGCGTTGAGGAAGCGGCCGACGAGGGACCGCGGGCGACGGATGCACGCGGCCACGACCGCGCCGATGGCGAGGGCCTTGACCGTCGGCTTGATCGCCACGTCGAACAGGCCCGCGGCCGAGTAGGCCGCCGCCGTCGCGACCCCGACCATCGCCGCCGCCCGGGCGACCGACCGGGCCCGCCCGGAGGCCCTGCGAAGCCCCGGGTCGTGGATCAGGAGGCCGAGCAGGCAGCCGACGGCGATCGAGTCGATCCGCGTGACGGTCGAGAACTTGAGGATGCCGAACTCGACCGCCCCGGGGAACGCCGCGCGCAGCAGGAGCCGCGACGTGGGGGTGATCGCGATCGTCGCCGCGAGCGCCGCCGAGGCACGCCCCGGCCCGAGCCGGGCCAGCGCGACCGGCCAGATCAGGTAGAATTGCTCCTCGACCGAGAGGCTCCAGAGGTGGCCGAACACCCAGGCGGGGTCGCAGCCCAGCAGGCCGACGGCGTTGACCGTGTAGGTCGTCGCCGCGATCCAGTCGGTCGGACTCGTCGTCGCCAGGCCGAGGCCGACCAGGGCCGCGACGAAAGCGAGGTAGGCCCCGAACGCCGGCAAGATCCGCAGCGCCCGTCGGGCGTAGAACATCGAGAGCGAGACGCGGCCGGCCCGGTCGGACTCGCGGAGCATCAGGAGCGTGATCAGCAGGCCGCTGATCGCGAAGAACACGTCGACGCCGATCTCGGCCTCGCGCGCCACCTTCCGCCAGAAGTGCGGGAGGCTCCCCCGCAAGCTCGGGGCGGCGTGGCAGAAGAGGACCAGCGCGATCGAGACGGCGCGGAGCCCGTCGAGGCTCGGGACCCGGCCGGGCACGGACGAGCCCGGGTCGGGACGGCCGCCGAGGTCACGGATCGCCATCGGTCCGCACTCCGGGCCCGCCGGGCCGGCGTCTCGCCGGTCCCGACGCGGGCCGGGACTCGCACCAGGGGCCTTATCGGCGATCCGACGCCCGGCCCTCCAGCGGCGGCGCGAGGGTCGGGCCCCGGCCGGTCCGGTGGGGCGATGATCCGGGCCTCGCCGCCCCCGTCGGCGTCAGGCCGCCGGCCGGTCGGGATCGGAGGGGGACTGCGCCCCCCGGCGTCGGGCGACGATCCGGGACCGGGAGCGCTCGATCCACTGGGCGAGCTTGCGGTGATAGTGGGCCAGGGCGACGGCGACCACCCCGACCCCGACCGAGCCGGAGAGGTCGGCGGTCTCGGCCCGCTGCTCGAGTTCCCCGGCGTCGGCGGCCCCTGGCGACGGGTCGACGGCGGCGAGCAGGGCATCGTCCCCGCCGGCCGGGGCGGTCGCGGAGGCACCGCGGAGCCAGGACGCGAGGGCCGCCGTCGTCCGCTCGATCGGGCCGGGACCGGCCACGTCGGCCGCGGCCACGTCGGCCCCGGCGCCGGGCAGCGGCGGCAGGGCGCCGGCCCCGTCCGCCGGGGCGAGGACGACCGGGCCGTCCGCGGCGGGATTCGTCGGCCCCTCGGCCACCTCGCCGGGCGTCCCCGGGCCGGGCGACCGGCGGGACTGGTCCCGCCGACCCCGGCCGGCGGCGATCCCGTCGGGCAGCCCCGAGGCGCTCGACGCCAGGGCCGAGATCCCGCCGCCCGTGGCCGGGCCGACGGCCGAGATCGCGTCATTCTGCGACGCCGGATGCCCGACGGCCGTCGCGGCGAGGTACAGCGCGCCGCCCGAGGCGGTCGCGGCCGGGCCGGTCCCGAAGCCCTGGCTCGACGACGCCGAGGCGCCGCGCGCCCCCTCCCCCGGCGTCGACGCCGGCAGGGCCGGCCCGCCGCCGGGCAGGGACACCGTCGGCGACGGCGACGGGCCCGATCCGCCCCCCCCGCCCGCCGGGGCGGACGTCGACGCGATCGAGGCCGGCGCGATCAGCCGGAGGCTCAGCGCCTCGGACTGCCCGACGCCGTTGTTCAGGAGCTGGTCGAACGACGTCCCCTTCAGGATCAGGGTCCAGCCGACCCCGGTCGCGGCGGCGGAATCCCCGCCGATCCGGAGGTCGATCACCCCCGCGGCGAGCGTGAAGGAGTGGTGCGTTGCCGCCCCCTCGGGCCCGGCGGGCCGCGGCTCGAACCGGCCGTCGGCCGCGATGCCGAGGCTCGGGGCCGCCCCCTGATAGGTCGTGACGAGGTCATACGTCCCGGGGACCAGGATGACCAGCCTCGTGGAGGAGGTCGCGCCGGCGGCCAGGTCGACCCGGCCCGAGACGCCGGCGAGTGCGGCGTCGAGGAAGAGGGGCCCGAGGTCGCCCGGGCCGGACATCGCCGGGGCGGCCCCGACCACGAACGTGCCGAGCGTGCCGGCGGGGAGGCCCTCCGCGACCGGGGCCCGGCCCGCGAGGTCGACGAGGTTCCCCCGGCCGGCGAGCTTCACCGTGTATGATCCCGCCGGCAACGGGGCGGCGAACACGAAGGTGACGGTCGACCGGGCCGCGTCGTAGCCGACCGCAGAGGCGACCGTCTCGCGCCCCGAGGCGTCGACGACCGTGACCAGGCCGGCGGCGTGTCCGACCATCGCCGTCGCGTCGATCGGGCCGGCGAACTGGAGGGTCAGGCCGGTCGGGACGGCGCGGGTCGGGTCGGCGTAGTCGACCGCGAACGTCTTGAGCTGGGTCGCCGCGTCGGCGGGGTCGGCGACGACCCGGAGCCCGAACGCCCCCGGCACGTCGCCGGGCCCGGCCGAGCCGCGGGTCCCCGCGACCGGGTCGTAGCCCTTCGCCTGGCCCGGGACGTTCGCCTTGCCCGAGACGCCGATGTAGTAGACGCCCGGCTCCAGGCCGACGTAGAGGTACGGGTCGTTCGTGGAGCCGGACCGCCCGGCCTGGGCGACGGCGATCGGCCGCCCGGCCGCGTCGAAGACCGCGAGCGTGGCGTCGAGCGGGCTCCCGACGCGATGGGCGTCGACCTCGACACCGAGCCGCCAGCGGTGGCCCTGCGGCAGCTCGATCCGGTAGAGGGCGGCATCGGCGGCGGTCGCCAGCGCACCCGCGACCGTGGCCACCCGGGACACCGGCGAGCCCAGCTCCGTCGCCTGGCCGAGCCGGACGCCCGGGGCCATGATCTTGAACTCGCCGAGCGGAAGGTCGGAGCCGTTACGGATGATGACCGATGTGCCGTCCAGCCCGGAGAGAGGAGTGTTTCCTAGCAGGGACAGCCGATAGCGGCCGGGCCCGAGCGGCCCGTTCGCCGAGAGGACGACGGCCGTACCGGAGGCGTCGAGGGCCTCGGCGAACTGGATCGGAGCCTTGTCCCCAGCGACGGGCGTGAGCGTCCCGTCAGACCCGACCCGGTCGAGGCGGAAGTCGCGAAAGAGCACCGACCCGTCGATCGGGCGGTCGAAGGAGACGGTGATCGCCGTGGGTTCCGCCGCCAGCGCCGAGCCCGGGGCGGGGTCGACGGCGACGACCGTGAGCGACGAGGCCAGGCCCATCGCCCCGAGGCTCGCGGCGACCGGCGGCGGCGCGACGGCCGGCACGAGCCCCGCCGGGGAGGCCGAGAGGGCGAGCCGCTCCTCGAGCCGGTCGAACTGCGGCCGGAGTCGAGTCCGTCGGGAGGGTCGGGGTCGTGGGCTGCGGCGGGAGGTCGTCATGGTCGGGTGCCTCGGGAGGGTCGATCCCGTAGGGTGCGAATCGTCTCGGTCACGGCAGGCCGGGGGGCATCATGCCCTCCCGATTAAGAGTAGGTCGCCGTGCGCCGCGGTGCCGAAAAGCCACGCCAGACCGCGCCCGCCGGGCCCGAGGGCCCGGCGACGTCGCCGCTCAGGCGAGGAGGTCGGGCCCGCGCCTCGATCGGCCCGCGCCACCCCCGTGGCCGATGGGGTCGAGGCCGTCGAGGGCCGCGTCGTGCGTCGCCGTCGGGACGGTCGGCGCGACGAGCAAGTTCGAGTCGACCGATCCGACCGTCGCCGTCGCCGTCGCGGCGACCCTGGAGGTCGAGAAGCCGCCCACTGCGCCCCGGTCGAGCGGACCATCCCAGCCGCCGAGATTCATCCCCGGGGCTGCAATCTCGAGCGTGTCCCCCATGCCCACGACCGAGCCGATCCGGATCATCTGGCCCTGGTCGCCGGCGCCATCGTTGTGCGCGGGCCTCAAGCCCGTCACCGTCTGCCCTCCCCATCCTCCTCCGCCGGCCCATCCGTTCCAGGAGCCCGTGTTACCGAAGCCGCCACCGCCGGCCCACGCATTCCAGGAGCCCGTGTCGCCGGAGCCGCCTACGCTCTCGTAATTGGGGCCTCCCGAGCCATCAGGCTGCTGCGCGACGACGGTGTTGGGCGGCGGGATCGGCGACTGGTAGTAAGGCCCGAAGTTCACCAGCAGGCCGTAGTTCCCGGCCCCGACCAGGGCCCCGGCGGCCGAGGTCGTCCTGATGTAATAGACCTGGCCGGGCACCACGTTGGGGATCGTCACGGACACGGTCGCGCCGAAGGAGGTCGGGGCCTGCTGATAGCCGATCGAACGGTAGCCGGTCCCGTACGGCACGAAGACCTGGACCCGCGGGCTCAACTCGCTCAGGCCGGTCGACTGCATCCCGACGGTCATCGTGCTGGTGGTCGTCGCCGGGGCGGTCACGCGGAAGACATCGGTCGTTGAGTAGCTGGCGATGTCGAGGCCGGGGATCACAAACTGGCCGTACCAGATCCTGGAGGAGATGTCCGGAGCGGCCGCGAATCCGGCGTAGCCCCTGGTGTTGACGAACGGGTCGTTCGGCCGGGCCCCGTAGATCGACTGCAGGCCCGCGGCGTCGTCCGGGTCGGCCCACTGATTGACCCCGGTGTAGTAGGCGTACATGTCGGCGGAGGTGATCGCCGAGTGGCTCATCCCCAGCGCGTGGCCGAGCTCGTGGATGGCGACGGACTCGAGGTCGAAGCCGGAGTTGCTCTGCCACGGCTGGGAGGTGTTGAACAGGATGTCGCCGGCGAGGGTCCCCCCTTCGTACGGCGGGGGGAAGAACGCCTCGGCGAGGATGTTCATCGCCTGGGGCATCCCGCCGATCCGGATGTCGCCGAATCGCGGGTCGGACTGCTGGTTCCCGTTGGCGCCCATGTCGGTGCCGTCGTCGCCGACCTGGACGAGGTTGACGTTGGCCACCTGCTGCCAGACCGCGGCCGCCTTGCGGAACTGGTCCTGCCAGGTGGCGGTGGGGAACGAGGCGTTGAGCGTCTGGTTGAGGGCGCTCAGGGCGAGGCCGCCGCCGATGTTGGTGCCGTCGGGCATGAAGCTGAAGGTGACGCGCTCGGGGTGCGACCAGGCGCCGCCGGAGGTCGAGTAGAGCAGGAGCCGCCCCTCCAGGCTCTCGAGCCTCGGCCGGACCTTGTTGGCCCCTACGTGACGAACGGATCTCCCCTGTCGAGCGACGTCGCTTCGCATCGGTGGCTTCCTCAGGATGTTGGGGCGGGGAAGGCGGGTCGGGCCGGCGGCGTCGTCGATCCGCAAGGCGCGGGGGGGCCCGGGCCGGGGCGCGGGCCCCGGGGGGCGGAAATCACGGATCTCAACGCCGGACATTCCACGCTAGGACAGGTTTCCCGCGGCGTACGACATTTCTCGGAAAAAGGGAACTCCGCCGCTTCGATCCGCCCGAGGCCGTCGTCCCAAGCCCGGCCGAGCCGCCGGCGGGGAGGTGTTGAACGCGCGACCGGGGCGCGCGATCATCCGGGTTCGCGGGCCCGCTCGCGGGGGAGCCTCGCCCGACGATCCGGCCTCGGGACGCCCGGAGTCCCGTCGTCGCGGGCCTCCCCTCCCCTGCTCTCCCGGGGGAAATCGCCATGGCTCGGACCTCCGATCCCCAGTCCTACTCGATCGCCGCCGTCTCGAAGCTGACCGGGGTGAGCTGCCACGTCCTGCGCGCCTGGGAGCGTCGGTACGGCTACCCGGTGCCGGATCGGACGGCGGCGAACCAGAGGCGGTACGGCTTCGAACAGGTGATCGCGCTGCGACGCCTGGCCGAGCTGTCGCGCGCGGGTCGGCCGATCGGCGGGCTGATCGCCGACCTCCGCGAGGGCCGGCTGGAGGGCTCGCCGGAGGGCGCGCGGCACCTCCCCGGGGCCGCCCCGGACGAGGCGACGGGCGCGATGACGCTCGTCGACGTCCTGCTCGCGGGCGACCTCGCCGCCGCCGCCGCCCGGCTCGACGCGATGGAGGGCCGGCTCGCCCCGGCCGACCTGATCGCGCGGGTGATCGAGCCGGCCCTGGTCGAGGTCGGCGAGCGCTGGTTCCGCGGGGAGGCGACGATCTTCCGCGAGCGCCCGGCGTCCGGCCTCCTCCTGCGGCGGCTGGGCCGGCTCCTCGACGACGCCCGGCGGGCGAACCCCCGGCCGATCCACCGGGCGATCGTCGCGGCGCCGCAGGGGGAACGCCACGAGGGGGGCGTGCTCATCCTGGGCGTCCTGCTGGAGCTCGCCGGATGGAGGACGATGACCCTCGGCGTCGACGTCCCCGTGGCCGAGCTGCGGGCCGCCGCCCGGGCCTGGCGGCCCGACGCGATCGGGATCTCCTTCGTCCTCTCGCGCAACATCAACAAGCGATTCGCCGAGCTGGCGACGATCCCGGGCGTGCCGATCTTCGTCGGCGGTCGCAGCCTGCTGAATCACAAGGCCCTGGCCCGCCGCCACGGCCTGACGCCGATCTCCGGCCCGGTCGCCGGCCTGGTCTCGCGGTGGAATGAGGCGTTCGGGAGGTGGTCGGCCCGGAAGGCGCGGAGGCCCGCGGCGACCGTCTGATCGCTTCGAAACGACGAAGCGGCACCCCCCGGAGCCCGGAGGATGCCGCCCGAGGTGCCGTCCGCCCGCGACGGCCGGGGCCGTCGGGCGGTCCGGCGATCGACGACGATCAGCCCTGGGGGGCGGCCTTGACCGGGGCCATCGGGTACGGGGCCGGGGCCGGGGCGACCTTCATGGGGGCCTGGGGGGCCGGCAGGACCTTCGCCGGGGCCGGGGCCGCCTTGGGCGGGGCCTGCGGCGCGGGGAGGATCTTCGCCGGGGCCGGCGCGGGGGCCGGAGCGGCCTTCATCGGGGCCTGCGGCGCCGGGAGGATCTTCGCCGGGGCGGGCGCCGGGGCCGGCATCGCCTTCATCGGGGCCTGCGGCGCGGGCATGATCTTCGCCGGGGCGGGGGCCGGCGCGGCCTTCATCGGGGCCTGGGGGGCGGGCATCACCTTCGCCGGGGCCGGCGCCGGCATCGCCTTCATCGGCGCCTGCGGCGCGGGCATCACCTTCGCCGGGGCGGGCGCCGGGGCCGGCGCCGGCGCGACCTTGGTCGGGGCCTGGGGGGCCGGCAGGATCTTGGCGGGGGCCTGAGCCGAGGCGTAGGTCTGGTGGTGACCAATGCCCACGCCGCTCAGGGCCAGAATCAGAACCGCGCTGGTCATCGCGATGTCCTTGGATTGTTGGTTTGTCTAGACGGGCGACGTCTCGATCGAGTCATTAGAAATCCCTGTTGGCTCGGCATGGTCGATACAGGACAGCGTCCGATCGCCGACACCAACGCCACCGACCCTGTCGGGCGCCCACACCCCAGGCCAAGACCCGGAGTGCCGGCCGTGTCCCCGCGAGGGGAACCCGACGACGTCGGCCTCGGGACGGTGGCGGAAGCCCCCCGGTCGGTCATCATGGCCGGCCGAGGCGCTCCACCCCAGGGGTGGCCACGCTATTCATCGGCATCGGCCATCCGGACGTCCATCCTGTTTGGCGAAATCGAGAACATGCCACCTTGGCGGACTCTACGGGCTCTGACGCATGGCCGTAAGTTGGGCAGTAGGAGCGGAGATTTTCACCGCGAACCCCCCGCCCCGCGAGCCGAACCATTGTGGGTGACATGGACGTTCCGATACCCTGGCTCGCGGGGCGGCGTGGCCCGCCGGGGTCGGAGCGGGTCGGCAGGCGTATTCCAACCGGTTCTCGGGAGGCAGCATGCGTATTGGCAACAGGCTCGTCGGCATCGTGGGCGGCTCGGTGCTCGCGGTCCTCGCCGCGACGGCCCACAACCGAGCGGGCGCCGCCGAGCAGGTCCAGCCGGTCCCCCTCGGCGGGTCGCTCGCGGGCCAGAAGGGCGAGAAGTTCTTCGGCGTGTATGTCCCGACGCGGTTCGGGGGCACCCTCGCGATCAAGTCGACCTCGGGCAAGGTCGTCGAGATCAAGGGGCCCGACGGCAAGGAGCGGCGCAACGGCGAAGACCTCGGCCTCGACAAGCACGGCTGGTACACCTTCAAGGTCGCCGCACCCGACAAGGACGCTTCCTATCTTGTCGAGACGACGTTCGTCCAGCTCGGCCTGAGCTCCCGGCTCCCCTGGAACTTCTACTACTGGCCGACGAAGTCCGACTCGATCCACGAGCCCTGGGCCGGCGGCAATGCCCGGGTCGACACCATGCAGCCCTACGGCGACGACGAGCTGGTCGCCCAGCCCGGCGGCTACATCGCCCCCGGCCAGGACATCGTCCGGGCCGGCGCCAACGGGATCCTCGAGACCCCGGTCGCCCCCGGCGACGACTCGACCTGGTTCCCGAACCTCTACGACGACCTCACCTGGCGCGGCAAGGACGGGACGACCTACGCCACCCCGTCGCCGATGCTCAAGTTCGACCAGATCTTCGGCACCTCGGCGCGGAACTGGGAGGCGGCCAACAGCCAGAACCGCGACATCCAGCGCTGGCCGGGCCACTGCCTCGGCGGGGCCGTCGCCTCGATCCTCCTGAACGAGCCGACCCCGGCCCCCGGCTCGGGCCTGACCCGCGACGAGCTCAAGGCCCTCTGGGCCGAACTCGGCGAGAACCACTACAACCACCGGATCGGCGACTACGCCAACGAGATCAACGCCGGCCCGCCCCGACCCGGCTACGACCTCTGCGACCGGTCGGTGCCCCGGTTCCACGCCGTCCTCGAGGGGCACATCCGCGGCCAGAAGCAGGCCCTGCTCGGCAACCTCCGCGCCTTCCCGCCCCGGGGCACGGTCCTCGAGGTCTGGAACCACGGGATCGGCAAGTACACCGCGACCTACCACGCCGTCCCCGGCAAGGGGGAGCGCTCGGTCCGGCTCGAGGTCGAGATCCAGGCCAACTCCGGGTCCTGCCTCAACGGCGACGACGACAAGCCGAGGCTGGTGAAGTACGAGTACATCCTCGTCTACGGCCTCGACGGCAAGGTCGACGAGACGAACCCCAACCTCTGCGACTGGATCTCCGTCGGCGGCGAGGCGATGTTCGCCCCGCTGAACCTCCTGGAGGTGATCCAGACCACCTGGCAGGGCCACAACCCCTACGTCACCGAGTCGAACGTCCGCTCGATCGACCTGGCCAACGGGGGCTCCGGCCGGATGCTCGCCTCGGCCGCGCCGACCTTCCGCCCGGTCGGCAGCTACGAGGCCGGCCGCGGCCCGATCTTCGCCAACGGCGGCAACGCCAACACCGCCAACCCCAACGCGACCGCCCCGGGCCGGGGCTTCTTCGGCCTCTTCCGCCGGGGACGCTGACCCCCGCCCTCTCCCGATCGTCGCCGCCCCGGCCCCGGCCCCGACCCCCGGCCCCGCCCCGAGCCCCCACCGGCTCGCGGCGGGGCCCGGCCGTTGGCCCCGCGCAGGACTCCCATCGGTCCGCCAATCTCGATCCACCAGCCGTCCCGGTCTTCGACTTCCGATTTTCCGTCACGCCCGTTCAAGTTGACCAGGACGCCGGCCGATCCTTGGAGTTGGCCGGATAACTCAACCAAGATTATCCAGTCGTCTCAGTCCGCCAAAACTACCAACGATCGTAAACCCGGCTCGCTTCCCAAGCGACCCCAGGGGTCCCGGGCCATGACCAGCCATCTCTGCCTTCCTGCGCGATCGCGGGCCACGATTGATGTCGTCGGCCCGATCCTGCCGATCCTGATCCGGGTGCCGGCCCTGCGGCCTCCGGGCCGAGCCGGGGGCCGGCCTCCGGTCCGGGCCCGACGGCGGCGGCTCCGCAAGGAAGTCCGGCTCGCCGGCCTGACCCTGATGAGCGTCCTCCCCGTCGGCCTCCTGCTCCTGACCCTGGGCGGTGCCCGGCCCGTCGCCCGGCCGTCGGCGTCGCTGGCGACGGACTTGCCGGCCGCCCCGGCCCGGGCCGTCGAGTCGTGCCGGGTCTCCCTCTCGTTCGAGCCCACGGGCGACCCCACGTCCCGAGCAGCCCTGGTGTCCGTGCCGGTCGTCTTCCCGGGCTATCTGCTGCCCGGCGACGGTCACGAGGAATCGGCCCATGCACGACGTTGACGACGCCCTGGCCCGCGCCTTCGCCCGGCGATCGGCCCCCTCGGAGGCCACGGCGTTCCCGCCGGCCCCCCATTTCGTCGTCGAGCCGAGGCGCGAGCCGGCCGATTCCTCTTCCTCCGCGCTCGAATGGCCGGCCACGGTCCGGTCCCTCGAGCGCGAGCACGGCGACCGGTTCCGGGACCTGGCCGACACCCTGGTCGAGATCCGCGAGTCGAAGGGGATCAAGGTCGTCCTGTTCACGAGCTGCCACCGCGCCGAGGGGCGGACGACCCTGGTCCTCACCCTGGCCCGGGCCCTCGCCCGCCGGCCGGGCCGGACGCTGCTCGTCGACGCCGACCTGACCGGCCCGATGCTCGCCCGCGGGCTCGGCCTCCGGCCGCGGTTCGGGCTCGACGACGTGGTCCAGGACGGCCGCGCCCTCGCCGACGCGATCCTCGACTCGCCCGACGACCACCTCGCCGTCCTGCCGCTGCGGGCCCCGGTGGTCGGCCCGCGCGAGTTCCTGGCCAATCCCGCCTGGTCGTGCTCGATGGCCCGGCTCCGCCGCGAGTACGACACGATCCTCCTCGACGGCAGCCCCCTGTTCGCCGGCCTGAGCGCGGCGATCCTGCATCGGTCGGTCGACGCCGCGGTCCTCGTCCACCACCGGGCCCTCACCGGCGAGCGGGCCCTCCTCCGCGCCCGCGAGGTCCTCGAAGCCGGGGGCATCCCCCTGCTGGGCCTCGCCGAGACCTTCGTCTGAATCGAGCGCCAGGCGCGGGGATCGATCCGGCGGATGCCGGGGGCCCGAGGGAGAAGGGCCGTCCCCCGACCGCGACCGACGGAGTGGCCGCCCTTGTATGAAGACCACTACGGCCTGAGCCCGCGACCGTTCGGCGAGACGACGCGTCCGGAGTCGTACCTCGGGCTCGCCTCGCACGACGCCGCCCTGCGACGGCTCCGCTACGGGATCGAGCACGGCCGGGGGCCGGCCCTGCTCTTCGGCCCGACCGGCGCGGGCAAGACGATCGTCGCGCGGAGGCTCGCCCGCGACCTGGGATCGCCGGCCGTCCACCTCGACTTCCCCGCCATGCCCGCGGCCGACCTGCTCGCCTATCTCGCCGACGAGCTGGCCGCCCCCCTCGGAGGCCCCGGCCTGGCCGGCTCGATCCGGCGGGTCCGCTCCTCGATCCGCGACTCGACCCTGCGAGGCCTCCGGCCCCTGCTGATCGTCGACGAGGCCCACCTGATCGACGACCCGGGCACGTTCGACGCGCTCCGGCTCCTCCTGAATATCGCCACGGCGGGGCCGCCCGACCTGTCCCTCCTGATGGTCGGCGAGGCCGAGGTCCTGCTCCGGCTCCCCCCCGCCCTCGCCGACCGGCTGACCGCGCGGGCGACGCTCGGGCCGCTCGGGCGCGAGGAGTCGGCCGCCTACGTCCTCGGCCGCCTCGCCGCCGCCGGGGCGACCGGGCCCCTCTTCGACGCCGAGGCCCTGGACGTCCTCCACCGCGAGGCCGACGGCCTCCCCCGCCGCCTCAACCGGCTGGCCGACCTCGCGCTGCTGATCGCCTACGCCGAGGGACGCGACCGGCCCGGCCCCCGCGCCGTCGAGGTCGCCGCCCGCGAGGCCGCCTTCGAGCCGATCGGGGTCTGACACCCCGAGCCCGGCCGGTCCGTCGAATCCCGGGCCCGCCGGCCTCAGCCCCGGAGGCCGCCGGAGGCGGAGAGCCGCTCGCCGGTGACCCAGCGGGCGTCCTCGGTCGCGAAGAAGACGGCCGCGTCGGCGATGTCCTCGGCCGTGCCGAGCCGCCCCAGCGCCGTCATCTGGATCGTCTGGGCCCGCTCCTTCCGGGTCGACTCGTCGTTCATGTCGGTCTCGGTGTACCCCGGGCTGATCGCGTTGACGGTGATCCCCTTCGGGCCCAGCTCGGTCGCCAGGACCTGCGTGATCATGTCGATCGCCCCCTTCGTCGCCGTGTAGACGCTCGACCCGGGGATCGCCATCCGGGTGATGTTGCTCGACACGTTGATGATCCGCCCCCCCTTGGGCAGGAGCTTCAGCGCCTCGACCGTGCAGAGCAACAGCCCGCGGACGTTGGTGGCGAAGTGCTTGTCGATGTGCTCGGCGTCGACGTCCTCGATCGGCCTGCGGTCCATGATCCCGGCGTTGTTGACGAGGATGTCGAGCCGGCCGAACGCCTTCTTGACCTCGGCGAACAGGACCGGGACCTCGGCGGCGTTGCTGACGTCGGCGTGGACGTCGACCGCCTCGCCGCCGGCCTTCTTGATCCTGGCGACCACCTCGTCGGCCGGCCCCTCGCTCTTGGAGTAGTTGACGACGACCTTCGCCCCCTCGCTCGCCAGCCGGACGGCGATCGCCGCCCCGATCCCCCGCGCCGAGCCCGTCACCAGCGCCACCTTGCCGTCGAGCCGTCCCATCCCGAGCCTCCCCTCCGTCCCACGTCCGCGATCCCGACCCCGGCCCGCCCGGGTGTCCTCCCCCGCCCGGCCGCGAATCCGATGCCGACGGCGACCGCGCATCGGGCCGGCGTGAGGCTTGCCGACGGCAGGGACGGGCGTCCTCGCCCGGATGGCCCGCCAGCGGTCCGTGCCGACGTCGGGGAGGTCGAGGGGCTATTCCAGGAGAATCATCCGCAGATGACGCAGATTGACGCAGATAACTCAATAACTCAAATTCTTGAATGAATTATCTGCGTCAATCTGCGTCATCTGCGGATGATTCTCCTCCCTCGATGTCCGCCCAGCACAGCCAGCGCAGCGAACAGGGCCGAGAAGGCCCCCAGGGCCGCCAGCGTGGGCATCGACTCGCCGAGGGTGAACCCGCGCGACAGGACGCCGTCGAAGCCGTCGATCGCCCACCGCGTCGGCACGGCGACCGTCAGCCGGTTCAGCCAGGCCGGGAAGAGGAACCCGGGGATCCAGCCGCCGCCGAGCAGGACCATCACCAGCACGACCAGGATCGAGATCGACCGCGCCGCCTGGGGCGTCCGGCCGACGGCCGCGACCAGCAGGCCGAAGGTCGAGGCGGTCAGGGCATAACCGACGGCCACCAGGATCAGGGCCGACGGGTCGCCCTGGACGCGGAACCGGAAGACGACCGCCCCGAAGCCGAGCACCGCCAGCGTGATCGACAGGGCGACGATCGCCGACCCGAGCGCCTTGCTCGCCAGGAGCGTCGCCCGCGCCACCGGGGCGGCCCTCAGCCGCTTCCAGATCCCGCGCTGCCGCTCCTGGATCAGGCCGATCCCCCACTCGATGGCCGAGAAGAGGACGAACTGCACGGCCATGCTCGCGAACGCGTGCCCCGCCAGCGCGGCCCGCGTCCCGTCGGGGCCCCGGGCGATCGAGACGTCGCGGGTCGCGAACGGCATCCTCAGCCCGGACGAGGCCCCGGCGGGGTCGGGCCCGGGTCCGGCCTCCCGCCCCCCGGGCCGGAACCAGCCCTCCAGGCCCGGGAACGCGGCGAGCAGGTCCGATCGGGCCTCGTCCTCGACCGGCCCGTCGGGCGACAGCCCCGGGAAGAGGCCGAGGAACTCGGCGCGATCGACGCCGTCGTCGGCCGTCCCGGCGAGCGACTCGCCGATGGCGCGCCCGACCGGATCCCCGTCGCGGTCGAGGCCGTCGAGCAGGCCCCCGCCGGCCCCGTCGCCGAGCGACCCGGCGGTCACGGCCTCCAGGACCAGCCGCGTCAGCAGGCCGCGGACGAGGCTGAGGTCCGACCCGTGCGTCGGGTCGCCGATGAAGGTCAGCTCGGGGGGCTCGGGCCCGCCGAAGACGGCCTCCGCCGCCCGGTCGCCGAACCCCTCGGGGATCACCACGGCCGCGACCGCCTCGCCGCGACGGACGGCCGACTCGGCCTGCTCGCGCGGGGCGGCCGCCGCGTCGAGCATCGCCTCGGACCGGGCCCGGGCGACGATCGACCGGGCGACCTCGCCGCCGTCGAGGTCGACCAGCCGGATCGGGATCTTCGTCGCCGTCGACGGCCCGGCGCCGCCGAAGATCGCCGCCATGAAGCTCGCGAGGGCGATAGGCGCGGCGAACGAGAGGATGACCGCATACCGATCGGTGAAGAAGATGAGCAGATCCTTGCGGATCAGCGCGGCCAGGACGTTTAGGCTCATGGCAGGTCCCGGCCCGGCTCGCCCGCCGCGGGCGGGGCCGTCGCCCCGCGACCCCGGGCGGCCGGGTCGCCCGAGGCGGCGGCGACCTCGGACTGGGTCATGATCGACGCGATCCGGATCCGCCTGCGGAGCCCGTCGAGGTAGGCCGCGACCTGGCGGTCGGTCGGGCGATCGGGCCCGCCGCCCGGCTCGGCACGCATCAGCTCGACGGCCATCGCGCGGGTCCGGAACCGCTCGCGGAGGTCGGCCAGCGACTGGCCCCGGCGGGCGAGCCGGGCCGCGAGGTCCCCCTCGTCCAGCGCCCCCTCCTCGCGGACCCGTCGCGGCAATTCGTCGTCGATCCAGCGGCGGTCGATCGCCGCGAGCGCGGGGTCGAGACCCCCCGAGGCCGCCAGGCGCCGCCGGGCCTCCTGCCAGACCAGGGACCGCTGGATCTTCGCCTCCAGCGTCGACCGGGCCAGCGTCACGATCTGGCGGCGGGTCGGCCCCTGCCCGTCGGGGAGGCCCCGGAGCCGGTCCTTCACCGCGGCAGTCAGCTCGGGCAGGGTGATCACCTCGTCCCCCACTCGCGCGACGGCCCTCCCGGGAGGCTTCGTCCCGAGCCTCGCGGCGTCAGACGTCTCGACGACCGACCCATCCCGGACGGCGGGCCCGGCGGGCCGGATCGCCGGGCTCGACGCCGCTGCGTCCTCGACGCGGGTCGCCGGTGCCGGCCGGTCGCCGGCCCGACGATCGGCGGGCGGCAGCAGCACCGCGACCCGTCCCTCCCCTCCCCGGACCACGCCCTCGCTCGCCTCGGGAGCGGGAGCGGGAGCAGGCGATGAGACCGGGGTCATGGCCGGGGCCGGTGCGGGCCGCGCCACTTCGACCCGGGGGGCGACGGCCCGGGCGGCCGGCTGTCGAGGGCTCGGGGGGGTGGCAGTGGGTTCCGGCGGGGTCGCCGCCACCTGGCCCGGGACCTGATCCACGAACAGGTTGGTCATCGGGGCGCGGGCGGTCGGTTCGGGCAGCCGCGCGGAGACTACGACCGGGCGCGGCAGGTCGGCCGCCCCGGGGCGAGGACTCTCGGCCGAGGCCGAACGGGTCGGGGGAGCGACCTCGGCGACGGGCGCGGTCGACGCGCCGGCCGGCGGGATCGGGGCCGGAGTCGGGGCCGGGCCGGCGGGGGCCGGGGCGGGCGCGGCCTGGCCGACCGGGGGCGGCGCGGCGACCCCTCCGGGCCGCTCGGCGGCCAGCTCCGCGCATCCGGCGGTCGCGCAGGACAGGCCGAGCAGCGCGAGGAGGGCCCGACGTCGCATCGCCATTCTCCTTCCTTGGAGGTCGGGGCGGTGGGGTGAGATGGATGGTCTCCAGGCGGAAACCTATCCGCGATCGCCGCCACCGGCAACGTCAAGTTCGCGCCGGGGCGGCGCGGGAGGCGGACAAAGGCACACGCGGAGACATCTGTTCGGCTCACCGCCCGCCCGAATCCCCGGTATAATCGAGCTTACTCAGACTTCGGAATCCGGGTGCTGCACGGGCTAGGGCGGGCCGACCGATGATCACAGGCCGGATCAAGGCGATGCTGGAGGCGTGCGAGGCGGGGCAGCCGCCGTTCCCGCCCAACGTCCTCTACAACGAGAACTGGCTGCTCCGGATCGTCGTCGATTGGTTCGAAGGCCACGGCGGCGACCGCTACCCGATGTCCCCCGCGCCGGGGGCCCGCTGGTTCTCCGAGGCGTGGCTCCCGTCGGCCTTCCTGCCGCGGTTCCGGGGCGACCGCCTGGCGGAGAGCCGGACCCACGCCGACGCCGTGATCGGCCACTTCACGATCGGCGACCCCGGCACCGCCGGCCTTGCGCTCCGGCCCGGCGCCGGGCAATTCGTGGTGATCGAGGGCAAGCTCTACAACCGCCTCTCGGCCGGGGTGAAGAACGCCCCGTACTACGATCAGGCGGCGCGGAGCGTGGCCTGCATCGCCGAGGCCCTCCGCCGCGCCGGGCGCGAGCCCGGGTCGATGGACGAACTGGCCTTCCTGGTCGTCGCCCCCCGGGCCCGGATCGACGACGGGATCTTCACCTGGGAGACCGCCCACGACGCGATCCGCCGCAAGGTCCGCCGCCGGGTCGAGGACTACGCCGGCGAGCGCGACGGCTGGTTCCGCGACTGGTTCGAGCCGACGCTGGACCGGATCGACATCCGCTCGATGAGCTGGGAGGACGTCATCGACGCGATCGCCTTCCACGCCCCCGAAGCCGGCCAGCTCTTCGACAGCTTCTACGGCGAGTGCCTCCGCCACAACCGGCCGCAGGCCCGCGGCCGATTCCCCGGCCGTCGCAGCGGCACCGGCCTCGCCGAGGCGTCGCGGTCGTCCTGAGCCGGGACCGGCGCGAAGTCCCCGTACGAATCGCGGAACGGCGGCCTCCCGGATCGCGATCGTACCGGGCAGTCCGTCGATTATGCACATCGAACCGGATCGGGTCCTCTCTACCAACGGGAGCAATGCCATGGCGTCGCAAGGCAAGGTCGCGTTCATCACCGGCGCGAACAAGGGGATCGGCCTGGAGACGGCCCGCGGTCTCGGGCAATTGGGGATCGCCGTCATCATCGGCAGCCGCGACGAGGCGAACGGCCGCGCCGCCGCCGACAAGCTCCGCGACGAGGGCATCGAGGGGGTCGAGGCCGTCCGGTTCGACGTGACCAGCCCGGCGGATCACGCGGCGATCGCCCGGCACATCCAGGAGCGTCGCGGCAAGCTCGACATCCTGGTGAACAACGCGGGCGTCATGCTCGACGAGGTCGAGATGGCGGGGCAAGGCGGCTTCAACAGCACGTCCTCGGTGACCCCGGACGCCCTCCGGAAGACGTTCGAGACGAACTTCTTCGCCGTCGTCGCCCTGACGCAGACGCTCCTGCCGCTGATCCGCAAGTCGCCGGCCGGGCGGATCGTCAACCTGTCGAGCATCCTCGGCTCGCTGACGCTCCACTCGGACCCGAACTCGCCCATCTACACGATGAAGGGGTTCGCCTACGACGCGTCGAAGACGGCCCTGAACGCCTTCACGGTCCACCTGGCCCACGAGCTGAAAGGGACGCCGATCAAGGTGAACTCGGCCCATCCCGGCTGGGTGAAGACCGACATGGGCGGCTCGGCGGCCCCGATGGAAGTCTCCGAGGGCGGCAAGACCAGCGTCCTGCTCGCGACCCTGCCCGACGACGGGCCGACCGGCGGCTTTTCCCACCTGAGAGAGCCGCTGCCCTGGTGAGCCGGATCGGGTCGGTGCTCACCCGGCGAGCCAATCGAGGCGTCTGGACGTCCATCCGCGAGAGCACAATCGACAGGGGACGTGGCGGAGAGTTCCGGCGCGGGGCCGACCCGAGGGGCTTTGCACCTAAACCCGCCGCCGATCTTTACCCGGCGGCATGCACTTTTATTCGACGTCGCGGCGACTCGCAAACGCGGAAAGGCCACGCAAAGCGATGCGTGGCCCAGGCTTGGCATTACAACGTGGAGTTTGACTCGGCGGGCACGCGAGTAAAGGTGGAGTTACCAGTTTAATTCGAACATGTTATTAGGGCCGTCGCATTTGAGAACGCACCGTGAAAGTATGTCCCAACCAATCAGGATGAGGAAGCCTTGGCTTTCCAGACTCGTGGCGATAACGCTGATCGTATGGGACTGGGCACTAGCTTGATTATTACCAATCATTATAGAAACATCATACAGATATCTGGCTTCGCCGGATGGCGGGGATGTCGGAGTATGGACCGTAACTTGGCCGGTCGGCTTAAGCTCAAGCATCCTGATAACCGAGTCATCGACCGCGGTGCACGAAGCTCCGGTGTCGATGAGGGCTCGTGCGTCCACGGGCGACGGGAAGGCGCGTCCCGTGGCCTTGAGGATGGCAACCCGTTGCGGACTCGCCATCGCCTTGACTTCGATGATTGGCCCTTCCCGCTCTATGCGGCCGAATATCTGAGCCCTCAGCGAAGATCGCGAGAGAAATACATGGCCGTTTCGTTCCGTTCGATTTTTTTCACGAGGAATGGGACGAGTCCGAATCGCTCGTATGCGGCCCTCAAAGCCGACTCGTAGTCGCCAAAGGGACCATCGATCTCGTCGCCCTTAACGATGGCATACTTGCCCTCATTCTCGCCTGCGTGCCCGAGTAGCTCAAGCAGGTGCGACCGGAACACTTCGTTTTCGTGATCGAGCAACATGATCGGCTCCTAATGCTGAGGGTGGGGCGGAATCTCTCCTTTCTGTAACCCTTCAGCCGAATTCAGCGGATCTCGTGGTCCGCCGTGGCGGCGAAGCGGATGGATTGGACAATCATCTCTGCCTGTGG
>JAABUQ010001988.1_pt1 | contig 41878 bp, 38 predicted proteins | sample 5560001 | NCBI WGS metagenome assembly JAABUQ01 (sample SAMN10711888, study PRJNA513371) | rock metagenome | isolation source: Antarctica rocks | place: Antarctica: Victoria Land, Finger Mt nord | collected 2015-12-18
ATAGCCCTTATACATCATCACGGTGCTGCCTTGGGCGTTCTATCATAGTCGATCATATAATCGCGAAAGGATTGTAGCGGCCTTGCTCCTGCTCCTGGTTGTCCAGCCGGTAGGCCAGTAGCGCGGAATCCAGCGCCATGATGACCACTGCCTCTCGCTCCGGATCGTAGTCGTCCAGGGCCGCCGCGATGTCCTTGAACGGTTCCGCATCATCGCCCTCACCGAGGAACGCCTGCCGTAGCGCATAGCGCGGCGCCACAACTCCGGCCTCGGGGTCGTGGATGTCCACGAATATAGCCCCTCGGCCCGCACGCTGGTAGGTGAGCCGAGCCATAGAGACGATCTGGTCGCGCGACGCGCCCAGCTCCTTGTCGATGGCCTTGAGCTGCTCCGTCGTAATCCTGCGCACGTTGCCCAGTGTGCGCGCGACCTCACGCTCGGTCATCCGTTCCTGTTTGCGGCGCTTCGACCGCGTCTGGCCAGGATCGTGACGACCGGCGGGCCGCGTCATGCGGCCCGCCGGCTCCCACGGCCAGAGGCCGGTGTCCCGCAGATTGGCGATGGCCTGCTCTAGCCGATTGGCCTCGTCGGCGTGCGGGAGGTTGAGGTCGCAGGGCCGCTCCGCGGCCCACGAGGCCTCCCGCGCGCGCCACTCCTGGGCGCTCATGCCGCTCGCGGCCTTCTGGTCCGCCGATTCGCTCAATGCCCACTCGACGCCGGGGGTCAGGCGACGGCCGGTTGCCGCGACCGCGCGGGCAATGTGCGCCACACGCGAATCAGGCAGTCCCGCCGTTTCCAACTGGGAGAGCCTGTTGATGCGCTCCTCCGCGCGCTGCTCCTTCCGATCCGACCGCTCCCGTCGTTGGTGATTCACCTTCCTGGACATCGCTCACCGCTCCTTTCGGTCTACACGCCCACGATAACGATGCCCTCAGTGTACTCCCGGAACCGGACACCGATATAGATGATGCCTGCGCACATGACGAGAGTAATCGGCAGGCGGTCCGCGGTGGTATGCTGGGTATGCTGGTCCCGGCGCGGCGCGCACGGCTTCATGTCGCCGGCCAGCCCTAGCAGGCGTCGAGGTAGGGGAGGCAATCCATGGAAGCGGCGATTTTGCCCGGCGCCCGCGTACACGCGGCGGACACGATGATCGGCTCCGTCGAACGGGTGGAGCTTGCCGACCCACGGGCGGGCGCGCGCGACGCGGCGGGAGTCCTGGTCGTGCGCGCGCACGACGGCGCGCGGCACTATCGCGTCCCGCTCGACCTCATCGAGGCGGTGCGGGAGGAAAGGGTCGGCTCTATCGCGTACACCGTGGTGCGCCTGGCGGTTGAGCCCGCCAGTCTCGACCGCTACGCCACCGACGATGGGCTGCCCCACATAGCGGTGATCGAGACTGGGCCGTCCCCGGTCCCGACGATCGAGACTGAGCCATCGCCGATCCTGGCCACTGAGGATAGGCCGTCCCCCGTCCCAGCTATCAAGAACGAAGCATCTTCGGTTCCGGCCGTCGGCGGCGGATTCCCCTCGATCCCGGCGATCAAGGTGGAGGAGGAGACGGTGCGCGTGCCCGTGCGGGCCGAGGAGTTGGTCGTCGGGACGCGGCCCGTCCAGCTCGGGACGGTGCGCGTGCATAAGGGCGTGGAAACGGGAGAACAGCGCCTGACCGTCCCCCTCACACGCGAGGAAGTCGTCGTCGAGCGCATCCCGGCCGACCGGTTCGACGCGGCGGCGCCGCTCGACCCGGACGAGACGATCATCCCGGTGGTCGAGGAGCGGCTGGTCGTCGAGACGCGCGCGGTCGTGGTCGCCTACGTGCGCGTGCGCAAGCGCCGCGTGACGGAGCAGCGGGACGTCCGGGCGCCGGTGCGCCGCGAGGTCGTCACCGTCGAGGAGCAGCGGGCAGCGGGGACGGACCGCCCTCTGCTCGGCGAATAGGGAGCGTGCCGCGCTCCCCGGGACGGGCGGGCAGCGCGGCGAGCGCCCGTGCCCCCAGAGATGCCCTCCCCGTCGCGGCGCCGGCGCCTTTTTTGCAAACCCTGGCCTCCCCGCTACCCGCAGCGGTCGTCGCGGCGGCGTGTCGCGATGGGCGAGGTGAGCGCGGTGCGGTTGCGCCCTTGCGCTTTGGCCTGGTAGAGGGCGGTGTCGGCCCGCGCGAGCATCGCGTCGATGTCGTCGTTCCCGGCGGCTTCCGCGACGCCGATACTGGTCGTGACCCGCAGCCGGTGTTCGCCCGCCTCCAGTGTCGCCCCGGCGACCGCGACGCGCAGCCGTTCCGCCGTCGCGCGGGCATCCTCGCACGTCGTCGCGGGGAGTACGACCAGGAACTCCTCGCCGCCGTAGCGGCCGAGCGTGTCGCGGGCGCGGAGTTGGGCCGTGGCCGTCGCGACGAACGCCCTGAGCGCGGCATCCCCGGCGGCATGCCCGTATGTGTCGTTGATCGCCTTGAAGTGGTCGAGGTCCAGGAGCAGCACGGCCAGGGGGAGGCCGGAGCGCCGGCAGCGCGCCAGCTCATCGCGCGCCACCTCCTCGATGGCACGGCGATTAGGGGCGCCGGTGAGGGCGTCGCGCGTCGCCAGCCGCAGCGCGTCCCGATTTAATCGCTCGTTGCAGAGCAACAGGAAGCCCAGGGTGAGGACGACGAGGGCCACATAGCTGCCCAGGTAGATGGCCTCCTGACTCATGCTCGCGGAGAGGAAGCCCTGTCACGTCTCCTTCGATCATAGGGGTATTATCGAGGGCCATGAAGCCAGCGACAGGCAACGTGACCGTAAGGTCCAGGTCGGATACCGTACGTCCCAATCATGCAGTGAGATGGTCAAAAGTACTATGGGAAGCATAAGTACTATGGCCGGCGCCATTATATTGTGGTTTGATAGTGAGCGTGATCTGGCTTGCCCGACAGCGGCGGGCCATGGCGACGGCTGGCGACGGCAGGACCTATTCTTGCCCACCTATCCTGAACGGCGGGCACAGGTATCATGGACGGGCAGAAGGGTAAGCTGAGGTGAACGTCCGCACGTTGGGGGCGGAGAGGGAGACGCACGCCATGGAAGGGGTGTCGCCGGCGCTGCGCTGGTATCTGTGGGCAACCTATCTGGCCGCCGTCGTCCTGGTGGTGGGGGACGGCGCGGCGCTCGCCGCCTGGGGTCCGCTCACGCCGGGCCACCGTGCCCTGTGGCCGGCCGTCGCTCTCTTCGTCGCCCTGGCGTACCTGGCCGAGCGGCAGATCTTGCCGGTGACCGCGCTGCTGTGGTGGAGCCTGGACACCGCGGTCTATATCGCCGCCATCCTTCTTTTCCCGGCCCCGTTCCCGCTGGTCATTGCCCTGCCGGCCATACTCGTCGAGTATGGATGGCGCTGGCGCGACAGGCTCCCGCGCCACAAGCGCGCCTTCAACGTCGCCCACCGCCTGTTCGTGGTGGGGCTCGCCGCCGCCCTGTTCGCTCATATCGACGCGCCGGCGGACCTGCTGCGCCCCGGCCGCCTCGTCGCGGCGCTCCCCGCGCTGGCCGTTCTAGGCGTGGTCTACTACGTCCTCGACGGCGCCCCGGTGCTCGCGGCCCACGCCCTGGATACGGGCCGCGCGCCGTGGCGCCTGTGGATGGAGCACCAGCGGCCGGTCGCGCCGCTCGCGCTCGCCGACCTCTCGCTCGGCGTGGTGGCCGCGCTCGCCTAGCGCGATGATCCCCCGGCGCTCGGGCTGCTGGCGCTGCCGCTCCTGATCCATGGCATAGCCTTACGCGCCCGTGCCCGCGCCATCGCGGCGGAGGAGCGCGCGACCGCCGCCCTGGCCGCGGCCGCCGCGGATGGACTCACCGGCCTGCTCAACCACCGTGCCTTTCAGGAGCGTCTGGAGGAGGAGGTGACCCGCGCCGCGCGCCACGGCCGGCCGCTGGCCCTGCTGATGCTGGACCTCGACGATTTCCGCGCCATCAACAACGCCCACGGCCACCAGGCCGGCGATGCGCTGCTCGTCGTCGTGGCGGCGGCGCTGCGCGGCGCGGTGCGCGCGGAGGATGTGCCGGCGCGCTACGGGGGCGACGAGTTCGCGGTCATCCTGCCGGAGGCCGCGCCCGACGAGGCGCTAGCCGTGGCGGAGCGCGTGCGCGCGGCGATCACCGGCGCCACGGCGGGCTGGGAGGGCGCGACGATCCGCACGGGCGCGAGCGTGGGCCTCGCCGTCATTCCGCGGCACGCCCGCACGCGCGAGGGGTTGATCCAGGCCGCCGACCGGGCGGCCTACGCGGCTAAAGACGCGGGCAAAGGGCAGGTACGCATGGTGGACGGGCCGGCGGCCCCGGCAGCGGGCTCATCTCCGTAGCCGAGGATGAGCCCCACGGCCTCCGCAACCGTTGCGACGCTCGGGCACCATCCAGCGCGGGGCGAGGCGCGACATTGTCCGCGCAAGCCGGCTAGCCTGGATTGTTCACGAGGGGAACGTCCTGGGAGCGCCGGCTCTCGTTGCGCTTCCAGCCGGCAGGCCTGTGCATCAGACGCCGTCGCCACGAGGAGGTGCGCGTCAGACGACCGAAGCCGGCTAGAAGCCGGCGCTCCCAGGGGGCACGTGCATCGTCACCGCACCGGTCATGAATAATCCAGGCTAGACAGGCCGGGGCGACGCTCAGGCCTCGCCCATCATGAGGCCCTCAATGCTGTGCGCCTGGACGATCGGCTCCAGCCGCTCCACCACCCTGCAGGTCAGGTGCTGGCGCACCGATTCCGGCAGCGTCTCGTCATAGGCCCGGCTGAACTGCAGGTCGTGCCGCTCCGCGTTGATGGCCCCCGGCGCATCCACTCCCAGCACCAGCGCCGGCCGCTGCTTGTCCGAGTGGTTCTTGGTGCCGCGGTGGATGGTCAGCGCCGAGCGCGCCGAGATGTCGCCCATCCGCGGCATCTTGCGCTGTGCGCGCTGCTCATACCGTCCGTAGAGATCTTTGGGCGGGAACATGCCATGCTCGAACGGGGTCGGATCGTCCCACTGCGTGCCCGGCGCCACCTCGAACGGGCCCATGTCCTCGCACACGTCGACCGTGGTGAGGTTGAAGGCCAGCGAGTTGAGGCGGCGCCCGGTCAGGGTGTCCTCGGGCGCCGGGAAGTCGCGGTGCCAGGGCTGGTCGACCGCGCCGGGCAAGGGCACGTCGAAGCCGATCTCGACGATCTTATAGTCCGGGCCGAGCACGGCCCGGCTGACGGCGGCCACCCAGGGGTGGGTGACGAGGTCGAGGAAGCCGCGGATCTCTTCGGGATGGATCTCGACGTAGTAGCGCCTGGGGCCGCGGCCGACGGCGCCGCCCGGGCGTTTGAGGGCGTCCTGGAAGAGGGTCTGGATGTCTTCCCCGAGGGCGTGCGCCCAGTCGCGGCTAAAGGCGCCCTTGAGGCCGATGATGCCGTCCCCGTAGAGGCCGCCCATAATGGAGGCCGTGTCGAACTGCGTCTCTTGCGCCCGCGGGGCCTGGGCCGTGTCCAGATGCGTCGCCGGCGCGTGCTCGGTCGTGGTCATGCCGCTGTCCTTCCTTCTGTCTGTATGTCCGTTCCTGCTTCCTGGCCGCGTTCGTCCGCCGCGCGGGAAGGCGTGCTGCCTCCTACCATTACTTTATCCCGCGGAGACTGTAACGAGAAGTCCTGTGACGCGTCGACGAGGGTCTAGTACTAACGGGCGGTTGCCCCCGGGCCGATGTATCTCGTATCACTCTAGCAGTACGCGGCGTCGCCAGGCGCGTCGCCGTGGCCGTCGCACGCCAGGGGCATGGCACTGGCAAAGGAGGAAGAGAACGGTGACGACGCGCAAGCCGACGATCTACAAGCCGAAAGTCCTCGTGGTCGAGGACTCCGACACCATGTGGTATCTCTACAACGACCTGCTGGCCGAGGAGTACGAGCTGCAGCGCGCGACCGAGGGGCGACAGGCCCTGCTCGAGCTGGTGCGCATGAAGCCGGACCTGATCATCCTCGACTGGACGCTCGACGACATCCGCCCGTGGGATGATGAGGATGAGGATGAGGGCATGGCGCGGGCCGCGACGCCGGCCGCGGGGGCGGGTGGACAGAAAGCGGTCAGCGGCCTCGAAGTCCTGCGCGTGGTCAAGCGCACCACCTTCAAGGCCACGCCCGTGATCATGCTGACGGGACACAAGGGGCTGCACGAGAAGATCCTGGGCAAGCTGCTGCGCGCCGACAAGTACCTCACCAAGCCGCTCGACGAGGAGGCCCTGATCAAGGCCGTGCATGCGCTCTGCCCACCGCATCCGGCCGCGTCCGATAGCCCCTCGCCCACGGCCGGCCGCTTGAGCGCTGCGTTCGCAACGGGCTCCAACGAGGTGAGCGCATAAGATGAGCGCGGTCTATCAGAACTCGGAACACGCGCGGCCACAACGTGATTGTTGTGGCCGCACGGACGCGTTTCTCTTTAAGGTCGCGGCGCTTTCGATTCGGAGGTCGGGGTTGGACTACGCGCTAGGCGGTTGTTGGCCTGCGTTCCGAGTGCTGACGGGGCCGGTGCGGACGGAATCCAGGACGGGCCGTCGCGGGCGGTGTTAACGCCCGCGACGGCCCGTCTCCGTGCGATCAGTGCATGGGGATCTCTCGGCATTCCACGGCTACCCCAGGCGCGGGGTTCAGGCGCGGGTGAGGCGACGCACCTGGGCGACGAGGCCGTTCGCCGGGTCGTCGAGCTCCCCCTTGGTCACGAACGCATCGGCCTTGTTCACCCGCGTCGCGTACGTCCGCGTCCCTCCGCCGTCCATGCTGGTCAAGATGACGACCGGCGGCAAGGCGGCGTGTTCTTTGCGCAACGCCCGCAGCGTGTCGAACCCGCTCAGCCCTGGCATCACCAGGTCGAGCACGATGCATTCCGGCATGGCGCGCTTGACGCGCTCGAGCGCCGCTTCCCCGTCGGACGCCTCGCTCACGCTGTATCCGGACTGCTCCAGCAGATCGCGCGTGTACCCTCGGGCGGCGGTGTCGTCGTCGATAACTAAAACGGTCATTGGTCCTTCTCCTCTGTTTATTGGCAACCTACGATGCGGTTATGGGGTGTCGAGAGAGGCGGCCACTGCCTCGGGTGGGACGAGCCACGCGGCGTCGAGGACGGGAATCGGCGCGCCGTCGTCGGAGAGGAGCGCGGCGCGCCGTAGGGCCCGATTGCGCGGACCGGGGCGCAGGGCGACGATCGGGACGGCGCCGCGCGTCGTCGTATACCCGCTCGCGCCCACGGCCACACCCGCACGGGTGACGATCAGGTGCGACCGCGGCCCATCCAGGGATGGGTCATCCCAGAGCAGCGCCAGGTCTATCAGAGGCAGCCACGCGCCGGCGCCGCGATCCTCCACCACACCGGCCATCCAGCGGGGCGCGTCGCGCACCGCGCGCTGCCCCTCGGCCGGGACGAAGTACGCCACGTCCGATAGCGGCACGGCCAGGCGTCGCGCCCCGACCCGCAGGACGGCGAGCCGGTCTTGCTGTGCGGATGTCATATCCTTATCGCTCCTTCTACATGTCTCTTCTCCGGTTTCATGCGCTCTTATGCGCCGTTCGCGCGCCGCACTCCGCCCGCGCGGCGGCCAGCACCTCGTCGCCGTCGAACGGCTTGATGAAGTAGCGCGTGGCGCCGGCCTCCAGGGCCGCCCTACGGTGGCGCTCCTGGCCGCGGGTCGTCACCATAAAGACGGGGACGCCCTGTCCTCCGGGCAACTGTCGGAGCACCGACAACGTTTCCAGACCATTCAGGCGTGGCATCTCCATGTCCAGCGACATCAGATCGGGCAAGCCGATACGCGCGATGGCGGCCAGGGCCTCCTCCCCGTCCTCCGCGGTCTCGATGCGGAAACCACCGCCCTGGTAGAGTTCGGCGAGCGAGCGGCGCATAAAGAGGCTATCGTCCACGATGAGTACGAGGGGGCCTCGCGTCCGGGCGCCCGCGCTCGGTAGGGGCGACATGGGCGGCGCCGGCGGCGCCGGGGTGAGGGTCCCGACCGCCGCCCCCGCGCTCGTGCCCGCCCCCGCGCTTTGCTCGGCGAGGTGGCGTACGTCGAGGATGGCGTAAGGACGTCCGTTGCCGGCGACGCTACACCCGACGAAGGTAGGCCGGTGCTGGAGATAGCGCGGCAGCGCTTTGACCAGCGTGTCTTCCTCCCCCAGCACCTCGTCGACGACGTATCCGACCGTCCGGTCGGCGCTCACGCGCACCTGCAGCACGACGACGCTTTCCCCGCCCAGGCGCCCTCGCAGCGCGATCGGCCGCGCCAGCCCTCGCTCGAGTAGAGTGACGGCGCGTCCCTCAACCATCGCGACGGTACGGTCGCCGAGCGCGGTGATGGCGTCCTTGCGCACCAGATGCACGCCTTCGACCTGGGCAAGCGGCACGGCGGCCATCGCATCCCCATCGCGCAGCAGCAGCGTGCGCACGACGGACAGGCTCAAGGGGAGGGTCAGCACGAAGGTCGCGCCGCGCCCCACGGCGCTCTCCACGGTCACGCTGCCGCGCACCCGCTCGACCATGCCGCGCACGATATCCAGGCCCACACCGCGCCCGCTGATCTCGGTGACTGTCGTCGCCGTCGAGAAGCCCGCGTGCCAGACCAGATCCATCTTGGCGCGCGCGTCGAGCGTTGCCGCCCGCTGCGCGCTGACCATGCCGCGTTCGACGGCCCTGGCCGCGACGTGCTCAGGGTCGATGCCCTGCCCGTCGTCGGACACGCGGATAATCGCGCTGTTCGTCCCATAGGATGCCGCGACGGTGATCGTTCCCAGCGCGTCCTTGCCGCGCGCGACGCGCTCGTCCGCGCGCTCGATCCCGTGGTCGATCGCGTTGCGCAGCAGGTGCAGGAGAGGCTCCTGCACGGCGTCAAGGACGGCCTTGTCGACGGCGACCGAGCCGCCCTGCAACTCCCACTTCACGGTCTTGCCGACGGCGCGCGCCGTCGACGTGATGACCTGATCGAGGCGCGGCTCGATTGTTGCGAGGCGGACGAGCCGGAAACCGAGCAGCGCCGCCTGCAGCCGCTCGGTTGTCTCGCGATCGCCTTCGCACAGCAAAGAGGTACGCCGCACCCCTTCGCCCAGGCCGCCGGCAATCTCCTCCTGGTCGGCGATGATCTCGCCGAGCTCCAGCATGATTTGGGCGTAGGAGTCAAAGGTCTCAAGTTCCAGGGCGTCCCAATCGTCTCCTTGCGCGGTGGCGCGTCGCTCGCGGCGCACCAACTCGAACTCCGCGGCAAGCTTGTCGACGACGGCGCGCAGGCGTTGACTGTTGCGCAGGCTCTCCCCGGCCGGATGCCGCAGCCCGTCCACCCCTTGCGCGATCATGGTGCGCGCGGTGACGATGCGGCCGAAGAGGTTGACGGTACGCTCGACGTCGCCGAGATCGACCGAGGTGATGTTCTCGGTCAACGCGCGTCGCTCCGCCCCGCCGCGCGCCGCGACGCTGCTGCTGCGCGGCGCAAAGAGCGGCTTTACAGGCTCGTGCCGCTGCCGCGTGCCCGGTGTTTCGGGCGCCCCGTTCGCTGCGATGACCTCGCGCTCACTTGCGGCCGGGACGGCGGGCGCCTGTCGCGGAGCCAGGCGAACGTGGCTAAGCGCCAGCGGCGCCATCTCGTCGACGGTCAGTGGTGGTGTCTCGGCGATCTCCGCTGGCACAGACGCGGCCCGCGGGACCTCTCGCGCCCCCCTGTCCGCTTGCGCGTTGGTCAGGGCGGCGATGAGCGGCGCGAGGGCCGCAGCGTCGTAGGCTTCGCCCCGATCGAGCGCATCGACGACGTGGCGCAGGGCGCCGTCGAGGTCGTTGAGCACGGCGAGTTGCACGGGCGACGCCGGCTCCGCGGTCAGGGTCAGCTGCTCGAGGAGCGACTCTCCCCCGTCGGCGAGGCTGACGATGACCTCGACGTTCATGCTCGTCGCATTGCCCTTAAGCGTATGCAGGGCGCGGGTCGCGCCCAATAAGGCCCTGATGTCCCCTGGCTCCGTCCGGAGCGTGTCGATGTGCCTGTGCAGCGCATCGATCAGGCGGCGGCTCTCGGCCAGGAAAACGGGCAGCAGGCGTTGTCGCCGCTCCTCGGCCGGCGTGACCTGTGGCGCCCCAATCATACCGGACGGCTCCGCTGTCGCGCGCGCCGCGTCCCGCAGCGTCTGGCTAAGTTCCACGGCGTCGGCGGGCAGATCTCGCCCCAGCGCCCCTGGATCGCCAAACAGCCGCGTGAGGATATCGTGCGCCCGACGTACGAGGGGCAGGGCGTCTGTGGGGACGGCATAGTCCTCCCCCGACTCGCCCTGACGAGCCTCGAGGACGGTATCGAAAATATCCTCGGCCGCTTCGGCCAACGCCGCGAGGCCCTCGAGCCCGATCTGGCGGCCGTCACCTTTGATGGTGTGGAAGACGCGCCGCGCGGCGCGCATAGCGGCGCCATCCCGGCCATCCGCCGCCAGGGCTGTCAGGGCGGCCGGTACCGGTTCGAGCATGCGCAGGCCGCTCTCACAGAAAATCGTGATGACGCGTGGCGTTGCGAGGGCGGCGGCAACCGGCGCCTCGACCTCGGCGGCCTCGGTCACGAGGGGGCCTTGCGCCGCCGACCCCGCGGCCATGGCCGGCTCCTCTGTTGCGAGCGGCATGTCGGCCAATCCGACGTGCCCGGTATGCGCGACGAGAGACTCCACGTCGGGCGTCCCGTCGGGCCCCGCGGTCGACGTGTGGTCCTCTCCAGCGTCTTGCGCGTCATTCTCCGGCATCGCCCGCTCCGCGACAAGCGTCGTGTCGCTCCCATGCGGGCTATCGGCGGCGGGGACGAGGCGAGGCTGGGGAGATGCGTCGTCCGCCTCGGTAGCTCGAGCGGGGGTGGGCGCCGGGACGGGAGGAGAAGCGGCCACGTCCTCTGTCGACGTGGCGGCGCCGTCGGCCTCCGGCCGCGCCCCCAGCGCCGCCGGCGTTTTGCTTGTCGTGGGGAAGCCGAAGGCGGCGATATCCTCATCGGAGAGGCGCAGCATGCGCGCCACCTCGGCGAAATCCTCGGCCGCATTCTCCGGCGGGGCAAAGTGGCGGTCGAAGTCAGCTCGCAATGCGCCCGCGGTCGCCATGAGCGCCGCGGTTCCCTGGTCGTGTCCTGACCGGCACGCGGCGCCGAAGACGGCAAGCCCGTCGGCCGCGCGCGAGATCAGGTCCCAGACGGCGGCGTTGCCCAGGGCGCCGTCGTCGTTGAGATGGAGCGCCACCTCGGCGAGGATATCGGCCGCTTCGCGCGCGGGCGCGATATCGAGGGTGGCCGCGGCGCCGCGGATGCTGTGCGCATGGCGATAGATGTCGTCGACGGCGCCGGACAGGGCCAGCGCCTCCTCACTGTCACCGGTTGGGATAGCCGGCAGCCCGGAATCGCGCAAGGTTGCCGCCGCCGAGAGGATGGCGTCGATACGGCCGTCTAACTCCTCCAGGAAGCGTGCCCTGTAACGCTCCTTGCCGCTCACGGATGTGGTGGCCATCGTTTATGCGCCTCCTTCCAGTGGAGAAAGGGCGGGTCCGTTGGAAAGGGACGGGATGGGCCTCTCCTCGACGGCCGCGCGGGGAAGCGTGCGCGGCGAGACATCTTTGCTCCCGCCACCGGCAATAAGAGGTTGCAGGGCCGCGCTCTGATTCTGCACGAACACGCCGAGTCGGGAGTTGAGGTCCGCCGTGACGCTGCTCAATGCGCGCATCTGCCGGGTGATGACGCGCAATTGGTCGACGGAGCGGGGGCCCGGCCGCCCGGCGACGATGGCGAGGCTGTTAGAGTTGACGACGAGTCCTTCGGCCACGGCGCGTAAGGCCGCGTGCGCCGCGTCGTGCTGGGAGCGCAAGCAGGTTGAGATCTCCGCGGCCCGTGCCGCGAGCCGCTGCGCGGGAGTGTGGTCCGGATGCTCGATGTCGGTGGCGGCCGCCAGGTGGTCGAGGGCGGCGACACCCGCGAAAGTGAACGCGAAAGCGGTGTCTACGGCTGTCAGCGCCGCGGTGATGCGCGCGGCGATCTCGTCGAGGCCCTGGTCGATGCGCAAGAGGTCCGCGCCGCTATCCGTGGAGAGGCGCGCCACCTCGCGGCGGTAGCTCGCCGCGAGGGCGCGCACGCGCTTGGCGTGCAGGCGCAGCTGCCCGAGCAGCAACTCCGCCGAGCCTTCCAGTACCCGTACCCGGGACAGGTTAGGCAGCGCCGGGGCCGGCGATGCTGGCGCGGCTGGCCGTCCGGTGATCGCAGGCTCCAGGTGGGGCGGGAGCGCGAGCAGGGGTGCGGCGACGGGTACGGGTACGGACGCGGGTACGGACGCGGGTACGGACGCGGATGCGAGTGCCATGTATCCAATTCCCTCCGTTTGCCTGCCGCCCTACGCGGCCCGCTTGCTAAAGGTCTCGTCCGACTCGAGTTTCAGGTGGGCGATAGATCCGCGCAGCCCATCGATCGTCCGATTGAGCTGAGTGGCGTCCTCTTCCGAGAGGCGCACGCCGTCGGCCGTTTCGCCGAAGAACGTCGTGATCTGTTGCATGGCGCCGTTCACCGCGCCGGCAACCCGCACCTGGGCCTGGGCCACGCTATTGACGCGCTCCACGAAGCCGCGCAATTCGCGCACGGTCTGTGTGATGTTGTTGAAGGCGGCGCGGGCCTCCTCGACGGCGCGGGCGCCGGCGATCACTTCGGTCGCGACCTGTTCCATCTGGCGCCCGACCTCGGCCGTCTCCTGCCGGTTGTTCAGCACCGCGGACTGAATGTCGGTCAGGGCCTTCCGCGCGTCTTCGGCCAGGCGGCCGGTCTGTTCGGCGACGGCGGTGAACACGCCGCCGGCCTCGCTGTGGCGCGCGGCTTCGATCTGCGCGTTGTCGGCCAGCAACTCAAGGTCGCCGGCGAACTGCAGCACCAGGCCGACGGTGCTGTTCATGGCCAGTGAGGAGTCGGACAGCCGCTTGATCTGGCGGGTGGCCTGGATCATGGTGGCGCGCATCGCGTCCATGCGCTCGAGCGTCTGCGCGACGGCAGCGTTGCCTTGCTCGACGCTCTCGACGGCCTCCTGGGTCGACCGGTTGACCTGTTCGACGCTGCTGAGCACGTCGGTGGCGGAATCCGCGATGTGCTCGGCGACGGCGGCGGTCTCGTTGACCTGCACGGTGCGTTCCTGGACCTCGTTCGCGAGTTGCTGGACGCGCGCGGTGAGTTGGCCGCTCGTCGTCTGCACTTGCGTCGAGGCCTCGCGCACGAGCGCGGCCACGTCGGCGAACGAGCCGATCAACACGCCGGTGAAGTCCGCGACGACCGCCACGTCGCCGGCGTCGGCCGAGAGGTGCGGGCGCACGGTCAGGTCGCCTTCGGCGGCGGGCGCGATCTCGTCGATGAGCTGGGTCACGCCGCGCGCCAGCTGATCGGCGGACTTGCGCGTCCGTGCCTCGGATTCGTGGGCGCGCGCCTCGGCCGCGGACGCCGCGCGCGTCCGTTCCTGGAGATTGGAGACCATCGAGCGGAGGGATTGGGCCAGAATCCCGAGCTCGTCGCCGCGCTTCAGGTCGATCGTGGCGGTTGTGTCGCCGCTTGCAATCAAGGCCGCCGTGCGCGTGAGGCGGCCCAGCGGGCCTGCGATGGAGCGCGCGATCAGCAGGCCCAGGACAATCGCCAGCAGGACGGCGACGACGACGACCGTCAACAGTTGCGTGATGGCCGCGCTCTGGGTCGCCTCGGCGCTGGCTGTCCTGGAGGCCACCTCATCCGTCAAGTTTTGGGCGTTAACGCTCAGGAGGCTCTTGATACCTTCGGCCGCGGTCGCTAGCGGCCCCACCGAGAGGCGCGCGGCCTCAGCCGTCGCGGTCCGCGTATGGCGAGCGACCAGTTGCGCGATCGTCCTTTCGTTGGGAATCCAACTGTGGAGCAAGCCACGGATCTGACGGGCGCGGATCGCCTCGGGCCACAGGGGGTGTGTGATGCCCGCAAAGTAGTCGGCGAATTGGACGCTGATGTCATTTTCCGCCGCGTTTGCTTCGCTCAGGAAGCGCGCTTGTTGCGACGGGTCGGGGGACAGGACGGCCGCGCGCGAATAGCCGAGAGCGCTATCGATGTCTTCGCGCATGCGCAGGATCTGGACGAGGCTGGGGACCGAGTCACCCGTGATCCGGCCCAACCAGTAGTGTGTCGTATCCAGCGCCGAATAGCCCGTCGCGCCGACGATGCCAGTGAGGAACGATACGAGCACGAAGCTCACGATGAGCTTGGGCGCGATGCGTATATCGCTGAACCGCTTCATTTTCATTCCTTCTCTTCCCCTCTCATGCTGTGTGCTGTGTTGCCCACGGAACATCTGTTCGCGGCCGTGGATCGTGCGTCGTCGCGGGTTGCGCGGGTGTGATGATGCCGCGTGCTCGTCTCTCAGGCGACGGCTTCGTTCGCGCCCGACGCGCCGAGCTCGCGCAACACGAAGCGCCAGATGGCCTCGATGTTGAGGGTGCGCACGGTGCGCTCGCCCGAGCGGACGGCGCCGACGACAAACTCTTCATCGCCCATCGTCGGCAGCGGCTGCAGCAGCCGGAAGCGATGCGTGCGGTCGACCAGCAGCCCGACGACATCGCCATCGCACTCCATGAAGACGTGCCGCGCATGGTCTCCGGGCCCCTGCCTATCGAGGACAGGGAGGCCAAGCAAGGCCCGCGGATCGATCAACAGGACGGGCGTGTTGCGCTCGTTCACCAGACCCAGGCACCACGCGGGCAGGGTCGGCAGATAGGTCGGCTCCTGAGGGCGCTGCACCCAGGACAGTTTGATCCGGTTCGGCTGCGGGATCGCGTACAGGTCGCCGGCCAACTCGATCAAGTAGTGTGGGGCAACGGGCGCGTCGTCGACCGCGCCCTGCTCGGCTCTGTCTAGCCGCATCGTGCTCACGCGTGTGCCTCCTTACGTTGCCGATGATGCGAGAGTAGGACGACCGGGAGCGTCCTGAGCCGGCGCGGCTCTTCGTCTACGCCGCATCGGCTCCCGAACGTCTCGCCGCTCGCTCCCTGTCGTGAATGACTGCTTATAGATCTAGTCCGTATGAGGGGCGGCGAACAATAGCCCATTCGGGATAGTCATTTCCTCCACAGTTCGCTCCGTCGGCAAGACAGTCGATTGGACCTTGCAGGGTGGGTGGGACGACCGGTCGCTCGACGGCCCGTGGTCCTACCTCGTCGTGGCCCAGTGCGGCATCGCCATGGGCATTGGCGGTTTCGCGCCGACGCAAGGGACCGCGCCCATCGTGCCGTTGCGGCCCGCTCCTGGAAACCCAGCCTTGCGGTGGGCAGCAGTCGTCGACGGACAGGCCATCCCCGTCCTCGACATGGCCGAACTCCTGCCGGCGAACGGTTAGTGGCTAGAAAAACTAGCCACTAGCCACTAGCCACTAGCCACTAGCCACTAGCCACTAGCCACTCCCGTCGTCAGCCGCGGCCGAACAGCCTGAACAGGCCCGCGCCTCCGCCCTTGTCTAATAACGACTGCGTGACGGCGTCAGGATGGTGTTCGGCGAGGATGCGGCGGGCCAGGTCGGTGATGGCCACCGCCACCGGCGTTCCCCGTCCCGAGAGTACCAGCGGCTCCCCTTCGTTAATCGCTCGCTGGACGGTGGCGCGGTCATCGGGGATACACGCGCTAAGCGGCCGGCCCAGGGCTGCCTCGACATCGGCGATGGTGAGGCCGGCGGGGGCAGTCGTCCGCGTTGCAATGGGGATAACCTTGTCGCGGGGGAACCCGAGGAGGTCGGCGACCTCGAGGAACACCTTGGCGCTCTTGAGCGCGGCCATGTCCAGCGACATCACCAGCACCACCTTATCCGCCGCCTCCAGCACCGTCAGCACCCGCTCCTCTAGCACCGCCCACGTATCCACCACCACGTAGTCCGCCCGCTCCCGCAGCGCGCCGATCGCCCGCCGTAGCAGCTCCCCCGTCACCATATCCGCCAGTTCCGGCCGCGCCGGCGCCAGGAGCACCCGCACCCCGCTCCGCTCGTGCGTGGTCAGCGCCGTTTCCACCAGATCCGCGTCCAGCCCCTCCGCTGGTACCTGCAGGTCGACGATCGAATGCACGGGCGCCAGGTCCAGGAACACCCCTACGTCCGCGAACGGCAACGCCCCGTCCACCAGCGTCACGCGCAGCCCCGCCTCGTGCCGGATCGCCACCGCCAGGTTCGTGGCCATCGTGGTCGTCCCCACGCCTCCTTTCGGGCTGAACACCGCGATCGTCTGTCCGACGCGCGTCGGTTCGCCCGCCCTGGCCGGTTTTGGCGCACGAGTCCCGCCCGCGGCAGCGCGCCTTACCGTTGTGTCGTGGACCTCGTAGATCGCCCGCAACAACTCCTCAGCCCGCGGCGGCATGCCCACGAACTGCCGCGCCCCGGCCACCATGGCCCGCCGCAGGACCTCCGCCGACAGGTCGGCGGCCAGCACAATCACCGCCGAGTCCGGCAAGAGCGTCGCCAGCGCCTGGGTCGCCTCGATCCCATCGCGCCCCGGGAGGTCGTAGTCCACCAAGAGGATCGCCGGCTCTAGCTTGCGCGCCATCACCAGAGCCGCGTCGCCCGTGCGCGTCACACCGACGACCTCGACGTCCTCCGCCTCCGCCAGGATCGCCTCCACCTCCGCGCGCAGCGCGTCGTCCCCCTGCGCGACCAGGACGCTGATCCTCTCTCGTTTGCTCACGGGTTTCCTACCATCACCTCGCGGGCCATCCAGGCCATCCAGGCCATCCGGGCCATCCGGGCCATCCGGGCCACCCGTCTTCCCCTACGCGTATCGATGCCTGTGCGTGTGTGCCAGTATACGTCGACGCGCGCGGCTACGGGCAATAGTACTTCTGTTGCGGATGCGCACAATTCATCACCGAAGCCACGGTTAAGACCCACACCAACAACATCTTCGGCAAGGCGGACCTGCGCGACCGCGCGCAGGCGGTGGTCTACGCCATCCGCCATGGGCTGGCCGCTTAACCCCCGACCCCTTTGGCCCGGTTATTGCCGCTCCCTCTTCCCATTATTGTCGATGGCCGTAGCGAGAGGGAGGATGTCGTCATGCGCAAGAGCCTGCTATGTCTGACGGTCGGCGCCGTTCTGATCGCCGTGAGTCCGGGCGCGCGGGTTGGCCAGGGGAACGCCGCGACGCTTCCACCGGTTGAAGCCGCCAACGGGATGGTGGCCACCGCGCAACACCTGGCCACGGACGTCGGGGTGCAGGTCCTCAAGGAGGGCGGGAACGCGGTCGACGCGGCCGTCGCCGTGGGGTATGCGCTGGCGGTCGTGCATCCCTGCTGCGGCAATCTGGGCGGCGGCGGGTTCATGACCATCCACCTGAGCGGAAAGAAAGATACCTTCATCAACTTCCGTGAGAGGGCGCCGTTCGCCGCGACGCGCGACATGTACCTCGATGCGCACGGCAATGTGGTTCCCGGCCTGAGCCTCTACGGGTACAAGGCCGTGGGCGTGCCCGGCTCAGTGTTGGGCCTGGAGACGGCGCTCCGTGAGTATGGGACGATGACGCGGGCGCGGGTGATGGCGCCGGCGATCCGGCTCGCGCGGGACGGCTTCGTCCTGACGCCGGGGGATGCGACGCTCCTCGCCACCACGACGACCTATTTCGCGAAACAACCCAATGTCGCGTCGATTTTCCTCAACCATGGGCGACCCTATCGGGCGGGCGACAGGTTGGTGCAGCGGAACCTGGCCCAGACCCTGAGTCTCATCTCGTCGCAGGGGTCCGACGCCTTCTACCGCGGGACCATCGCGAATCGCATCGTCGCCGCGAGCCGGGCAAACGGGGGCCTGCTCACAATGCGCGACCTGTCCAGCTACGGGGTAGAGGAAGAGCAGCCGGTCAGTTGCTCCTATCGCGGCTACGAGGTCATCTCCGCGCCCCCTCCCAGCTCCGGCGGCACGACGCTCTGCGAGATTCTGAACGTCCTGCAGGGCTACCCGCTCGCGCGGTATGGCTTCCATTCCGCCCGTAGCGTCCACTACAGTGTGGAGGCGATGCGCCACGCGTACGCCGACCGCAACACCTACCTGGGCGACCCCGACATCGTGCGCAACCCGCTCGCGCGCCTGCTCTCCACGAGCTACGCCGCGCGCATCCGCTCCGAGATCCAGCCCGTCAAGGCAACGCCGTCCAAGGATGTGGCGCCCGGCCTGGGCCCGGCGCCGCACGAGGGGAACACGACGACGCACTACTCGATCGTCGACCGGCACGGCAACGCGGTCTCCGTGACCTACACCATCAACAACTACTTCGGCGCCACGGTCATCGCGGGGGACACGGGCTTTTTCCTGAACGACGAAATGGACGACTTTACCTCCAAACCCGGCGTCCCAAACCTGTACGGCCTGGTCCAGGGCGCCGCCAACGCCATCGCCCCCGGGAAGCGCCCGCTCTCCTCGATGAGCCCCACCATCGTGCTCAAGGGCGGCAAGGTCTATATGGTCATCGGCAGTCCCGGCGGTTCGAAAATCATCACCATCGTCCTGAACGTGATTCAGGACGTGGTCGATTATGGCATGAACATCCAGGAGGCCGTCGATGCGCCGCGCATCCACCATCAATACCTGCCTGACGAGGTCGATTACGAGCCCTACGCGCTCTCGCCCGATACGATAACCCTGCTCAAGGCGAGCGGCTACACGCTGCTGCAACTGCAACCCTGGGGCTCGGCCGAGGGCATCGTAGTCGATCCGATGACCGGTCTGCTGCAGGGCGGCACGGATAGCCGCGCTCCCGCCGGTTCCGCGGCGGGGTATTAAACGCAAGGGAGGCGATTGTAGGTACTCGTGTCGTGACGGCGAGGGATGCAACAGATAGTGAGCGACGGCGCTACCGGGAGCGAGGAAAGTAGGGTCTATGTCTACGCAAGAAAATGATTACTTGACGGTTGTCCAGCGATTGGAGGATATCCCGACTTTCGCTGGCGAAGATGAGGAACATGCGTTCTGGTCAACCCACGAGTTGGCGCCCGCGCTATGGGACAACGCGGCGCCGCTTGAGCCGGATGAATTGCCGCCGCCGCGCTCCGTGACGCGCCCGGTGGCAATCCGTTTCGACGACCATACGCTGGCGCGCATCAAGAATCTGGCTGGGCGTCGCCACAAAGGGTACCAGACACTGCTCAAGGAGTTTGTCACCGAGCGGCTGTACGAAGAGGAGAAGCGCGAGGGGCTGCTGACGTGACGGATAACGGCCCTTTGCTCCCCTCTTCTAAGATTGAACGGTCGGGAGTCAGCCTCTCCACCCCCTCAAAGTGGCCAAAGTCGAGTGACTAAGGAGGAGACCTATTATCGTGTCCACGCCCACGCTGATGATCATCATCGCCAGCACGCGACCGGGCCGCGTCGGCCTGCCCGTCGCACAGTGGTTCGAGCGGCGCGCCATCACGCACGGCGGCTTCGTCATCGACCTCGTCGACCTCGCCGCGCTCAACCTGCCGTTCATGGACGAGCCCAACCATCCCCGCCTGCGCCAATACACGCACCAGCACACCAAGGACTGGAGCGCCCAGGTCGCGGCGGCCGACGCCTTTGTCTTCGTGATGCCGGAGTACAACTACGGCTTCAACGCCCCGCTCAAGAACGCCATCGACTACCTGCAGCACGAGTGGGCGTACAAGCCCGTCGGCTTTGTCAGCTACGGAGGTATCTCGGCCGGAACCCGCGCGGTGCAGATGATCAAGCAGGTGGTGACCACCCTCAAGATGACCCCATTGTTTGAGGCAGTGTCGATCCCGTTCGTGCGGCAGTTTATCGGCGACCAAGGAGAGGTGCAGGCGAACGAGATAATGGAGCTCGCGGCCACGGCGCTGCTCGATGAATTGCAGCGCATGGAGGGCGCGCTCCGACCGTTGCGGCAGCCGGCGACTAGCTCCGTGGCTGCTCGCTAATCGGGACGCGAGGGGAGGAGCGCGACCAGGGGTCAAAGGTGAGAGTTGCCTGCGGCCATGGCGGCCTGGACGTAGCGGCTGGCCGGGGTCAGAGCCAGCGTGGTGGTCAGGTAGCTCGTGGCGGCGGTGACGGCGGCGAGATCGACGCCCGTCTCGATGCCCATGCCGTGCAGCATGTAGAGCAAGTCCTCGGTGGCCAGGTTGCCCGAGGCGCCCGGCGCGTAGGGGCAGCCGCCCAGGCCGCCCGCCGCGCTATCCACGACGGCGATGCCCAGTTCCAGCGCCGCCAGCACGTTGGCCAGCGCCGTGCCGCGCGTGTCGTGGAAATGCACGGCCAGCCGCTCCGCCGGGATGGCCTCCAGCAGGGTCCCGACCACCGCGCGCACCGAGCCCGGCGTGGCCACGCCGATGGTGTCGCCGATGGAGACCTCCTCCACGCCGAGGTCGAACAATCGGCGCGTCACATCACGCACCGCCGACGGCGCCACCACGCCGTCGTAGGGGCAGCCAAAGGCCGTGGAGACGTAGCCGCGTACGCCGACGCCCTCGCGCCGGGCGAGGTCGACCACGGGAGCGAAGGCCCGCAACGACTCGGCGATCGTCATGTTGATGTTGTGGCGGGCGAAGCCCTCCGAGGCGGCGGTGAACACTGCCACGTCCCGCGCGCCCGCCGCCAGCGCCCGCTCCATGCCCTTGAGGTTGGGGACCAGCACGGGGTAGCGCGTGGCCGGGTCGCGGGCGATGCGCGCGAACACCTCGGCCGCATCGCCCAGTTGCGGGATCGCGCGCGGGCTGACGAACGAGGTGACCTCGACCACGGGCAATCCCGCCGCCGTGAGCAGGTCCACGAACTCCACCTTGACGTCGGTTGGGACGGTCCTGGCCAGGTTCTGTAGCCCGTCGCGCGGGCCGACCTCCACCACGCGCACGCGCGCGGGCAGCCGCGGGTCACGCGGCTCTACCTCCGGCCACATACGTTGTTTTCTCCTCTACTCTTGGTTCGCGCCCGCGACAGCGGGTGTTTGAGATTGCGGTTCGACATCGCCCTCTCGCAGTCGACCGGCGCCACTCCGACGTGAGAGCGCGCGGGCACGACCTCCCATCCAGGGCAGCGTCTTGAGGCCAGCAAGGCACGCGTCGAGCGTTGGGACAAGCCGGCCGCACTCCCGCTCGATGTGCGCGCGGGCAATGTAACGGGTCGGAATCCGTTGCCTCTCACCCTCCTCTCCTACCACGATGTAGTGACCGAAGACGGTCTCGCAGAGCGCGATCCCAAAGGTGTTGTGCAAGAGAGCTGTCGCCGCGCCAGCGTTACCGATGGTCGCATGGCGCGACGGCGTGTCAAGCAACTCATGGATCGGGGCGTAGCACTCGGGGTTGCCGCCGTAGTGCGCGGACGAAAGGAGAGCCTGATCGGCCGTTGGTATATGCGCATTGGTCTCGATACATCCGGGTGGGGTCAACACGGCGAGCCAGTTGTCGAGCGTCGGAACGTCGCGCAGATCTTCCTGCACATGGCCGTCGGCAACCGCACGCGCGGTAGCATCGAGGCTTTGCCCTCTCATGTCAGCCGGGAGTTGTTCCCGCAAGGACAAGGTTCCATTGGCTCCACGCGCAAAGAGGCGCGCGCACAGTTCGATCCCCCAGGTATGATGGAACACCGCGCGCCCACGCACGCTGGGCATGCGCACGTGCAACTGGGGCGCATCCATGAGGGCGTGCAGCGCCAGGTAGTCGTCCGGCGTCCCACCATGGCGCTCGGCGGAGCTTTCGGCGTGGTAAAGGGCGTGGCTCATCGTGCGCTCGATCGCTAGTCGTCGGACAGAGTGTACGCGAAATCGTACGGGTCATCGGCCCGATACTTGCCATCAAATCCTCCGCCCCAATCGTCGTGTTCGTACACGTAAGGGTCGTCGATGGCTAGCCAGTTGTCCTCTCCGACGAAGGTAATAGTTGTACGGTTCGGCGTGACGCCGCCGCGGCCAACGTCCTCGTACATATAGTCCCTGCCTTCGATCTGTAGATCGGGCAGCAGCAGTCGCTCGTCATCACCAAGGGCTGCCCTGTACATGGATTCGGTCAAGGTCGCCGCAGCGGCATGCTCCGACGCCGTCAGTTGCATCGGCTGGGCGGCCGCGTCGAGACACTGCAGGTAATAGACGTGATACTCGTCGGTGTAGTAGGTTAGAAAGCTGATTGTCGCGATGCCGCTGCGGACGATCACGTCGCGCGCCGCATCGATGGTAACCTGGTCTCTCATGGGATCTCCCGGTTGCTACTCCGCTTCGAGCTCGATCAGGCGCTCTCCCGAGGGCACCAGGTCGCCTTCGCGGTGCAGCACGGCGCGCACGATGCCCGCGTAGGGCGCCTCGATGGGGTGCTCCATCTTCATCGCCTCCAGCACCGCCAGCCGTTGCCGCGCCTCGACCCGGTCGCCCTCGCTCACGTCGACGCGGATGACCGTCCCCGGCATCGGCGCGGTCAGGCTCTTGTCGCCGGCGGCCGTGTGTCCGCTCCCGCCGCCCAGCGTGTCCACGTCCGGCGGTCCGGCCAGGCGCAGTTCGTAGGCCACGCCCTGGTAGGAGACCAGCAGTGCCCCGTCGCGCGGCGCGACGTGCCCGCGCGCCACGCGCCCATCCAGCCGCAGCGTCAGGCCGCCCGCCGTGGTCGCGTCGTGGTCGCGCTCCGCCGCCGTCACCATGTACGCGTCGTCGCCGACGCGCGCCTCCCAGCCGTCACCACTGTCGCCCCGTAGCGTGACCGTGTGCTCGGCCTCTCTATAGGCGACCCGTCGCGTGCGCGTGGTCCCGAGCGACCAGCCCGATCCGGCACGCCAGGGGTCCCAGTCCCACGACCTGCTGCCCTCCACGCCCACCTTAGACGGGGCGGTCTGCCAGGGAGACGGCGTAGGGGCGTATTGCATACGCCCTGTCTGCATACGCCCCCCTATGTGCCCACTGGCAGCGACGATCGGTGTGGTCATCTGCCACAGCGCCGCCAACAGCAATACCTCATGGGGTAGTGCGGCGGGTGTCGCGACCGCGTTGGTGAGGTGTTCAGCCACGAAGTCGGTCGAGAGTTCGCCGGACCGGAAGGCCGGGTGGTCTACCATGCGGGCCAGGAAGGCGATGTTGGTGGTTACGCCCAGCACGGGGAAGCGTTGGAGCGCCCACAGGCCGCGGTCGATGGCCTCCCGGCGCGTCTCGCCGCTGGTGATCAGCTTGGCCAGCATGGGATCGTAGTAGACCGTGACCTCGTCGCCGGCCACGACCCCCGTGTCGACGCGTATGCCGGGCCCGCGCGGCGGATCGAACACCAGCAGCCGCCCCGTCGAGGGCAGGAAGCCGGCGGCGGGGTCCTCGGCGTAGACGCGGCACTCCAGGGCATGCCCGCGCAACCGTATCTCGTCTTGCGCGAACGGCAGCGGCTCGCCGGCGGCCAGGCGGAGCTGCAGCGCCACGAGGTCAAGCCCGGTCACAAGCTCGGTCACGGGGTGCTCGACCTGCAGCCGGGCGTTCATCTCCAGGAAGTAGTAGCGGCCGTCGGGCGCCAGCATGAACTCGGCCGTGCCCGCGTTGGTGTAGCCGGCGGCTTTGGCCACGCGCACGGCGGCGGCGCCCATCTCGGCGCGCAACGCGGGCGAGACGGCCGGGGAGGGCGCTTCTTCCACGATCTTCTGGTGGCGGCGCTGTACCGAGCACTCGCGCTCTCCCAGGTGGATCACCGACCCAAAGTTGTCGCCGAACAGCTGGAACTCGACGTGGCGCGGATGCTCCACCAGTTGCTCCAGCAGCACCGTATCGTCGCCAAAGGCGCCGCGCGCCTCGCGGCGGGCCGCGGCCAGGGCCTCGGGGAAGAGGGCGAGGGCGCGCACCTCGCGCATGCCGCGCCCGCCCCCGCCCGCGGCCGCCTTGATCAGCAGGGGCACGCCGATGGCGCGCGCGTGCTCCAGCAGCGTCGCGTCGTCCTGCTCCGCGCCGTCGTAGCCGGGCACGGTCGGCACGCCCGCCTGTCGGGCCAACCCCTTGGCGGCGATCTTGCTGCCCAGCAGGCGCATCGCGGCGGCGGTCGGGCCGATAAAGGTGATGCCGGCCGCCGCGCAGGCGTCGGCCAGGGCCGGGTTCTCGGACAGGAAGCCGTAGCCCGGGTGCAGCGCGTCGGCGCGCGCCTCCAGCGCCGCCTCGATCACGCGCTCCACGTCCAGATAGCCCAGTGTCCCGGCCGTTGTCGTCCCTGCTATTCCGGCCCCGGCCGCCCCTGTCGTCGCCGGACTCAGGGGATAGGCCTCGTCGGCCGCCCGCACGTGCAAGGCGTGGCGGTCGGCCGCGGTAAAGATGGCGACGGCCACGTGTCCCAGCGCCTGACAGGTCGCCGCGATGCGCACCGCGATCTCGCCGCGGTTGGCGATCAAAACTCTCACACTGTTACGATATCACGATGTGACAAACGAGGGCTTCCGCTTTTCGAGGAACGCGGCCATGCCTTCCTGCCCTTCGTCCGACGCCCGCAAGGCGGCGATCGTCTCGACAGTAAAGGTGCGGGCCTCGCGCCGTCCCAGCAGGGGTACCTCGGCGGTCAGGCGCTTACAGGCGCGGATAGCGGCAGGCCCACACTCCAGGATGCCGGACAGCGCCTGCTGCACGGCCTCGTCCAACTCCGCCGCCGGGACCACGCGGTGGACCAGCCCGATGCGCTCGGCCCGCTCCGCCCCGAATCGCTCGCCCGTGATGAAGAGCGCGCGGGCCTGACGCGGCCCGATGGCGCGCAGGACGTAGGGGGAGATCACCGCCGGGGCGATGCCCAGCCGCGCCTCGGTGAAGCCAAAGATGGTACCCTCGGCGGCGATGGCGATGTCGCAGGCGGCCACGAGGCCAACGCCGCCGCCCAGCGCGGCGCCGTTGACCCGCGCGATGACCGGGACCGGACAGCCCTCGATGGCGTCGAACATCGAGGCCAGGCGCTGCGCGTCGACCTCATTATCGTAGCGGCTGTACCCTGCCGTCTCCTGCATCCAACTCAGATCGGCCCCGGCGCTGAACATATCGCCCGTGCCGCCGAGCACCACGGCGCGCACGTGGGCCGTGTCGAGCGGGCTCGCGGCGGTGGCGTCGCCGCCCGCGTCGGCGCCGCTGAACAGGGTGGTCAGCTCCGCGATCATCGTCTGGTTGAAGGCGTTGCGTACCTCCGGCCGGTTGAGCGCGACCCACAGGACGGGTCCATGCTGCTCGATCTTCACGTGACGGAATGGGTCTCCCATGGCGCCTCCCCCTTATTTAGTGGTTAGTGGCTAGCGGCTAGTGGCTAGCCAACTCGTTCTTGCAGGATACACCAGCTTACCCGATTCTGGCCCTGCAAGCCTATAGCCTAACTTTGCGCGGAGATGTCATCTCATGATTGACCATGAGATGATTGGTCGGTGTGGTAAGATAGGCCAAAAATGGAAGCGATAGAGGCCGTCTAGCGAAGATAAAGGGGGGTGCAGGCGATGACGCGAGAGGGAGTAGCGGGAGGCGCCCGAGGCGATGCTGGTGGTGATGGCGGCAACCCCGGCGATCACCACTCACCGTTCGAGGCCATCCGACGCATCGATGTGGAGGGCCGAGAGTTCTGGTGGGCGCGCGATATGTCGCGGCTCCTGGGCTATTCCCAGTGGCAGGCTTTCAAGGCCGTGATCGAGCGGGCGCGGGTCGCCTGCATCAACAGTGGTCAGCAGCCGGACGATCATTTCATTCCCGACCATGAGTTGATCATGACCGGCAAGGGCGCCCAGCGGTCGCTCCCCTCCTATCGTCTGAGCCGGTACGCGTGTTATCTTGTCATACAAAATGGCGACCCGTCGAAAGACATTATTGCACTGGGCCAGACCTACTTCGCCGTGCAGACGCGTCGCGCCGAGCAGGCAGACGAGCTTGCCGGCCTCACAGAGAATCAGAAGCGGATCTACCTGCGCTACCAACTCGCGGACCACAACAAGCAGTTGGCGACGACGGCTCGTAGCGCGGGCGTCGTCACACCCCGTGATTTTGCGCTTTTCCAGGATCACGGCTACTGGGGGTTGTATAACGGGTTGGGTCAGCGCGAGATCCGTGCCCGCAAAGGGCTGCCGAAGAATGCGGCCGTTCTTGATCACATGGGAAGCGAGGAGTTGGCCGCAAATCTTTTCCGATCCACACAGGCCGAGGCGAAAATCCGGCGCGAGAACGTGCAGGGAAAAGAGGCTGCGAATAGGACACACTTCGAGGTCGGGCGCGGAGTGCGGCGCACCATCGAGGAGTTCGGTGGCGCCATGCCCGAGGATTTGCCGACGCCCGAGAAAAGCATCCAGCAACTCGAGCGGGACCGCGAGGCGCGCGCACGGCTCCAGGTCCAGCCGGCGCTGTTCGACGAAATCATCCCTGAGGAGTGAGCGCGACAACGGCCTTCGTCGTCGAGGATGACGGCGAGATCGTGACCGCTGTCGCGCGCACCGTCGTGGGCGTGCTGCGACCATCTCTATCATCGTCAACCCCGACACCTCTCTTGCATTGCTTTCTTCGCATTACAATTGCATAGGTAACAGACACAAGAGAAGGACAGTAAGGCATGACCATGGTAACAAGCAAAGGACAGATTACATTGCCACGGGAGGTGCGCGACGCGCTCGGGCTCAAGGCGGGGTCGGAGGTAGACTTTGAGATTACGCCCGATGGTGTACGCTTGCGCCGCTGTGTGACACGCGCGCAACTTGAGAAGTGGGTGGGCTGTCTGCCCGCGACGGGCGAATGCTCGGATGTCGACGCGTTGATGGATGACCTGCGCGAGGCATGAAAACAGCTGTCCGCGCCTATTTCCCGGACCTGACGCTGCGGTCGATCTAGCACGTCGCTCGCGCCATGCTCACCAAAGGCAAGAAGTGCTGGTCGCTCAGGACCGCTCACGGTTGTGGTAGCGGCGTTGCATCACCGCGCTGCCCAGCGCGCGGTCGACCAGGCCGGGGAACGCGCGGGCCAACACGCTTGGTAACACGTAGGGCCAGGGCACGGTAATGCGGCGGCGCGGCTCCTGGATGCCGCTGAGGATCGCGCGAGCTACGGCGTCGGGGCCGGGCATGGGCACGCGCACGCCTCTGGTCATTGGGGTGCGGATGAAGCCGGGCGCGATCAGCACCACGGCAATATGATACGGGCGCAACTCCCGACGCAGGGCATCGTTCAGCCCGCGCAGGCCGAACTTGCTGGCCGCGTACATCCCGCTGGTCGCGACATCGCCCGCCACCGAGCCCACGTTGACGATGACGCCGCGCTCCCGGCCCGGCCCTTTCTCCTGGCTCTGTTCCCCATTTTGGCCCTGGCGGCGCATATGCAGCAGGGCCGCCTGCACCAGCCGCGCGGGGGGCCAGCAGGTTGACCGAGGTCACCCGCTCCATCATCTCATCGGAGTCGTCGAGGATCGAGCCGCCCCCGCCGATCCCGGCGTTGTTGACGACGATGTCGATGCGCCCAAAGGTCTCGACCGTCACCCCCACCAGGCGCTCGATGGCCTGCCGCGCGGTCATATCGGTGGGCACGGCCAGCGCCCGGCCGCCCTCGCGCTCGATCTCCGCGGCCAGTTGTTGCAACAGGTCAGCGCGGCGCGCGGCCAACACCACCGTCGCGCCGGCCCGCGCCAACGCGCGCGCCGTGGCCTCCCCGATCCCGCTCGACGCGCCCGTGACGATAGCCACGCCGCCGCGCACGTCCATCTAGACCCCGCTATCCTCATAAATCAGGTCCATTGGCAATGTCAGCGCCAGGCTGTGCAGCACGACATCGTCGGCCGGTCCGTAGGTCGTCGCGGTCCAGGACCCCGTATCGTCGCGGCCGCGCACCTCGACTTCGCGCCGCCGCTGCTCCACCAGCACGTATTCGCGGAAGGTGGGGATGGCCTTGTACTCCTCGAACTTCTTGCCTCGGTCGTAGCGCTCGGTGGACGGCGAGAGCACCTCGACCACCAATGTCGGGTAGTCGATCCAGTCCTGGCCGAACGCGCGGTCGCGGGGGTCGCACGTCACGACAGTGTCGGTGTACACGTAGTCATCTTTCGATTGTCGGACCTTGATATCTGGAGTCAGCGCACGGCAATTGCTCCCCCGGACGCCCGTTCGCAGCAATGTGTAAAGGTTGCCGGATATTTGACTATGAGCCTGCGTGCCGCCGGACATCGCGTAGACGTAGCCGGCGTGGTACTCGTGCTTGACGGTGCTGGACCGTTCCATGTCCAGGTAGCCCTGGACGGTCCAGAGCGGCCCTACTTGCTGGGCAACCATGTCCTACTCCACCCTTCGACATCCACTACCGTCCAGTCGCTTTCAAGCTCAGTCCTCTCAGCGGCGGTTGCCTGGTAGCCTTCTTTCATGGCCTGCTCGATCCGCTCCTTTTCCAGGGCCGACACTTTCTCGGCGACCGCCTCGGCAATGAAGCGGTTAAGCCCTCGGCCCGGAACAAGCTGACGCAGCCGTGCATCTAACGCATCGTCGAGGTAGATAGTTGTCCGCATGGCATCGCTCCTCCTGACTATCGCGCTTGATGGCATTGTACCACATATGTATTGCTACATCCTGAAGACACCATAGCGGGTCTCGCCGATCGGCGCGTTGAGGCTGGCCGAGATGGCCAGGCCCAGCGTGGCGCGCGTCTCGGCGGGGTCGAGGATGCCGTCGTCCCACAGCCGCGCGGTGCTGTAGTAGGGGTTGCCCTCGCGCTCATACTTCTCCAGCGTGGGCCTCTTGAACTCGTCCTGCTGCTGCGGGGTCATCTCCTGACCGCGCGCCCTGAGGTTGTCCAGGCGTACCTGCAGCAGCACCGAGGCCGCCTGCTGGCCGCCCATCACCGAGATGCGCGCGTTGGGCCACATCCACAGGAAGCGCGGGTCGTAGGCGCGGCCGCACATGCCGTAGTTGCCCGCGCCGAACGAGCCGCCCAGGATCACGGTGAACTTGGGCACGGCGGCGTTGGAGACGGCGGTGACCATCTTGGCGCCGTCCTTGGCGATGCCGCGATTCTCGTACTCGCGCCCGATCATGAAGCCGGTGATGTTCTGCAGGAATAAGAGCGGGATGCGCCGCTGATTGCACAGCTCGATGAAGTGCGTGCCCTTGAGCGCGCTCTCGCTGAACAGGATGCCGTTGTTGGCCAGGATGCCCACGGGCATGCCCATGACGCGCGCGAAGCCGCACACCAGCGTGGTCCCGTAGAGCGCCTTGAACTCGTGCAGGCGGCTGCCGTCGACCAATCGCGCGATGACCTCGCGCACGTCGTAGCCCCGGCGCGTGTCGCGCGGGATCAGCCCGTAGATCTCGCGCGCGTCGTAGCGCGGCTCCGCGGGCGCGGCGATGTCCCAGGGCGGCGTCTTGCGCGCGGTCAGGTTGGACACGATGGAGCGCGTGATGGCCAGGGCGTGCAGGTCGTCCGTGGCGTAGTGGTCGGCCACGCCGGAGAGGCGTGTATGCACGTCGGCCCCGCCCAGATCCTCGGCCGTGACCTCCTCGCCGGTGGCCGCCTTGACCAGCGGCGGCCCGCCCAGGAAGATAGTGCCGGTCCCGCGCACGATCACCGTCTCGTCGCTCATCGCGGGCACGTACGCGCCGCCCGCCGTACACGAGCCCATCACCACGGCGATCTGGGCGATGCCGCGCGCCGACATCTGGGCCTGGTTGTAGAAGATGCGCCCGAAGTGCTCCCGGTCGGGGAAAACGTCGGCCTGTAGGGGCAGGAACGCGCCGCCGGAGTCGACCAGGTAGATGCACGGCAGGCCGTTCTGCAGGGCCGCCTCCTGGGCGCGCAGGTGCTTCTTGACCGTCATGGGGTAGTAGGTACCGCCCTTGACCGTGGCGTCGTTGGCGATGAGCATGACCTCGCGCCCCTCGACGGCGCCGATGCCCGCGACGAGCCCGGCCGACGGCGCGTCGCCGTCATACATGTCCTCAGCGGCCAGCGGGCACAGCTCTAGGAAGGGACTGCCGCTGTCGAGCAGGCGCGCGATGCGGTCGCGGGCCAGCAGCTTGCCGCGCGCCTGGTGGCGGGCTACTGCCTCGTCGCCTCCGCCGCGCTCGACCCGCGCGCGCCGTGCCCGTAGCTCGGCCAGCAGTCCTTCGTAGTGGGCGCGGTTGGCCGCGTAGTCCTCGGCTCTTGTGTCAAGGTGCGATACGATGGTAGACACTCATCACTCCATTGTGCGCTTGCGCATTCTCCGTATCAGTCGTGCGGGGTATCGTCGTACGTTCATCGGCAGGGATAGCCGGGCGGTTGTGCGACGCCGCTGAGGACGCCAAGCTGGAAGCCGGGATAGCATACATACTGCCGCGCCGCGCGGCCGCACGACCCGTCAGGGCCGCGCGGCGCGGCATTGGGGCGGATAAGAATGGCGCGGCGCGGACGGATCGGTGTGCGGTTGGTCCGGCGCGACGCGCCGCACCTCGATGCCGTTGACGGCGGGATAGTCGGCGGCGCCCCGCCTGAAAGCGATGCTGATCGCGCCGTCGCCCGACGCGGTCGTCTCGAATGATCGAACGACGGCGCGCAGACGCCCCCCCGCCGCGGCCACGATGTCAAAATCGCGCAAGACGCGTCGTCCCCCGATCAGCACATTGAAGCGGCGCTTGCCGCGCGTCCGCCACAGCAACTCGGCGAAGTGCAGGCGCACCTGGTACCGCGCGCCGGGCAGGAGATTGGGCAAGGTGTAGGTGAAGCCCGCCGGCCCGAGGCGCATCGATTGGTAGACCGGCAGGGGCGCGGGATCGTCAGTCTGGCAGACGTCGATGGGCAGGCGCACCGTCACGCCGCGCCCGGCGTCGGCATAGCTGTCGGGTATGAACACGGCCCCCAACCCTGACCCCGTCCCCATCCCGCCCGCGTCGATGGCGTACTCAACCGGCGTTGACTCGACCGAGGCGCCCTGTTGCGCGCCCGACCACACGAACGTGGCCATCGCGCCTCCGGACAGGGTGTAGCTGAACTCCTGGCTGCCCCACTGCACGCGGAACGCGCGGCTGGCGCGGGCGCCATTGTAGGCGATCAGCGCCTTCGACCCGTCGGGGTTCTTGAACGCCACGTCCTCCAACGTGCCCGAGCCGTAGCCGCCCGCGCCGAACGTGTTGGAGTCGATGCGGTAGGCGCCGCGGTGGACGAAGCGGCTGACCTGCCCGAGTTGATAGTAGTCGTCGGTATAGGAGACCGCCCCGGACGCCTGGTCGACCGTGACGAGGCCGAGGCAGTTGGTGCAGCCGGAACCCTGACGCGGGCCGTGCCTCGTATCCATGGCCACGTTCCACAGCACCACGCTGCGGGACCAGTTGCGCAGGGCGTTGATGGCCAGTTCCGCGACCGGTCCGGGCGCGATCTGGCCGCCCGAGCACTCCGTTTCATAGATGTCTTTGCGCGGATAGGCGAGGTGCAGCTCGGTCATCACGTCGGGGCTGCCGAAGTAGCAGTGGTAGGCCGTGCCCGCAATCAAGGGGTTGGCCTGGCGGTCGCCAAGGATGCGCCAGGGGTAATGGTCGGTGCGGCGGTCCAGCCCCCAGCGGTCGTCATAGATCAGCAGTTTGGGGTGCAGGCCGGCTGCCCGGAGAGCGGGGGCGAGGTAGTCGACCAGGAGGTGCCGCTCCTGGGCCGAATTGAAGCGCATGCCAGGGTAGTCTCGCGCGGTATTGTCCGGCTCGTTTTGCACGGTCAGCGCGTCGATCGGCACGCCCTGCTCCCGGTAGGCCTGGATGAAACGCACGAAGTAGGCGGCTAGCGGCGCGTACGCCGTCGGCGAGAGGCTGCCGCCGCGTCCCGTCAGACCGCCGAAGTTTTTCATCCAGGCGGGCGGACTCCAGGGCGTGGCCATGATCTTGAGCGACGGGTTGAGCAGCAGGGCGTCTTGCAGAGCGGTGATGATGTAGGGGACATCGTGGTCGGCCGAGAAGTTGGCCAGGGCGGGATCCTTCTGGCCGCGCGGCACATCGTCGAGCGAGTAGGACGTGGCGTCCCGTGTGAAGTCCGAGGCGCCGATGGGCTGGCGCAAGAAGTTGACGCCGATGCCCGCCGACGAGTCGAATAGGTCGCGCATCACCCGCGCGCGGGTGACCGCGGGCAGCCGCACGTAGAGCAGCCAGGCCGAGGTATCGGTCAGCGACGCCCCGAAGCCGTCGACCTGCTGATAGGTGCGGCGCTCGTCCACGTGGATGGTCAGCGGCGTATCGCCCCCGTCGCCGCTGAAACGCAGTCCCGGCTGAGGCGCCAGCAGGTGGCGATGATCGGGCGTGGTCAGCCAGACGTTGACCGTTTGCGGGTCGGAGGGCACGGGAGACGCGGCCGTGGCCGGCCGTAGCGCCGCCATCAGCAGCAAACAGGCGGTCAGCGTGGTCGTCACCAGCCCGATCGTCCGCCCTCGACCTGCCGTAGTCGCACGGGCGCCGACGGGCAAGGCCGGCGCGATCACCTCGGTCGTGGTCGAGGTGGTCGCGGCCATGGTGGTCGTGGTCGCGATGGTGATCGTGGAAGTGGTTGGTCTAAACATAACTCCGGGCCGCATCGTCGTGGCGTGTCATGAATCGTGGTCTCCGGTCGGCGGTTAGTATCCCTGGCTCCTGGCTCTATCTTGTGTCCCTGGCCGTGCTTTGCTTTATAGGGCTAGCGTGAGCGATAGCGCGACGGAGGCGCGTGCTGCCCGCACTATACCACATCCATATACAGCGCGCATTGGCTTCTTGATCGCGATGGCGCTACGATTGACGTGATACGAGAACGCAAAGGCTGTATGTAGTATGCATGTTATCGGCACCGCCGGGCATATCGACCACGGCAAGAGCACCCTTGTCCAGGCCCTCACCGGGATCAACCCCGACCGTTTGGCCGAGGAGCAGCGGCGCGGCATGACCATCGAGCTCGGCTTCGCCTGGCTGCGCCTGCCCTCGGGCCGCGAGGCATCGGTCGTCGACGTCCCCGGCCACGAGCGGTTCATCCGCCACATGCTCGCCGGGGCCGGCGGCGTCGACGTGGCCCTGCTGGTCATCGCCGCGGACGAGGGCGTGATGCCCCAGACGCGCGAGCACCTGGACATCCTCGACCTGCTCGGCGTCTCCGCCGGTGTCGTGGCCCTGACCAAAGCCGACCTCGTCGACGCGGAGTGGCTGGAACTGGTGCAAGAGGACGTGCGCGCCGCCCTCGCGGGCACGACGCTGGATAGCGCGCCGTTGATCCCCTGCTCCGCCCTGACCGGCCTGGGCCTCGACGACCTGCGCGCCGCGCTCGACCGCGCGCTCGACGACGCCCCGCCGCACCCCGACCGCGGCCGCCCCCACCTGCCCGTCGACCGCGTCTTCACCCTTTCCGGATTCGGGACGGTCGTGACCGGCACGCTGCTCGACGGCGCGCTGGCGGTGGGCCAGGAGGTCGAGATCGCGCCGGGCGGACGCATGGCGCGCATCCGCGGGCTGCAGACGCATAAGACGAAGCTAGAGCGCGCGACGCCGGGCGGGCGCGTCGCGGTCAACCTGGCCGGCGTGGCCACCAACGAGGTCGCGCGCGGCGACGTGCTGGCGTTGCCCCATACGCTGCCGCCCGCCGTGCGCCTGGACGTGCGGCTGCGCGCCGTCGGCGGCCTGGACGCCCCGCTCACGCACAACATGCCGATAACAGTCCACACCGGCGCGGCCGAAGTGGCGGCGCGTCTGGGCCTGCTCGACCGCGCCGAGTTGGAGGCGGGCGACGAAGGCTGGGCGCAACTGCGCCTGTCCGAGCCCATCGCCGCGCAGCGCGGCGACCGCGTGGTGGTGCGCCGCCCCTCACCCAGCGCCACCCTGGCCGGCGGCGTGGTTGTCGACGCCCAACCGCTACGGCATCGCCGCTTCGCCCCGCGCGTGCTGCGCCACCTGGAGACCCTGGCCGCGGGGTCGCCCGAGGATCGCGCGCTGGACGCCCTGGCCGGCCCCACCCTACTCCGTCCCGACGACATTGCAGCGCGCGCCGATCTCCCGGCCGCCGACGTCGGGGCCGCCCTCGACGGGCTGTCCGCCGCGGGGCTCGTGCGCCGCGCCGGACCGTATTGGCTCAGCGTGGGGACGTGGGACGACCTCGTGGCGCGGGCGCGCGACGCCCTGGCGGCCTACCACACGCGCTATCCGTTGCGCCGCGGGCTGCCGGCCGAGGAGTTGCGCGCCCGCCTGCGCCTGACCGCTGAGACCTGGCCCGCCGTGTCGTCCGCGCTGGAGGAGGCCGGCGTGGCGCGCCTGCACGGCGGCGAGTCCGTGGCCCTGGCGGAGCACGAGCCACGTTTCAGCCCGGCGCAGCAGCAGGCCGTGGCGCGGGTGATGGAAGCGTTGACCTCCCAGCCCTACGCGCCGCCCGCCCTGGCCGAGCTGCCCGGCCTCGACGCGCCGCTGCTGGAGGCGTTGGTGGAGCGCGGCGAGGTGGTGCGCATCGCGGATGGCGTGCATCTGGGCCGCGCGGCCTACGACGAGATGGCCGCCGCCGCGCTGGAAATGATCGACGCGGCGGGCTCGGTCACGGTGGCCGCCCTGCGCGACCGCTTCGGCGCCAGCCGCAAGTATGCCCTGGCCCTGCTGGAGCACCTCGACGACGAGCGCATCACCCGCCGCGTCGGCGACGTCCGTGTGCGCGGCAGCAGGGGGCGAGCGGGCAATAGGCCGTAGGCATAGGACGAGTTTCCGCCTCCAGGTATCATGATACAATACATAAACACTTGATATTGCATCCCGGTCACGGCCCGTGGGAGTGGCAACATGCAGCCAAGCCAAAACCTCGATGCATTATTAGGGCGTCCTAGACCAGGACCCCTCCTCGATCCGCCAAGAAGTGCGAACGGAGCAATCAATTACGATGCATGGGAGCACCGCTTGAGAGCCAAAGGTATCCGGGGACTACCGGACGATGAATTGAGCAGGAGGATTGAAGCCGCGCGTCACGGAAATCGCGATGTTGACGCGGAACTAAGCTTGGCGGAGCGGTATGCCGACGTAGGATATCACGTTGAACTGGTGCTTCCTTCAGCCGAGGGTGGTCCAATCGATGAGCCGTTTAGCCCGGATCTGCGCGTCGTTTTTCCAGGGCTGCAACCATTACGAGTGGATGTCAAGTTCCGCAAACCGGGCAAGCCCGTTTCGACGAGCAGTGTCAACGAACGTATAGATCACGCCAATCGGCAGATCAAAAAGTCGCGGGAAGGATATGGGGACATCGTCGCGGACTGTTCGGCGGCCGCACCGGGCCCGATTGACCAGGCCGAGATTGAACGATACCTTAAGGGCAAGATGAGCGGCAATCGCTCCGCCCCCAATGCTCGTCTGGGGAATATCGACTACCTTGAGATCATATACCCGGACAATGGGCAACTAAAACGGAGTTGCATGCTTCGTACGCCGATGGGCATAATTAATGGTCCCTTCAGTGAGGTGCTACTATGACCAACCAGTTGCAAGAAAGCTTTCCTAACGTATCTACCCGCACTCATATGCGAGAGAGCGGGCTCTGGCAGATTGACGTCGACGTTCCCGCCGGTCAATCCCCTCTGGAACTCAATAAGTCGACGAACTACCTTGTACAGTCTTTCCTCACAGCTTTTCGAGGACTGTGCCGCGTTGTCTCTGGACACTACGACATTTTGACGTTCGACAGTTCTGGGAAAGTACTGGAGTCGGAGGAGGTTCAGCCGTTACGCCTCGCTAAGAGAGTGTCGACAAATAACATTGCTGCTTACGCTTTTCTCACGCCTGGCCAGCGACACGATGGGCATTGGTTGCGTGAGTCTTCAGCATCATCTCAACCCAACAGCACCGTTCTTGTGGATGAGTTGACGGCGATAGTACGCAATAAACCCAACTCATGTTTCACCGCGCTGTTCCTCGACTGCGACACGCATGTCTTTATCCCGGACGCACATGGCCAGTTCCATCGCGAGTGGGTACCCAATTCGGCGCTGTTCTATGTGGGTTATGTGCTTGAGCCGCGGGATGATAACCCCGATGTCCTCGAGGCAACCGGAGGGATGGTGAGCTTCCAGACATCCATCGATGTCTGGGTGGGAAGGACGCGAGACCCGAAGAAGCCATCTCTCCAACACGATAACTCCCGCGTAGCCAAACGTAATCAACCTTTGCTGGAGCAATCGCTGACAGCGTGGGAACAGTCTGTGGGAATGCCGATTACTGAATGGCATTCTCGCTACTATGACGATCAAATTGTGAGATACGGATTTAAGCTGCCTTCTTGACGACGCGGCTGTTTCCTTCGTTGATCCGTATCAGTCGCGTCTGGGCCACACGTTCGCAGGCCGTCAAGAGCGACTCAGCCCCGTTCGGCTGACTGCAAGAGCAAAAGCCATCAGCTGTCCGCGTCGAGCAGCAGCGCGTCCTGACAAGGACCATGGGTGCAGACCCTTTTAGATTTTGACGGCAGGTAGAGCACGAAGACGCGGGGGCGCGCCAGGTCGGCCGGCGCGTATCCGAGATAGGGGACGTGGATGAAGCCGCCGACGAGAGGGAGACGGTGGATCGCCGTCAGGAATGGGTCCGGGGCACGTGGACTGACCACCAGGCGCGCATCTGGATAGTAGGCGAGTGATCCGTCGCGCACCGGTCCGTCCGGCCCCAAGACTATCCAGGCGTACGTCCCCGGCGGCAAATCCAGCAGGTTAGGGGGTTGCCCTGTTCCTCCATTGTTCGGGGCAACGCCCAATCCGACGGCCATGCCGGTGACGCTGGCCCGCACGCGTACGGTGCGGCCGACCCACGCCGACGGGTTGCGCGCCAGGCCATCCCGCACCTGCATCACCGTATAGACGGGGCTGGTCACCGAGCGAGGGAATAGAGCGGTGCCTGAGATAGCGACCGCGACGAGGATCGTGAGGGTCATGCCGACGACGGTCGCCAACACGAGCGCGCCAATACCAAGCGCGCCGACACCAAAGGATCGATGCTTCATTGCCTACGCACCTCACTGGTCGCCGTTTGGATAGGGCTATGCCGCCGGCGCCTCGCTGGCATAGCCGGCCTTGCGGACGTGGGCGTTGACCGTGGTCAGCACGGCCAGCGCCAGCACCACGGCGGAGAAGATCAGGATGGTGGGGGTGGTATTGAACCCTTGCAGCAGCAGGCCGCACAGCGCCGCGCCGAGCGGCTGGAAGCCGAAGGCCAGCAGGCGGAAGGCGCTGTTGACGCGCCCCTGCAGGCGGTCCGGGATCAGCCGCAGGCGATAGCTCAACTGCACCGCGTTGTAGATGGGACTGGTCACGAAGAGCGCGCCCAGGATGATGCCCAGCGCCACGACGTTCGGCGCAAAGATGAGCAGCGGCCACAGCCCCGCCTGTACCCACAGCGTGCTGATGATGACCTGCCCGAAACGGAAGCGCCGCTGGATGCGCGGCGCCGCCACCGCGCCCATGATGCCGCCGACGCTGGCGATAGAGAAGACGATGCCGATGGCGGCGGGCGGTGCGCCCTCGTTTTTGGCCACCACGATGGCGATCAGCGCGGTCGCGGCGTTGCCGAAGTTGAGCCCGCCGGTCAGGAAGGCCATATAGCGGATCAAGGGCTGCTGCCACAACCAGGACAGTCCCTCGGCGATCTCCACGCGCAGCGCCCGCTTCTCCACCGTCCGCTCGCCCTGGAACGAGGCGCGGATAAAGGACAGCGAGATGACCGAGGCGGCATAGGAGACGGCGTCGAACAGGAACGGCACGGTGCGGCCCAGGACCTGGAAGATCAAGCCGCCCAACGGCGGCGCGATCAGCCCGGTGGCGATGCTGCCGCCCTCGTTCTGAGCCCCCGCCGAGGACAATTGCTCCCTTGGCACCACGCGCGGCAGGCAGGACACCTCGGCCAGGTTGAAGAACACGAACAGCGAGCCCTCGATCAGCGTATTGACGTAGAGCTGCGGCATGGTCAGATGGCTCAGCGCGGCCACGAGCGGGATGCTGGCCGCGTTCGCGGCGCGCCCGATGTCGCACAGGATCATCACCCGCTTGCGGTTCCAGCGGTCGATCAGCGCGCCGGCCGGCAGGCTGAACACGATATACGGCACGGCGAAAGCAGCGGCCACACCGCCGGCCTGCGCGGGCGAGCCGGTCAGATACAGCACCAGCAGCGGCAAGGCCAACTGCGAGACGCCGCTGCCGAGCTGCGAGACCATCTGGCCGCTCCATAGCAGCATGTAGTCGCGGTTGCGCAACAGAGGTGTCAGCGCCGTCTCGGCCTTTCCAGAAGCAGTATCTTCCGGCATGGCGCGCTCATCTCCTCGCTCTACTAGTCCAGCTTAGCGTAGATAAGTTTGCATTCGGCAGAGGCCTGCGACTGAAGTCGCATGGCAAACCACGGACACTGACGTGTCTTGGCAACTCACATACATCGCTAAGATGTTTCGGCCAACATGTACTAGCCGTTCGGCTATTGTACAACTCTCCTAGCTCAAGCCCGGTTTTGGGCGTACGTAGCGGCGCGTGCGATGAGCCAGGCATCGAGCGCGCCCGATGTGTCCGCCAAACGACGCTGCTCTTCGCTCGGCAGGTTAACGAAATCTTCCATGTCCGCGGGGCCGATGCGGTAGCCGCGCCGTGTAGGCGCTACGGGGATACGCTCATCGTTAGAGTCAGGGGGCGGGATACGCTCGGTAGCCATGTCAATTATCCTTCATGTCACGCGTCGCGGTTCATGGCGCGACGATAGTACGTCGTCCGGGTACGGATGCGGATCGCAGGTAAACTGTAGCACACCGTGGCGTCATCCACACGGGTGCGTCCCGAGACTATGATGGTGCTGCCGCAGGCCTGCGCCTGACGTCGCATGGTAAACAGACGGCAATTGAAGCTGCTCGGGGCGCCAGGCCAAAGACACTTCAGTGTCCGTGGTGTGCCATGCGATTTCAATCGCAGGCCGCGTCTGCCGTACGGTTTGACTCCGTCGATCAATACAAATCCAGTTCTCCCCGCTCGCGGGCCAGCCGCTCCAGCCGACGGAAGCTCAGGATGCCCAGCAGGGGCAGCGCGAGCGCGAAGCCGGCCAGGGGCGCGAGGTCGGGAGCGAGGTCCCGGATGCCCGCGTGAAAGAGCGCTGCGCTGGCCAGCGCCTGCATGCCGTAGCCGAGCGGCAGCGTCCGCGCCGCCAGTCGTAACGGCTCGGGCAGCAGCGCGACTGGGTAGTAGACGCCGCCCAGCAGCATGGCGAACGGGAAGATCAGATTGGACAGCTGGTTGGACCGCTTGATCAACAGCCCGATGGCCGAGAAGACCATGCCCAACCCCCACAGCGCGGCCAGGAAGAGGGTCGCGGAGAGGACCAGCGCGGGCCAATCCGGCGCGAAGCTGACCCCCAGGACCAGGTGCCCGAAGAGCAACGCCACCGCCGCGATCAGCGCCGTCTCGGCCACGCCCGCCAGCATGAAGCCGCTCAGCCAGCTATAGCGCGCGCAAGGCGCCAGGAAGAGGCAAGGCAGCGTGCCGTTGATGCGCTGGCGGTCCAGGATCTCGCCGGTGTAGAAGATGGTGTTGAAGACGAAGGCGTTGGCGGCCAGCGCCACCACCACGTAGCGCAGTAGGGCCGGCCGCGACCCGCCATAGATGAGGGCGGCGATGCCCAGCTCGAAGATCGGCCGCAGCAGCCAGATGGCCAGGTAGCCGGCCAGCCCGCTGGTGCGCAGGCGCTCGGCGGACATCGCTCGCCACGACGCGGCCACGGTTTGGAGTGCGGACCACAGGGGCGATGAGGATCCGGAGGTTGCGCTAATAGAGATCGAGGGTGCCGGCACGCCTGGCTGCATATTCCACTCTCCGTAGACTGATCAGTCCCACGCAGCCGTACAGCGCCGCGAGGCCAAGGGTAGCGGTGAGGTCGCCGAGGATGCCGTGCAGCGGCGCCCCGTTTAAGAGGCTGGCGCGCAGGGCGTCGACGGCGTGGCCGGCCGGGATGGCGTCCGAGACGGGCCGCAGCCAGCCGGGCAGCCGGCCGCGCGGGACCAGGAAGCCGGCCAGCAGGTAGATCGGCAGCTGCAGGAAGTTGGCCAGCAGGTTGCCGCGCCGCGAGAGCACGAACAGGCCCGCGCAGGCGAAGCCCGTGGCCAGCGAGGCCAGCAGCAGCGCGACGACGGCCGCCGCCGCGGCCAGCGGATCGGCGACCTGCAGCCGCGCTCCCGTGGCCAGGGCCAGCGCGACCACCATGGCGAACGACGGCGCCAGCCACAGGAACGAGCCCAGCCCGTAGCCGGCGATCACGGCCACGCGGCTGGCCGGCGACAGGAAGAGCGCGCCGATGGTGCCCTCCGCGCGCTCATATTCGATGGCGTAGCCGCTGGACCAGATCGTCGAGGTCCAGGTGATCATGCCCAGCATGCCTACCAGGAGGAAGCCCGAGACCGCCGCCCCGTCGACGTGGCCGCGTCCCGAGACGGCATAGGTGATGCGCCAGGTGGCGAAGGTAAACAGGGGGTAGAGGGGCACGCGCAGGATGTCGATCAGGTAGGCGTGGGAGCGCTTGAGATAGGCGCGCACCGTCGCGCGCACCACGGCCCACGGCTGCCCCGCTGGGCCATGGAACGTCACTGATGGCGCCGGGGCCGCTATCGGCACGGGGGTGTTCATGCGAACCCCCTCCCCGCGATGGCCAGGAAGGCGTCTTCCAGCGTGGGCTCGAGCACGCGCACGCCGCGCACCGCAACGCCCTGCGCGCGCAACGCGGCCAGCGCGCCATCGAGCGCGGCGGCCGTCTCGTCGCAGTGCAGAGTCCACTCGATCCCGCCGTCCGGTCCGGCGTCCGCGCCGACCTCGCGCACCCCGGTCACGCCCGCGAGGAGGCGGCGCAGGCCGTCCGCGTCGCGGTTCGTACCTGTGTGTAACAGGGTCTGAGCCGTGGCGACCACGACGCGCCGCGCGACCCCGACGCGCTCTTTGAGCCGCGCCGGCGTGCCCTGCGCGACGATGCGTCCACCGTCCACGATGGCGATGTCGTCGCACAACAGGTCGGCCTCGGCCATGTCGTGCGTGGTCAGCAGGACTGTGTGCGCCGGGACCAGCGCGGCGATGGCGCGGCGCAGGTCGACCGCCGCGGCGGGGTCGAGCCCGATGCTGGGCTCGTCGAGCACCAGGATGGGCGGGTCGTGCAGCAGCGCCTTGGCCAGGTGCAGGCGCTGCTTCATGCCGCGCGAGTAGCCCTCCACGCGCTCACCGCGCCGGTCGTGGAGGCCGACCAACGCGAGCATTTCCACGGCGCGCCGCCGGATCGAGGGCGCGGTCATCCCGTACAGGTTGCCGAACAGGACGAGGTTGTCCCACGCGCTCAGCTTGGCATAGAGGCCGCGGTCTCCTCCCAGGACCACGCCCAGCCGGCGGCGCACCTGCCGCTCGTCGCGCACCACGTCGCACCCATCAACCGTGGCCGTGCCGCCGCTGGGGACGAGCAGGGTGGAGAGCATCTTGATCGTCGTCGTTTTGCCCGCGCCGTTGGGTCCAAGCAGCCCGAAGATCGTGCCGCGCGGGACGGCGAAGCTGACGTCGTCGACGGCGACGGTCTCCGTTGCCGTCGACGACGTCAGCAGACGCCGTCCCTTGTGGTAGACGCGGCGCAAATGGGAGGCGACGATGGCGTGTTCCTGGTCGCGTAGGTTGCGGTCGTACGTCGCCGCGGCCTGCGTCGCGGTCTGCGTGGGGAACAATTCGTCCGCCGTTGCGGGCAACGAGTCCCTGATACTGGTCATGGTCATGATGTATCTCCGGGCAACCCTCACCCCCACCCCCTCTCCCTGTGCGCGGGAGAGGGGGGAGGCGGCTGCAACTTTCAGGACGTAGGTCTGTCTATTCTGATGACCTCGTACGTCTCACGGTCGGCGATGACGGCGAGCGAGGCCGCGCCGGTTACGTCCTCGAAGCGGGTGACCAGGGCGGGGCGGCCGGCCGCTTCGACCTCATGCTCGGGCAGGGTGCGGATGCGCGGGTGGTCGCGCCAGAACCGCCGCGCCTCGGGCGTGCAGAGAGCCAATCCGCGCAGCAAGCTCCAGCAC